>Ga0315279_10000968_pt1 | contig 50321 bp, 56 predicted proteins | sample YL17G06_20_MG_FD_203694 | JGI IMG/M metagenome (GOLD analysis project Ga0315279, IMG submission 203694) | Sediment microbial communities from Yellowstone Lake, YNP, Wyoming, USA - YL17G06_20 | ecosystem: Environmental > Aquatic > Freshwater > Lake > Sediment | place: USA: Wyoming | collected... | reverse complement strand
GGTTAGCAACTGTATCATCTCGACATCAACAGAAATGAAGTTCTTCTTCCCTAAACGCCAAGTCACCTCTGAGAATGTTGATATGTCCAAAACATGGACAGCCAAGGCTATCCTCGAGGCATTAGACCCCAGAAAATAGATTATTCGACGATTATTCTTATCCTGTAAACGTTCACTAACCCTCATCATTCTGCCATATCCGGGCATATCCACAAGAATTAAGCCCTTACTCAATGGATATTCATAAATCCACTTTGTGGTTCCAGGGTCTTTACCTATTTTCACATCCAAGCCAATTACTTCTCTGATAATGCTGCTCTTACCTGCGTTAGGTCTTCCAGTGAATACTAAATATTTCTCTAACATACCCGTTACTATATGAAAGGTGTATCTTGAACTTGCTTATCGTATTTTTCAGTTCGCGCCGGCCAAATGGCAAGAGGAGTTGGTGGGGGCGCGCGCTAAAAAGAATACGTCCCAGCCTCCTTGGTTTTTTATCTACTTACAAAAGACCCGACTAAGCACGACAGGGCACTCTAGCAGAAAGAGATACTTGGGTTATGCCCCCCATCGAATCCTCGCGCGCGTTGGATAAAACTTTGCTCCCTTCCTTTTTCGAATTGTAGACATCAAAGAAGCACACGTGAGTGTTAATTGACGGTGCGGGTGAAAAGCATTTGATTTCTGTTCTTGCCAACTTGCGTTATTGTTCCGATCTTTCTGAGCGAATAGGTCATTCTTCGGGATTGATTGACTGGTAGCCCGAGGCTTTCAGCTAAATCTTTGTTCGAGAAGGGATCAGGCAGATCTTTAGGTAGGAATTTGAGGAAATCTGCTTTGTATTCGAAAACCTCACTTTCGAAAACGCGGATAAGCTTTCTGTCTTCTATGCTGGCGCCTTTCCTTCTCCAGCTCCCTTTTCCATCGTTGCACCATATTTCCTCTTCTTCGATCATCAAGACCTCGACACTGAGATTGCCTTTCGAAAAGAGACTCGGTATTCTGATCAACTCTCTGAAAAGGTCCGATGGACGACCTTTTTTCGGCGACCTCCTTCTTCCGAATGCGCCTCCGATGGGCATCGATTTATGGACTATCCATTTTGTTTTCGGTATAGGGTACACTATGCGAACCCGGTGTTCATCGAGCAGACGTAAGAGCTTCGGTTTTATCGCTGAGAAGTTGGCGGTCTGTATTTCGATCAACAGATCTCCCCGCACTATATCCACGATAAAACCGTCCACGTTGGCTTCTAGCTTGTCTCCCTCAAGAAAGTACCATTTCTTTATCGCGGAATGAAGGGAACTCTCTCTTCCCGAACTGAATGCATTATCCATCAAAGTTGAGATCTTCCGCTTTTTGCGCGCGGACAAAATCTACCATCTTTTCTGCCCAAAGCTCCAGGTACTCTTCTCCTCGACCAGCTTCAGCTTTGCGAGGATCACCTAGCACACCATTTTTCGATATGGCATTGATGCCTTGGCTCCACATAAGACCCATCATCTTATCATCGAAACTTCCAACAAAACCTTTTTCAGCATTCTTCATGTCAACCAGATCTTTGCGTAATGCTAGAACCATTGACGTTTCAGATTCGCCTGCATGAACCCCTGACTCCCCAGCCGTAATTTCATATTTAGACGAAAACTCGGCAAGGAATCCCAGAAGACCCTTCAGATCCGTGTAAGATACGACCTTAGTTCCTTCAAGACTTCGGTTGAGCTCATCAGTCACCTCTCGGACAGCATTGAAGTTTCCGCCATGAGATGGAAGTATTATAATATTCTTGAATCCTTGCTTTGCCAAGCTAACGCAATAGTCGCGGATCAAACTCTTCAGTGTTTCAGGTTTGAGACTGATTGTTCCAGGGAACGCCATATGATGTTCGGAGCATCCAACGTTTATGGTAGGCGCCTGAAGAGCGCTGCAAAGTCTCCCAGCCACTTTTTTGGCCAACGCCTCGCCTTCCAACGAATCCGTACCAGTAGGCAGATGAGGGCCATGCTGTTCATTTGAGCCTACAGCGAATACAACGGTGTTATAACCTCTATCCATGGCTTTTCGGATATCAACCCAGCTCATCTCGGACATGCGAACCTTAACCATTTGTGTTTCCCCTTCCAATTTCAACACAAGCGTGCTACTAGGATTGTCATCAGCGAGCAAAAAAGTCTTCCTAGCTAGCTTACTCTCAAGCGGTTCTTGTTAGTATTTTTGGCTCTTTCCATTCTTCTCTGGGGATGCTGTAGATGTAGTCGTCTGTCCATTCTCCTCTTATGAAGAAATTATTGCGAAGTGTTCCTTCCTTCTTGAACCCTGCTTTTGCCAAGACCTTCTGGGAAGCTACATTTCTCTGGTCAGTTTGAGCTTGAATACGCATTATTTCCTTAGATAGAAACAAGTAGTCCACCATAATCACTATAGCTTCAGTGCAGTAGCCTTTCCCTCTTTCACCAGGAAGTAGAGTGTAGCCAATTTCCAGTTGCTTAGTTCCAGTTCCCAGATGGAGAACGTGAAAATGGAATATGAAGCCGATCTTGCTTCCGTCTTTCTTCTCTATCATGAAGGGATTAATGTCAGGGCTATCAAGCATTTTCTCTGCTTCCGTTTTTGACATCTGATGCAGAGGATTGTACTCACCAAAGACCTCAGGCTTGTTAACCCATTCCGCAAATAATGGCAAATCTTCTTTCTCCATGACCCTCAGATTCACAGTCTTGCCTTCAAGCAATCTCAACACCCAGTCAATCAGAGAATCGGTTCAGCTATAACTTTTCCGCAAAACCAAGCCTGGAAACGTTCACTTTAGCCTGCGTCAGTAGTGCTTACGCTAGTCGTTTCTTCAAATGTGTTATAAACCGCTGGCACATGGAAACCTCAATGTGAACGGTAATGGTGCTCCTTACTGATCCATGCGGGATATGCGGCCACTTTCTAGGCGGAGGATATGCTTATTGTCCTAACTGTAGAATTTACGTGTGCTTCGTCTGCCAAATCACGCCGATCATAGACTGTCATGACGTGCAGCTTCTGAAATCCGACCTGCTATCGACTTGCCCAAAGTGCAAAGGCAAACTTGAATCAGAAGAGAAAAAGGAAACTTGACGAAACCAAGAAATAAAAGTTACCTTTTAGAAGATACAGGGTCGCGGTCATGTCCGAACAAGCAAGAATAGCTGCTCTCCAAGAGAAAATCAGAAATTCAAGAATAGCCCTGAGATTGGCGGGTTTTGTAGGATTTCTAAGCGCTTTCCTTGGCGCTATGGGGTTCGGTCTTCATAATAGTATAGTCGGGGTGATTGGTTCGGGCATTATGATTCTTAGCATTGTGGCAGTGGTGGCTAGCAGTTATACTGCGAATAAACTGTTTAAAGAACTAGAGAACGTTGGGATTCAAAGGTGCCCTAAATGTGGCAAACAGATACCACAGGGCAACTTCCCATTCTGCCCCTACTGCGGAGCCACACTTGAGAAATAGCGCGTTAGAGTTTTGTTACTAGAAGATTTTTCCAGAAACGTTAAGAACCAGTTAAACCAGGTAGGATATAGGGGAAAGGAATGATTGGAAAAATAGGTTCTGGAATAATCGTTGTGCTCCTTTCCATCTGCATGATTGCGCTAATCTCCAATGTCCGAGCGGTAGTTGCGCAGGATGTCTACCCGACTATTCATTTGAACCCAGCAGTTAATGTTGCCGTTCAAGATGAATACTTCAACTTAAGCGTGATGATCTCGGATGTGCTTAGCCTATGGAGTTATCAGATTTACTTGAGCTACTCGCCCGACGTTTTGGAAATAGCCAGAAACCAATCAACAATGGACTATTATGTGTATCAAGGCGACTTCCTGAAGAGGGGAGCATTCAGCACGTTCTGGGTTTCAAAAGTAAACAATACTGCAGGAACGTTGCAAGCATGGGAATCCCTCGTTTCTCCAGCACCAGCCGTAGAAGGAAATGGCGAACTTCTCAGAGTAGTTTTCAAGGTGAAGAATGCTGGATCAAGCTTCATTCATCTTTACAACACGGATCTGCGCACGAAATACAATATCCCAATCGTGCACCAAACCACAGATGGAATTCTCACGACTTTGTCTAATGCGATCACTCAAGAGATTGAGTGGCAGACAGTTCAGGTTGAAACGAACTCTAGCCTGCTTGACATGCAATTTAGTCAACCAGACAAGGCGATATTTCTAACAGTTAGTGGTGCCTACGGCACATCAGGCTTCGTTATAGCCGTTATACCAATCTCGCTTCTAGGCGCACAGGAGGGCAACTGGACAGTACTAATAGACGATAGTCCTGTAATGCCCTTGATAGGCGGCAACTCAACCCACAGCTTCATTTATGTGAGCTATACACACTCAACCCGCGTAATTGGGATCTATGGAACAGAAGCAATACCAGAATATTCGATCATTGTAATCTTTCCAGTTATCTTCCTTATGGGAACCGTTATCGTTGGAAGGTCGAAGAAACGAACGCGCCAACGGATTGGAAAATCGTGAAAATCTTGGTCTTTTGCTGACTTTTGGACATAAACGCTTAGCCGCGCGCGGAGCTAAAGGGCGAGTGGCTTATCCTAGAGGCTTTTTAGGTTCGTTGCCTTCTTCTTTGTGCAAATCAAGAGAGTGTTTAGCTACCTTGGACATGCTCAGAAGTCTAGAGTTCCTTGGATCTGAGATGTTCACGAGGAAGGTCTCGATCGTGTTGACATCAGTGATGGGTATTCTTTTAATACGTTCCATTTGCTCGGCGAACTCTGAATAGTCTCTGTAGAACGATGCGAAGAGCAGGTCTTTGCCAAGCCCTTCTCCCTGAACAACCGTGATCTTGGCGAACGGGTTCCCACGGTCAAGCTTGGCTGTTTCATTCTTGACTTCCTTGACTTTTTCGTCACCAGCTTGATGTTGTTTTACGAGTGTGTAGCCTAGCAGAGTGTAGCCCAGTTTGCCAAAGTCTGGGACAATCGTGTATTCTTTTATGTAACCCTCTTTCTCAAGTTTCTTTATCGTTCTGCTTATCGTGGGCTGAGAAACACCCAAAACCTTCGCCAAGTCCCTGTCACTCCGCCTCGAGTTCTTCATCAGTTCTGAGATCAATCTTCTCTCAACATACTTCAAGGAAGAACACCCGCTGTCCTCATTCCAACACTAGATCCTGTTTCAAATAAAGCATTTGTTGCGTTTCAAAGCCGGTCTTCTAGACTGCCAGATGCTAGCGCGCGCTTAGATAGAGTAAAATCCAATGAATGTGAAAGATTATTATCGATGAAACGGTATTCAGAAAATAGTAAGCTGAAGAATCTTGGTGAGAACGGTGACAATAGAAGAGCCCAGATACTACGGCTCATGGAAAGGGCGAGTAATCAAGACTATTGTGATAGATGGAATCAGAGACTGGAAGGGTCTCCAAGAAAGCACTGAACTATCTCCGAAATCGTTGAATAGAGCAATTGCGGAACTGCGACACCTAGGTATTCTGACGCAAGATGAAGATAAGAGATATAGAGTAAGCCATGAGGTCTGGAAGGAATACAAGTCATTCTTTGGTAGCCAAGAGTCGACAGAGGAAGATCTTAAAAAAACGGCTTCTAGAGCAAATAAAGGGATAGGTAAGATAATATCTTCAATATCTCCAGCTAAACCAAAAGAAGTCAGCAGTTGGGTAAATGAATGGAAAAAGGTGAATAATCTGGATATTTCTATAGAATCAGATCATTTCTACTTGGAAGGAGGACATCTGGACAATCTCTCAAAAGGATTGATCCAAAACGCCAAAAAGGAGATTTTGGTCGTAAATCCATTTGTTGATGAATGCAGTTTGACCAATACCATTCTTGATGCAAGCAAGAACAGAATTAAGACTGTGCTTGTTACTCGCCCAGTGGCTGAAGGCGACAAATATCGGGAAGAGAAGAAAGATTATCACAATGAATTGATACAATCGGGCATAAAACTGACACATAATAGAAGGGTTCATGCAAAACTCATAGTTGTGGATCGCGAAATAGCAATCATATCATCTATGAATCTTAACGTCACATCCTCAGGTGGTTCTTCTTGGGAGGCAGGAATTGTCTCAATGGATGAGACAGTCGTTAAGTCCGTAATCGACTCTATAATGAATCTCCTCCCTGATCATCAAGACTGAGTATTGCGCTCATCTGCTGTTCAGGATGTCGCTCACTCAAGAGAAGGATGAAACAAAACTTCTTGGACTTTCACCGTTTTGTTTCACCCCCCCAGGGGCTGCATAGTATGTATCCTGATTGCTCGAGTTCCAGCTCCGTCAGCTAGGTCAAATGAAACAAAACGTACATTTTGTTTCAAACCGTCCGATTTTTTGCGTCACACCCATAGAAACTTCATGAAGATTGTAGCAGCTGAGCTCCTACATGTGAAAGCTGAACTTGCATCAAAGTGTGCTTGGCATAAAATCAGGAAGTTTCTTGTTGAAACGATCCTTTAGCGCGCGCTAACTATCGCAGTCTAGAATATACTTGACCAGGTTCCTAGCGCGCGCGACCTCATCACGTATCTATAAAAGACTATACAGTTTCGGTCACTCGCATCATCCTCCAGAACATGAGACTTGCAACAAAACAAGCACATTGTTGGCGGATCATTGATGCAAAAGCGTTTTAATCGAATCAAACAACTAAGATTCATGGCAAACTATTGGCTTGACTTGTTCACTCCTGAAACTTGGGAAGAAGCAAGAGAAATAGGCTTCAAAACTACAGGTTTCAGACTAAGAAGAAAAGCTGTTGTGTCTAAAATCAAACCAGGCGACTATTTCGTGTGCTATTTGACCAAACTGTCAAGATTCTGCGGGATTCTAAAAGCGAAATCTGAGCCCTACAACGACCCTAACAAGGCAGCTCAAATATGGAAGCACGACTCCTTCCCTTGTCTGATAGACATAGAACCAGTAGTCACCTTCGATTTCCTTCACAGCATTCCAAGCGGAGAAATAGTGCCCAAGCTGTCTATTGCAGCCAAATGGGGAGGAATAATCAGAGGGTCACCCGTTCATATTCCATTTGAAGACGGAGAACTAATCAAGAAAACATTGGAAAACTCGCGTGATGAATATCCAATCAAAACAAAAACCAGACCCCGCCAACCAAAACGAGGCTTGAAACAGGAATACGGGGCTCCGCTTGAGTTCAGAGGTCTAAGACATGCTCCGCTAAATGAACAAGGCGTTGTCTATGTGTTCGCACTTGTGGCGGGGGACCTGGGATTTACAGTGGAAGCAATAGGCACCGCTTTCCCGGACTGCGAAGCCAAACGACAAATGGACAGAAAAGGCGAAAGATGGCAAAGAGTTCGGATTGAATTTGAGTACTTTAGCAGTGACTTCAGAAGACACGGACATTCCCAGGAAGGATGTGACATTATTGTGTGCTGGAAAGATGACTGGTCGGAATGCCCACTTGAAGTAATACAGCTCTCAGAAGAAATCAAAAGACTCGGCGCAAGATTCGAGCGTTAGGAACTTTTCTTACTCAAATCATACTACTGGGATGGTGACAGCGTTGGTATCGATCAACGTCCTGGACCACCGGAACTGGCTCTACTCGAGGCTTTATAGAGCTTCCACTCTACCCGCTGATTGGAAATCCGTTCTGGATTGGTATCATGAAACCCTGATACATGTAGTCAGACCCCTTGTCCTCAATAATCCTGAAATCAGAGTTGTTTTGTTCGGACTCTATGGGCCAGAAACCTACCAAAGAGAGAACGAAAGATATTCCAAAAGCATTGCACATCCTCCCAACGTTGTTCGCTTTATTCGCCTTCGAATTTCGCCGAGAACGGGCTGCAAGAAGAAAGTCAGTCAGGCCTTGACGACGATTCTAAATCAGAACCAGAACCGCATCCAGGATTACGAGATGATGCAGACATACCATATTCGGAATGACCTCGGTAGCCGCTACGGCAGTGGGGCTGATTATCAGACCCGGCTGTTCATAGACTACTGGAATGCAGCATGCAGATACATCTTGCAGATACTTGATCTCAATCACAACTGGAGACCAGATGTTGATGTCTGGGGGATACCTCATTTGCTAAACAATTCATTAGGCTGCTGGCTCAGGCCGGAAAGAGGCCCTGTTACTTGCTCAAGGTGTCAGAGCCACATGTATATGGCAACTTGGTGCCAAATCCCTGCACAAAACATGCAGGTTGACGGTTTCCCTTTCAGCTTGTTTGTTTGCCCAAACTGCGGGATGCAAGATTTCAGAGCCCATAACATATGAAGTAAAGAGAAGTGGCAATATGAAAGAACCAATCAAAATTGAAAGCATATCATTTCAAGACTTGAAAAGATTGTTTGAAAAGAGGATTTTCGCTATCCCTGAAATCCAGAGGGATTTCGTATGGACCAAGACCAAGATTTGTGACTTGCTCGACAGCATAAGAAAGCATTACCCCATCGGTAGTTTCCTAATCTGCAAGGTCCCAGCCCAAAAGACAATGCACATTAGAGAAAGCACAACGCTTCCTCCCTTTGACGCAGGGGCAAACAAAGAATGTTACATTGTTGTTGATGGTCAACAAAGACTTTCAGTTCTATACTCAGTTCTAAGTGGAAAAACAATATTGAATACTCGCAGATATCATGGTGGAATTGACTTCAAGGAGATTTGCCTTTCGCCCAAGCAAGAAAAGGAATCAGAATTTGATTTTTACAGGAGCAGTGAAAGCCCCCACATTAGGCTACATGAGGTCTTGAACGAAACGCGAAAATATAGCGCGGGCAAAGGTAAACAAAGAAGAATCAACGAATGCAAGAATGCTTTTCATAGTTACAGTTTCCCATTTATACTGCTATCAGGATTTGACGAACCAAGAATGAGGGAGGCTTTTGTTAGATTGAACAAAGGTGGCACATCTTTAAGCTCCGAGGATAAGATATTCGCGCTCTCCTATCATAAAGACACTGATTTCAGAAGACACTGCACACAACTATCGCATGATCTCAAAAGAGGTTTTGATAGTTTAGATAGAATACATTTCATCAAAGCAATCGCAGCAAACTTAGGCGTCAAGGATTTTGTGGATTCAGGTTCTCTTAATACATTCGCCAAGAAAATCAAAAATCCAAGAAACGATCTGCACCTGGAATACCGAAAACGGCATAAAAAGATGTTCGAATCATTAAAACTGGCTGCTGACTTCCTGAGACAGAAATTTGAACATGCCTCATATCTCCCATACCCGGCGATGGTGTCCATGCTATCCATTTTCTATTATAACAACAATAATCACAATCCAACTGAGAAGCAAATCAAAGAGATCGAAAAATGGTTCTGGACCACAGGTTTTGCAAAGCGCTATTCAGGCGCAAACCAGCGACTTAATCAACTGAATGATGCACAAGAAATGAAAGATTTGGCGCAAAGTAAGAAACACAAGATAGACTTGACTGTGAAAGCCCGAACAGAGCCAATATCCATGAAAGAAATCGCCAGGATAAGATACAATAAATCTGGGGCGATAAGAAATGCTTTCTTTTGTTATTTGATAAGTAAGAAACCGCTCAACTTTGAGAATGGAGAACCGTTACAAATAGAGGATGTTTCCTCTGTATTCAATGTCAAGAATGATCATCACATATTCCCAAAGAAGTTACTAAAGAAATTCTTCTACAGAGATGAGATTAATGCGATCCCTAACATCTGCTTCCTGACCTTTGGAGAGAATATTAAACTGAAGGATAGACCTCCTTGGACATACCTGGGAGAGTTTGAAAAGAACAGCAATTTCGACAGAATCTTGCACAGTCATGTCTTACCCTACAAGAACTGTCTGCTAAGGAAAGGCAATATTGACGAAAAGTATGAGGATTTTAAAAGAGAGAGAATGGGGCTTATCAGAAACGATTTAGCCAGATTGATTGGAGAAAAGTATGTAGTCGATTAGAGTGTGACAGACGCTTTCCATAGCGCTGGCTCAATCCATCAGTCAAGCGCCAAACAGCCTGAGCTGCTTCAGTTGCTCACCATTCAGAACTAATGCCTTGTTGTTTTGGCCAGGAAAGACCTCTGCTTAGCGCGCGCGGACCGAGTAGTAGTCTGCAAGGCTATGCGTTGTAATGTCAAAAATACCTTCCTGTTTCCCGTATAGCTTGACATTAACTGTCTTCCCTTTCAAAGGCTCCTGTGAAAATACGCCATCAATTCCCTTGGCCGAGGCAGATGTTTAAAGTCTTATTCCCAAGACCCGAGAAGCTATGCACTCTCCTATGTGACTTGGCAAGGCGGGTCTTCTGATAATATTGGATATTTCCAGATCAATGTCGTTTCTCTGTTTCAAGAGTCTGGACAGTTGCTCAAGGTCGTCCAGCTCAACCACAGGTGTTAGTGTCTGTGCTTTGGAAATAAAAGAGTGAGCACGCCCAATAGTGAACGTATTTGTCACTAACGAAACTTGGAGAAGATTAACGTGAGGTGGATCGACGTCAAGCCTACAAGGCGCTTTTGCCATAGCAGTTACAGGTTCTTCCACCGTAGTCTATTCTTAGGGCTTGAAGCATGTGAACCGTTTCCTTGCACAGTGATACTTTGGAAAGCGGGTATCCTGCTAAACTTAGCTTGTCGCAGAGAAACTCGTAGATCTCCTTACGCTGTTCAAAGAGCAATTTCTTTCCCCAACTACTGTCTTCTTTGAAAAACCGGGCCCATCTCATATCGATGTTCGAGTCACTTGCGTATTTGATTGTCTTCCAGAGACCCCTTGGTGTTCCAAGAATAAGCTTGTTCGGCGTCAGACTCCCGAGCAGCTCGTCAAGGAGGTCACTGTAATGTGATTTCCAATTCTCTACGGGGAAAATGGGGTCGATGCGTATCCTCACGTCATATCCGTTCTCGCTGATTTTTTTTGCGCAATGTATCCTTTCTTTAGGTTTTGGTGCAGCGCTTTCCCAAAGCTCTGCAACGACCGGTGCATTAATGCTCCAACCGCAAATCACTTGCTTTCTGGTTTTCTCCAAAAGGAAACTAACGTTCCTCTCCCCGAGCTTTGTAAGCAGATAGACTTTATGCTTTTTCTGTTCTTCGAATTTGTCAACAATAGGAATCATCATTGCAGGGTTCATCAAGGCATCAGACAATTCTCCAGCATTGAAGATTGCGGGCGCCCATATCTCAGTGAATGCCTCATCTAAAGCTTGCAGAACTGTCTCAGTTCTGACGTATTGAGGTTTCATGCGTCCCCGCATGGTTCCTCTCAGGTAACAGTAGCTGCAGTTGAGAGGGCATCCATATGCCCATCTCAATTCCCAAAACATCCCACAGGCAATATCTGAAGGAGTCTTGTCAAAGGGCACGACAACACGGTTTCCTTTCCACTCAGGCCCAGATCCTTTTGAAACCCGCAGGGCCTCGGGATGTCTCAGCTCTCGAATGGCTGTGGCCTCTATGAACCTGCTCATTTTCTGCGTGCGTTCTGCTGCTTTCTGACGTTTCTCTTTCTTGATTGTCGTCCAAGCCTTGAATGCGGCTTCTCTATGTTTCTTCTTTTCCTTCAAATCCTTCAACTGACAATCACGCAGCTAACCGCAAAATGTAACCAAGCACTGTTCTGGATACGTGAAGGCTCTCCTTCTGGCCTGTTCCAGAACGTCAACGCGTATTATCTTCGGCGGCGAGCTTTTTTCCAAATACTGCAAGACTGGAGTCCGATAGAGGAATGGCGTGCCTACTATCACGAATTCACGTATCTGTTCCACTGGAACAGTTAGTCCTTTGAACTTATTGTAGACCATATTGGCAGCCTTCGGAACCCAATGTGGTTGGTCGCTTATGTCCATAAGGGTGATTTGGTTAGGATCTGTAAGGTCGGAGAATCCGTAGGAACCTGTTTTGTCCGTCCTCCACATGGCCTCTTTCATCACTTCAAGTCCTTTGTGATGTTTGGTCCCAAAAACCAGGTAGTATATGATTCTGTTTTGCCTGTTAGTCATGGCGAAGCTTCTGACGTAGTGAGCGCTGCCTACGCATTTGAGTTGTTTCTCATATAGGTTGACGAGAAACTTGAGGCGGTCGTCAGGTTTTTCAAGGTCGTTAGCTCTTTTCCATTCATCGGTCGCAAATAGTTCGTTGAGAGCTCTCTCTCTGTCTTCAATCAAGAACCGGTTGATGAAGCCCACCATAAAAGTTACCAAGACCTCACATTTCTCACACTTCATCATTCGCCCGATTAATTTCATTGGCAGGCCAGAAAACCCAAACGGATCTAAGAAGGCGAACGTTGGAGCGAGCTTGGCACCTCCTTCGTCCAGTTTATTCAAAACATGTTCGAACGTCGGTGCAAATGCGGCTCCAATGACCTGATACTTCATGTTTTCCGGAAGGCTCGGGAAACGCTCGGCAAGGACCTTCTCGAGCATTTTGGCTCGACTTTCATCCTTTTCTATGAAGAAGAAAACTATCTCTTTAAAATTAGCCTGCAGAACATGTTTCACCGCTGTTTCAAGTGCGATAACAGGGGAGCCGTATTCCCCACCTGAATAAACTCCTGGACCGGCAAAACCATCCAGGTATATTATTCTGGGAGAATATTTCGACAATATTGGAAGCCACGCCTCGAGGTATCTTCGCAAGATTTCATGCTTAGCCTCAGTGTGCGGCTCGATCTCCCATATGGTCTTGGAATCGTTTGACAGCAATGCACCCTCCAATAGCAAGGATCCTTGTGGCATATTAGCAAGAGAATCTAATTTAATTTGTCTGTAACTCTTATGTTGTAGCATCAGATCGTCGTTGACCCGATTCTTCAGAGTCTACATGATGGATCTCAAGGAAAATTACGCGATTGTTAACGTTGTTATATAGCGAGCTCTTAATATTTAAAAGTGACAAATAGATGGTGGGCAGAGTGACAGTAACGGGCAACATGTATAAGCAGTCGATCAAATCCTGGAACCCTTTTGTTGGCTGCAAATATGACTGCGTCTACTGCATGTCGAGTTTTAAGAGGCAGATGAAGCGCCGAAAGAAGCACTGCTTTGACTGCTACGATTTCAAGCCCCACTTTCATGCTGAAAGACTGCATAACTCTCTGCCGAGAACCAATGGAAATGATTTCATATTCTGTTGTGACATGGGCGACGTTGCTTTCTGTAGACCAAGTTGGATGCAACGAATACTTGCGAGAATCAGGCAACTGCCGGACAGAACGTTCTTGATACAGTCCAAGAATCCAGGTATATTCAAGAACTACCGCTTTCCAGAAAACGTTCTTCTTGGGACAACAATCGAGACCGACAGAGACAAACTATACCGGGGAATATCAAACGCACCTCTGCCTTCCCAGAGATATAGAGCCATGATGAGACTTCGACATTCTCGAAAGATTGTGACGATCGAACCAGTCTTGGACTTTGACGTTAAGATCCTGGAAGAATGGGTCGGCAAAATAGGTCCTGAAACGTGCTATGTGGGTTACGATAGCAAGAGGAACTTTTTGCCAGAACCTGAACTCAGCAAGGTAAAAGTCCTCATGAAAAGGTTGAAGGAAACAACCAACGTGAAAGCAAAAACGATTCGGAGAGCTTGGTGGGAAGATTGACATGGTTGCACAATCGATGAATCCCGAATACAGCACGCGCGCGGAAGCGGGCATGATAATAGTGATGGGATGTAGTGCCCAAGGATTCTGTCCTGCTCCTCTACTAAACAAGGTCGTAGATTGGGAATTGAAGACCCGAAAGACCAGCCGATAGAGAAAGTAAGAGAGGTCCGGGACGAAATCGAGAGTAGAGTCAGAGCGTTTGTTCAGAAATCAGCTGAGTAGCGCTTATGTGCGTGGGCCATTTGATATTCAAAACAGAAAAAAAGGGAAGATGCGGGAGATATGTCTCCATCTGGGGCTGGGTTCAAAAACCGGCGGACCTGCCAATAGCAGTTAGAAGAAGAGGGAGATTTTGGTGTGAATTACGGTTTGAGAAGGGTGACTTTTGGGTTATCGTTGGCAATTGCACCTGATTATTGTCGAATCCAACTTTAGCTCTTTCCATGTGGATAGCGTATCCTTGCAAATCGCATATTCAGCCAAACCCTCGGCTTCCAACTGGTTGATTACAGACTTGTACACTTCAAGTCTTTGCATAAATGCCGGTTTCTTTCCCCAGTTGCTCTTTTCCGTCAAATACTGTGTCCAAGTCTTGTCCTTAGCATAGATAATGGTCGTAGTCAATCCCCTTAGACAGCCCAAAGTCACACGTGACGGCTTCAACCGATCAAAGTCAAATATGAACCTAAAACGCCCTACATGCCGACAGAGGAAGAATGTAGAATCTTCATAGCTGGACTTGGCAAAACATGCTCATTATTCTGCAAAGTTCTGTACGAGACTGGTGCTAGGTGTGGCGAAGCATGTAAGATAGAATGGACGGACATCAATGATGAACGCTGCACAATAGCGATAAACCATCCATTGAAAGGTTCAAGCGCAAGAGTGAACAGGGTCTCAAGAGAATGTATAGACTTGCTTAAGAGACTGCCTAGAAAATATGGTAACTACGTGTTCAATCCTAACCCAAGAGGACTAGATGGAAGCTTCCAGAGACAAAGGCTAAAACTTGCTGATAGGCTTGGAAAACCACAGTTCCTGAAGATTCATCTTCACACTTGGCGACATGTCCGGGGAACAATGGACGTACACAATCACGTGACATTGTTTGAAGTGAAAGAGAACTTGGGCCACAAGTGCATTACTAGCACGGAGAAATATGTGCATTGGAACAGACAGCTCTATCAAGAAAAGAACGACAGATACCACTTCGCCGCAGTCTCATCAATAGATGAAGCTGGAAAACTCATCGAGAACGGCTATGAATACGTAACCGAAATGGAAGGAATGAAACTGTTCAGAAAACCAAAGCGATCGTCATGAGCGAGAAAGCACAAGATTCACGCTATAAGCACAAGATTAAAGTTAAGCCTGCTTAGATAATACTGGGAATTGGCAGTTAGATGGTTACAGAAGAGCAGGGAAAAATAGGACAGAAGCAGGAAAAGCATATCCTAGTTTTGTGTGTTGACAGAGACGGCGATTTGGGAGCAAAAGCTGAAATCAAGACACCTATAGTAGGCCGCGACGAGAACCTTGATGCGGCTGTGACGCTTGCCCTTCGGGATCCTGAGGAGCCTGACGCAAACGCGATGTTCGAGGCAGTTCGGGTCTATGACAGACTGAAGAACGAGAAAAAACCCGAAGAGATTTTGCAGATAGCATCCATATCTGGCTCTGAACTCGGAGGAGTCGGGGCAGACAGAAAAATAGTCGCAGAGCTAAGCGATTTGTTGGGTTCTTTTCCCGCAAGCGAAGTCATTCTCGTTACCGATGGTTACACAGATGAAGCGGTCCTGCCGCTGATTCAGTCTAGAGTGCCTGTATCGTCTGTCAGACGGATCGTCGTTAAACACAGCGAATCAATCGAGGAAACAGCTGCTCTGTTTTCACGATACCTCAAGACACTCGTGGACAATCCCCGCTATGCACGCATTGTTCTAGGCATACCAGGATTATTCTTCATAATTCTAACCGTTCTGTCAACTTTCAATCTGCTTTCCCTTTTCTGGCTAGTATTCCTGTTTGTCCTAGGAATATTCATGTTGTTCAAAGGTTTCGGCGTTGACAAGGTAGCCCAAAACTTCTACCATTGGACACAAGAGTACACTCCACCCCCCCTCCCAGTCCAAATATCCAACTTCGCGGCAATAGCGGGAGTCTTATGCACAGCCGTCGGCGTCTACCTGGGCTGGTCAAACGCCTCTGGCCAAATCGTCGCACCGCCAGATTTGGCAGGGTGGGTCAGCATCCTCCCTCAAATCGCAGGTTTCTTTGTCCAAGGTGCCATGAACCTAATGGTAATTGGCACTTGTGTCATACTATTTGGCAGAGCCATCCGCCTGTACTTCCAGCACGATACAAAGCTGCTCCGCAATGCCGCCTTGATAATCATTGTCGCATGGTCCAGACAAATACTCGATGCAACTTCTGACGTGCTGACCGGAAGGACAGGGATAGGATCTGAGAAGTTGATATTCTCCATACTCGTCGGTATCCTAATAGGAATCGCCTCAGTCCTAGTGATATTCGTCATCCACAGGTCAGCAAAGGGATTCTTTGAGAGAAAAGGAGAACAAGTCGAAGAGTTCGGCGAAGACTAAGCTCACGATAACAGGAGGAACAGGCTTTGAAAACCTGTTCAAAGATGCTGGAAAACAACAAGAACACAGTCCTATGGAAAAGCCCCCACGCTATCTCAAGAGTAAAGGTCGTTGGTATGCAAAGTGGACTCATAGAACCTGAGGTCTCAAGTATCCCTCATCAAATTCCTCAGGATGTGGAGCAAGTTTTAATTGATGCGATCAGAGGCTTACGTCTCGAACGCAAAGGCCAATGTCAATGCGTTGATGCGCTTGAAAAAGCGGGGCTCCAGTAGTGATTAAATCATTCCTTTCTGTAATAGGGGCATACAAGGTCTATGAGAGTTGGCTCTGGAGACAGATCAAAGGCGGTACTAGACCTGAGCACATAGCCATAATCTTGGATGGAAACAGAAGATGGGCCTCTGACAAGAGCGCTAACCCATGGCTTGGACATGAAAAGGGCGCGGACAAAGTTGAGCATTTGCTCGACTGGTGTCTGAAACTTGATGTCAAATGCTTGACTCTTTATGCCTTTTCAACAGAGAACTTCCTGCGAGGCGAGTACGAAGTGGAGGAAATCATGCGGATTTTCGGCGACAGATTCAAGCGGATTCTGAAAGACGAGAGAATCCACAGAAACAAAGTTCATGTAAGAGTCATCGGAAGAGTCAACCTGTTGCCCGACGACCTGCAGAAGGTCATAGCTGAAGTTGAGAAATCAACAGACGCATACGATAAGCATTTCCTCAACTTCGCTCTTGCCTACGGCGGAAGGGCAGAAATCGTGGATGCCGCGAAAAAGATTGCACAGAAGGTGCAGGAAGGAAAATTGGACCCTGAGAACGTCAATGAACAGGTTTTTGAGCAGTGTCTTTACACTTCCTACATGCCCAAACAAGATCCAGATCTGATTATCAGAACCTCAGGAGAAGAAAGGCTTAGTGGATTCTTGTTATGGCAATCAGCTTACAGTGAGCTATGCTTTCTGGACGTTTACTGGCCAGATTTCAGAGTAATTGACCTCTTGAGAGCCGTCAGAACTTTCCAAAACCGCAAAAGACGCTTCGGAGCATAATCGGACACTATGCCCTTTTCCTAGTGCTTATTATGGATATTACGTCCCTGTCCTTTAGCACGTAATCTTCGCCAACTCTCTTCTTTTCTCTGGCTTCAATCGCGTAGATGAAGCCCACCCCAAGTTCCGTATGGATCAGATAAGCAAGCTGACGCGCCGTTGTTCCATAGGGTACTAGGTAGGCGTCAGGCAAGACCTGCCCATTGTGGTTCGCCAGATGCTCAAGATCTTCAACCGGATAGACCGTAATCATACTGAGAAGCTTGAAGTAAGCCATGTTGACAGCATCTTGGACACCTGTTGACCCATGCTTTATCAGAATTTTCTCTCTTATGGTCTCTAATGCTTTGACTTGGCTCTCGTTGAGACTTTCTCGTTTGAGGATGTTGAAGTTGCCATCTCCAGGCCTGTAATCTATCAATTGCTTTCCTGCAGCTCTTCTCAGAGCCAGTTCGGCTTCTGAGCAGCAGGGAATCACCAGATAGTTGGATTTCTTCAGTTTTTCGAAGTTTCCCTCAGCTGCCGGAACATCCATTTTGTTGGCCACGATCAGCATTGGCTTTGAGATTTGCCTTAGCTTGTCAACGAATTTCAGGAATTCGTCGTCACTCCAGCTTGCTGGCTTGTCAGCATTGAGTCCAGCTTTCCTTGCGGCTTCAAGTAAGTGCGCTCTTCTAATCTGCAGACCGCTCAATTTGTCTTCGAGCATCGAGTAGAGATCCTTCGACTCAGACTCTACTGTTCGGGCAATCTTTGGCCAGTCCTTTTTCAGTATGTTGGCCATCCACATCGTTATTTCGTGCTCTAGAAACCTTACATCTTCCAAGGGATCGTGTTCTCCAGGCCTGCATAATCGGCCTTCGCAGTCCGTCCCCCCAGATGCGTCTACAATATGAATCAAAGCATCCGCCTTTCTAAGCTCGTCCAAGAACTGGTTGCCCAAACCCCGGCCTTCCCAAGCGCCTGGCACCAGACCGGCAACGTCAATAAACTCCACAGGAACAAGCCTAACGCCGTCCAAGCACACAGAGTTGACCGGATTGTCCTTGACTTCGAACTCTTCATGAACGCAAGGCGTCCGCACATGCCCAACGCCTCTGTTCGGCTTTATCGTTGTGAAAGGATAATTGGCTATTTCCGCAAAAGCCATAGTTGCAGCGCTAAAAAAAGTCGACTTGCCAGTGTTGGGCTTCCCAACTATTCCCAACAAGCGTGAATAGGATTTCTGCATCTATATCCCCGCCGAGGCCAACGTGATTCGCGACAGTTACCCTAGCTGGTAATACTCTACGATTGGTGACTCTATATGGCTTACGCCTAATGAGCTGTCGATTGAACCGCCTCTTTTTCTGCTTCTTCCTAAATATGACGTCACGCAGAGCAGAACAAGAATCACAGCGGTGGCAATCACACTCAGCAGTGAGGCAAACGCCTTGATCACAAGCATCGAAGCATTGCTTTCCAGCATCTCAGAGCCGTGAAGCATATCTTCTATGTCATGTTCGATTGGCCAACTTTCAACCGTGCTCTGCAGGTCAGTCTCTATTCCTTGAAGTTCTTCCTCGATACTTCTAACATCTGACGAAAACATAAGGGAACCACCGAAAAGCCTTCCCAAGAGAAGATACAATCTTGCGCTCGCAGTCCTTTGTACAGTCTTCGTTGCATATCGGGCCAAGGTTTGATCGGGAAAAGTGTCCGGAGAACAATGCTTTAGAGTGACGGTCTGTTTGTCCACAAGCTCAGCTTCCACTGTGCTATTGAAAACGTAATTCGAGTACGGTATGACTCCAGGTATGCTCTGAATCGAACTGAAATGCCGAGAATCTAACCGGTCGAAGCTTCGCCACGTGGCATCAACAGGGATCCAACCATAGTTTTCCAAGTAGTATTCGGCCCACATGTGTCCATCTTCTATGTTTCGGCCTGTGCTTTGAAAAGCAAACCCTGCTTGGGCCTTAGCTGGAACGCCTATCGCTCTGCACAACGCCGTAAAGAGGTAGGAGTACTCAGAACAATCGCCAGACCCATTCTCTAGAGCCCAAAGAGCGCCACGCTCCTCTTCCTGATTCGAAAAATGAACGTGCGAAGTGACGAAATCATAGATTCTGAAGATTTTGTCATGAACATTAGGAATGCTATCGGTCAGATTTCTTGCTTTAGCACAAATCTCCAAGTTGTCCGACTGGATCAAGTCCTCAGCTTCAGTATAACGTTTGTACAATTCCGAGTTCTTGTCGTAATCTGCTATCTGATCTGAGCTAACATGATATTGGGTGCCGAAAGAAAGGACGCGATAGCTTAACTCAGCGACAAAGGTGTCTTTCGCGTTGATCACTACATTTTTCCAATATGCATACAAGTTGCCAGAATCGTCCTTCAGGATTATCGGCTGGCCAACTGGCGACGTGACATTGTAGAGTATCACGTAGTGGCGAGACGTTTCATTTCTGACAAGAGGAACGTAGAATTCCCCACCTGCGAAAATGGCATACGACGGATTGCTGATTCTGACAATATGCGTAAGTTCCCCAACAGACGCGTCATACACCACATACCTAAGGCGGATCGGACTTTCAGCTTGTGAGACTGTTGGGATATGCATCGGATTGAAAACGCTGAGGGAAACGATGCAGATCAAACTCAGAAGAACCCGTCCTCGTTCGTGCTTGATTTCCATGCGAACCTTTTCCGTTGCCATCAGTCACAAACTAATATAGAAGCATCTCGGTCTATAAGAAGTGAATCAATCCGTCAAAGAAGGAAAAACGTTTGAGCCAGAATCTGCCAAAAGAAAAACTTACGGAAATGCTCCGAAAAATGCTTCAAATCCGCCTCTTCGAAGAGAAAGTCTTCGAATCGTACGCCCAAAATCTTGTCCCAGGCACAATCCACTTGTACGCTGGCGAAGAAGCTGTCGCAGTCGGCGTTTGTAGCAACCTAGGGATTGACGATTACATAACAAGCACACATCGCGGACATGGACATTGCATAGCAAAAGGAGCAGATCTGAAGCGAACAATGGCTGAGATTTTGGGCAAAAGAACAGGTTACTGCAAGGGCAAAGGAGGCTCAATGCACATCGCAGATTTTAGCATTGGCATGCTTGGAGCAACCGCCGTGGTTGGAGCAGGATTGCCGATAGCCGTTGGCGCTGGGCTATCGATCAGACTGAGAAAAACCGGTCAGGTCGTTGCCTGCTTTTTCGGGGAAGGGGCTTCAAATCAGGGGACCTTCCATGAAAGCATAAACATGGCTTCTACTTGGAAGCTGCCAGTAGTCTTTGTCTGCGAGAATAATCTCTACGCTATGGGAACAAGGCAATCGAAAGTAATGGCAATTGAGAACGTTGCAGATAGAGCAGTCGCTTACGGGATACCCGGTGTTGTCACAGACGGAAACGATGTCCTGGCAGTCTATGATGCTGCACAGAATGCAATCAAGCGGGCAAGGGATGGCGGAGGACCCACTCTCATTGAATGCAAGACCTACAGACAGAAGGGACATTCCCGAGTGGATGCGGCAAAGTACAGACCGAAGGAAGAGGTTGAGCAATGGCTCGGCAAGGATCCAATTAGAAGATTCAGGGAAAGGCTTCTGCAGAGGGACAGCTTAACGATCACTGAAATCGAACAGATAGAGAAGGAAGTCTTAGCTGAGATTGAAGAAGCATTCAAGTTTGCTTTGGAAAGCCCGTTCCCAGCTCCAGAAGAAGCCCTGGAAGATGTTTACGCTTGAATTAGAGGAACCAGACAATGCATAAAATAAGTTATCGTGATGCATTGCGCGAAGCGATACGGGAAGAAATGCGCCGAGACTCAACAGTATTCTTGCTCGGCGAAGACATCGGGCGAGATTGGGGAGGCGCCTTCAAGGTTACAGACGGATTGGCTCAGGAATTTGGAGACGAGAGAGTCCGAGACACTCCAATCTCTGAATCAGCAATCATCGGCACAGCTGTTGGGGCAGCCATAACCGGCATGCGCCCTATCGCAGAAATAATGTTCGGGGATCTGACTGCCCTCGCGATGGACCAAATTGCAAACCAAGCAGCCAAGATACGCTATATGTTCGGAGGCCAAGCAAAATGCCCTCTCGTAATTCGAACACCCTTTGGCGCTGGAGTGAACATCGCATCGCATCACTCGCAAAGTCTTGAAGCCTGGTTTATGCATGTTCCAGGTCTGCATGTCGCGGCGCCTTCAACACCATATGACGCAAAGGGACTTCTGAAGACGGCGATACGAGGCAGCAATCCCGTTTTCTTCTGTGAGCACAAGCTGCTATACCCTATTCAGGGCGAGATTCCAGAAGAGGATTACACAGTTCCCCTTGGCGTGGCTGACGTAAAAAGGGAAGGAGACGATGTAACGATAGTTGCAACATTGTACATGGTCCATAAAGCCCTCAAAGCAGCTCAAGAGCTTGAGAAGGAAGGCGTCAACGCGGAGGTTGTTGATCCGAGAACTCTCACGCCATTGGACAGGCAAACGATAATTCGATCGGTTAAGAAAACTGGAAGGCTAGTCATAGTAAGCGAAGACTGCAGGTGCGCCGGAGTCAGCGCCGAGATCGCGGCCATGACAGCTGAAGATGCGCTGGATTACTTGGACGCGCCGATAAGACGCGTTGCTGAGCCCGACACCCCGATTCCTTTCAGTCCGACATTGGAACAGTTTGTCATTCCAAGTGAGAAAAACATAATGAAAGCTGTCAAGGAAGTGCTCTAGATTGGTTAGCAAGGTTGTGATGCCCAGACTCAGCCTCACAATGAAGGAAGGTACAGTTGGCAAATGGTACAAGAAGGAAGGAGAAATCGTTAAGAAAGGTGAAGCGCTGGTGGAGGTGGTCTCCGAGAAAGCGGCTTATGACTTGGAGGCGCCAGTCTCAGGAGTATTGCGAAAGATCATCGTGAGCGAAGGCTCAGACGTCCCGGTCGACACGATACTAGCATTCGTAGGAGCTTCAGACGGACTGCTTCCAGAAGCGGAAACTGGGGTAACAACTCATCCAAGCGAGAAACTGGAGGAACGTTTTCTAGCTTCTCCTGCAGCAAAACACTTGGCCAGAGAACGTGGAATCGATTTGTCTCTCGTCAAGGGCAGTGGACCGGAAGGAAGGATAAGCGAAGAGGATGTCGAACGATTTGCCAAAGAGAGCGACGCAACGATGCCCAAGGTCAAGGAGACGATTCCTCTAAGCGGATTGAGGAAGACTTCTGCCGAGCGCTTGTCAATGAGCTTCAGAACGGCTCCGCATAGCACAATAATGATGGATGTTGACATGTCGAAGGCTAGAATGCTACATGAGAATCTTCGAGTAGCCTACACAGCGATCATTGCGAAGGCTGCCGCAAAGGCGCTGGCTGAGGATTCCGTCATCAATTCAACACTTCATGAGAATGAAATCAGAATCTACGAAGATGTCAACATTGGAATCGCTACGAACACAGAGGGCGGCCTGATCGTTCCCGTCGTACGCAATGCTGACGTGAAATCGCTGGAGGAAGTGGACAAAGCTATCAAAGAGCTATTAGAGAAAGCCCGCATTGGAAGACTAGTGAAGGAAGAGGTAACTGGCGGCACTTTCACGATAACGAACCTAGGCATGTTTGACGTCGACTGTTTTACTCCCATAATAAATCCGCCTGAAGCAGCGATACTCGGTGTTGGAAGAGCAGTTGACAGACCGATCGCCCTCGAAGGCAGAATAGAAGTGAGGCCCATGGCCACTCTAAGTCTTTCTTATGACCATAGGATAGTGGATGGCGCCCCCGCGGCTAAGTTTCTAAGGAAAGTAAAGGAGCATCTCGAAAACCCCAGAACAATCGAGAGCTGAAACTAATCTTTTGGGCTCTCGGAAATGAATTCGATGGCTCCAAGCAGCCCCTTGGCTACACCTAGGAGGCATGCCACAATCATCAGCCCCAATATCGGGATGAACTCCATTGTGAATTGGAAGCCCAAACCAACGATGGACAGAACGCCACCATTCGTCGCGTAGGCAATGAAGAATATCAGGAAGAGGGATCGGGCTACGATGAAACCATATCTGAAGATTGTGCCTTCAGTCATTCTAATTGAAAATGTGAAGAAGAGAATGAAAACAGCTAGGATCGCGAAGAGCGTCGAATATTCAGGGTATCCTGCAAAGATTCCCGACGTTGCCAACCAGAAAACCAGCAGAATCAGACCCACTACGGCGGTCACCAAAGCCGCCTTCAGGATTTTGGGGATTGATTCGACGAGAGTCTGTCTCAAACCTCCGCTCTCCAGTCTGACACTGTTCATCCTGAAGCCCACTCCATCTCATAGATCTTCACGCCTACAAAAGAAAGGCGGATGACTTCGTTGTCTGTCATTTGAAATCCATCGACTCCGAACTGGTAGGAGCTACTATACGGCGCAGAAGCCGCCACATTGATGTCATGCATGAAGTATCCTATGCGCCTGCTTCTACTGTTGTAAACCTCTAGCAGAAACTCACCCTGCAGAGGAAAACTCGCGTGATTTTCAAAACTGGTCAGGAGCGATATTTGCTGAGTTGAAGGGTTGTAGCCGATTTCTTGTATCGTCAAGTTGTGAAAAGGGGCTCTCCACGGTTGTGAGAAGTTGGTGGATACTTCGAAGGCTAGCACGTGTGCTACTCGGAAAGACGCGGATATGCCCAGGTTCAGGTTCGTGCCATTAGTAAGAAGTTCAGAGCCGGAAGCCAGTTCTTGCAGCGTCACCGACGCGTCGTAAGTCGAGTTCCATACAGTGCCTGCCGGAACGTAAGGCACAAAATAAGACAGTGTTTTCAACACTTCGTTCTGGTATCCTATTAGTATTGTCAAATTAGCATCTGACAGATCATAGAAACCCGTGTTGTTAACGTAAAAAGGTCCAGAAAGAGAGAAGACCGTTCCCGAAAAAGTCACCTGCGGCTCTCTTATTCCTGTGTTCCCTGGTTCGGCAAACCCCAAGAGAGAAAAAGCCACGGAGACAAGCAATAATAATATTATGATCCAGAGAAATCCAATTGCCCATCCGAGAGTCCTAATTGTCTGTCGCACCGTGTCCTCCCCGAAAACCCAAGACGTAGGGCGGGTCTACTCTTTTTCTTGTTCCTCTGCTTTCTTAGCCCTGATTAATCCGGCACGTTTGGCTTCTTTGTAAAGCTGTACGCCTCTTATCGTCGCGATTGAGCCTGTCCAGCCCATTACGCCGAGATACAAGACTCGAATCAACGCGGCAGCAATAGGTCCAATAGCCTCGCCCAAGGCTTCTGAGAGATTCGTAGAGGCTAGAACGCCCAGTTCGGCTGTGATCATCACGAAAGCCATGACGAAAGTGAAGATAAGCAGTATTACTCCGACGATTATTAATATGTACGACATTAGTTCAGCTTTTTCCATCTTCATCCAATATCACCCATTCACTCGCATTACTGATTTTTATTCGAACTTGTATAAAAACCATTTCAGTTGTCGGAGGTCCACCAGAGCGAATTAGCACCATCAGGAGATAAGTCGCGGTGGATGATCTATTCCGCAAATTGGAAAACGTCGACAATCATCTGCTTGGCTAGAGTCTGAGAGTGACACGATAGCATAATCGAAGTTCTTTCACTTCGGGCGACACGGCGGCAGGACACAGCCGCATTATGAACCGAATACATTGCAGAACCGAAATCGGAAAGTCTTAAGTGTTCAACGATCAAGAAACCATTGACTATCATGAAAGTCGCAATGTACTATGATCAACAGAAGATTCGAATTGAAGAAGCGCCCACGCCTGAAATCGGCGACGGCGAAGCCCTGGTCGAGATGAAAGCCTGCGGCGTTTGTGGTTCCGACTTGATGGATTGGTATCTGAAGAGACGTGCCCCATTGGTTCTTGGGCACGAACCATCGGGGATTCTCAGCAAGAAGGGAACGAGCGTGAAAGACTTTGACGTCGGTGACAGAGTTTTTGTCCACCATCACGTGGCATGTCTTACTTGTCATTACTGCAGACACGGTGATTACACGCTTTGTGCGCAATTTCACGAAACAAACATCAAGCCAGGAGGTTTTGCTGAGTATTTTAAGGTTCCAGCTTCGAATCTTCAAATCGACACTTTGAGGCTTCCAGATTCACTTTCGTTCGAAGAGGCCACCTTGATAGAACCCATGGGCTGTTGCATAAGAGCGCTTAGAAAATGCGGCTTGCAGGTTGGTGATTCAGTGGCCATTATCGGTGCGGGGGCAACAGGAATTATTCACGTGGCACTGTCAAAGATCTTCGGAGCGGCGATCACTATTGTGAGCGATCTACTAGATTATAGGCTCAATGTTGCGAAGAAGTTCGGCGCAGATATCGCCGTGAACCCGAAAGATGAAGACTTGACGAGAATCATAAGGGCTGAAACTGCCGAAAGAGGAGCAGACGTTGCAATAGTAACTGCCCCTAGCTTAGATGCCTACAAGGCCGGTTTGGACGCTTGCCGCAAAGGAGGAAAACTATGCGTCTTTGGCCCAACCGAACCGGGCGAATATCTGCGAATAAGCCCAAAGGAAATCTTCTTCTCCGAAGTGCAGATAATCCCTTCTTACTCGACCTCACATCTAGAAACCAGAGTTGCCTTAGAACTCCTGGGGTCTGGAAAAATCAAAGTCAAAGATTTGATAACGCACCGCTTCAAACTGAGAGAGACTGCAATGGCCTTTCGAACAGCTCTGGAATGTAAAGAAAGTCTGAAAGTGATAGTCTTGAATGAGGCGTAGAAAATGAAGGCAGCCATGCTTTACGGGATAAGAGATCTAAGGATTGAGGAAATCGAAATGCCCCAGGTCCAAAGAGGCGAAGTCCTCGTAAAAGTCAAAGCCGCAACGACGTGCGGGACGGATTTGAAGATTTTCCATAGAGGATACGTTGAGAAAGTCATCAAGCTTCCCACGATTTTCGGACATGAATGGGCTGGAGAAGTCACCGAACTCGGCGAAGGCCTGGACTGGCCAACAAAGGGTATGCGTGTTCGTGCTGGTAACAGCGCACCCTGTCTGCATTGCGCGATGTGTCAGCGAGGCAAATACAATCTTTGCGAGAACATGATCTGGTTATGGGGTGCATATGCTGAATACATCAAGGTACCAGCACGCACGGTTGTTGTAAACATGCAGGAGATTCCGAAACACATCTCGTATGAAGAAGCTGCCGTTACGGAACCCTTGGCTTGCGTTCTGCACGGCGTCGAAGAGGCAAAAGTGAATCTGGGCGATACCGTAGCCATTATTGGCGCAGGCCCGATAGGGCTACTGCACCTTTTGACGGCCAAGAAAATGGGCGTTGAGAAAGCAATAGTGATAGACCTTGTAGAAGAAAGACTGAACTTTGCGGAGAAAATCGGCGCTGATGAAACGGTGAACGCTGGAAAGGAGGATGTTGTCGAAAGAGTCAAGCAGATAACCGCAGGCTACGGTGCTGACGTTGTTATCGAAGCCATAGGTCTGCCTGCAACGTGGGAGCAAGCTCTGAGGCTCGCCAGAAAAGGAGGAACGATCATGGAGTTCGGCGGCTGTCCTCCCGGAACAGAGATCAAACTCAATGCCGAAATGCTGCATTACGGAGAGCAGACTGTTCTAGGTGCATTCCACACTACACCATTGCATTTCAGAAAGGCTCTAAATCTCATAGCTTCAAGGACAATAGATGTCAGACCGCTTATAACGAGCAGAATGAGGTTGGAAGAGATCAAACGGGCTTTTGAGATACTTTCGACTTCCAAAAACGAAATAAAGATCGCCATAACTCCTTAGGTATTGGTTATCTCATTGGTGGAAGCTTGCGGTTACATTCTCAGAATCGCTTCCGAAGAGTGGCTTAACGAAGTATTCAATACGGCGATGTATTACACGAGTGTTCGAAGAAAATGGATGCCAGACCAAACCATATTGTTTGTACATAAGACCAAAGCGGGGGATGCTTTCGTTGGCTATGGTGTCATAAAGAGCGTCTACGAAAACGAAGATCTTACAGAAGAAGAAAGAAGCAAATGCAAGGAGCATGGCTGGAGAAAAGCTCTGGAATTCGCATATGTGATCAAGTCTGAGAAGCCGTTACTTGTCAAGAACACGTTTTTGCGGAACTTAAAGGTCGTTGGAAGATGTTTGAATGGCTACCCCCTCGATAGTGGAATGTTGAATGCAATAATCGCGCAATCCGAACATCCATAACATCGAAAGTGCGGATCAAGATCGACTGGAATACCAAAACTCTTAAAACATTCTGCTAATCACTAAATAAAGCGGAGACAATAGAAATGGTGCATTGTGTCAAGTGCGGTACCAAGAACCCAGATGATGCAAGAGTTTGCTCTCAATGCGGATCAGCCTTATACGTAACAGGCGGAGGCGAAGAACGTCGCCGAACCGAGAATGAGTGCTTTGGGCCTCGCAGAAGCCGCGAACCCTATCGCCGAGTGGAGGATGAATGTTTTGGGATTCCCCGAGGCGGCGCGATCGCGGGCATAGTTGTCGGTCTGATAATAATCCTGATTGGCGCCAACCTATTCCTAAAAACACTGTACCCGACGATGCCTGACATACCTTGGTGGGCTTTCGTGATAATAATCTTTGGCGCGCTGATGATCGCAGGCGCTATCTACAGCATGCGTCGAAGATAGCACCGCCCCACTTTTCTTTCAGTCAGCAAGGAACCTGGCAACGACTGCAGGTTCTTGAATGGTCCCATTGCGAAATGAGTATTCTCGTCAAAATCCAGAAAACAATGATACCAATCACGTACAAGTCAATGAATAGGTTCCCTGAGTGCTCGTCGATCCCAAATAGAGTAAGAAATGCGGATAGAACGTAGAACGCATTCAGGATCAGTCTAGCGTAACCAGCAAATTTGAATTGAGCCAACCCCAAAATGATGCCTATTTGTCCAATCAAGACAGCCAGTATACCAATGTGCCCCGACTGCCAGCCACCAAAAAAATACAGAGCGGTTCCGGCGGTTGAGACGAGAGATCCAAGAAGCAGACCTGTGCATGCTGCGCAGAGAACGTGCCCACCGATTCGTATAATATGGGAAGAGAATTCCCCACAGTCAGCATGATGCCCTTCAAAACCTACAGGTGCACTCCGAGAACTGAAAGGTTTCATATCAAAATCTTTTTCCTTTCCCTTTTTTCGCGCATGAGAGACTTCTGAACACTGGCCGGGAAGGAATATGGCAATGATTCCTAATATGCAGACAGAAGCAAAGAGCGAGCCTACCAAAGGTTTTCGCAACGCGACGTTTTCTTGTATTGGCGGAGGGCTTAGTGTCAGCGACGCCGCAGTGATCGAGCCGAAAAGAGAGACGCATACGAAGAACAGTAGGATTGGCCCTTGAATATTCATTAGCAATTGGCTATCCTTCAGAAGAGTTCTTTGAGTTGACGCATTATGTTCTTGCTGGCCATGTGCCAATAGACTCTCCTTTTCAATTCGTTGCCTGAGAACAGTCCGCCGAACCTTTTGCTCCAAGAGCCGTAAAAGCTTCGGTAGCATTTGTAAAGCTCTTCTTGCACCTCGTTTCTTGAGAGTGTTTCCGTGGGCATTACCGCGTGAACCATGTCGTAATGTGACCAGTTTGCATCTTCTATCCATCCGTTGCGTTTTGCTTCGTCGTAGATTTCGTTTCCTGGGAATGGTGTGAGAATTGCAAAGATGGCAAAGTCTGGGTCCAGATCTTCTACGAATCTTCGCAGGTTTTCAATGGATTTGGCTGTGTCTTTTCTGTTGCCTATGATGAGCATTGCATGGGCGAAAATGTCGTTCTTCTTAAGGAGTCTCACGGCTTCTTTTGCGTCTTCCGGAGTAATGCCTTTCTTGAAGCTGTTAAGGGTTGAAGAATCTGAACTCTCTACTCCGAGAAGAACCCAGCCGAGTCCCGATTTCCGCAGCTTGGGCAAGGCATCCCTATTCTTGATTATGTCGTCGCATCTTGCCTGCACAAACCACGTCACATCATCTGGCAGCTTGTGCTTGAGGATCTCGTCTGCAATATCAGCCGTACGGGTGCCTGCCCCAAGGTTATCGTCCGTCAGCCAGATGAACTTGCTTCCATAGTTTTCGTAACAGAACCTCATTTCGTCAGCAATCCTCTTCGGGGATTTGACTCTCCATCTGCCCTGCCAATGCTTCCATTGCGTGCAGAAAATGCACTCGTGAGGACATCCTCTTGCGCCCTCGATCAAAACATAGGGAGCGTTACGCCCAGCCATCATAGCGAAATGATACTTGTGAACGAAATCCTTGACAAGGTGATACCCGGGATAAGGAAGATCCTCAAGATTTTCGATCAAGGGTCTAGGCGGACTGTGGACGATCTTGCCGTTGTGTCTGAATGAGATTCCATTGATTCTCGAAAATGCGTTTCTGTTTTCCGCGTTCGCAACAAGTTCTGCAAAAGTCTTTTCCCCTTCTCCGCGTACTATAACGTCAATGTCAGGATATTCCGTCAAGCTTTCTTGGGCAGTCGCAGTGAAATGCTGGCCGCCCGTTACCGTCAGAATATTCGCGTTTGCCCTTTTTGCCATCTCGAGCGTTCTCACAACGACATACGTGTTACACGTAGCAAGTGAGCTTGAAGCCACAACGTCAGGTTTGAAGGATTTGATCTGTTCTTCCACGTTCTTCCAGTCCAAATGCTGGGCGTTGCAGTCCACAATTTCGATCTCAACGTCTTTGACTTCTCTTTCCAAATATGCTCCCAACTGGATTAAGCCATACGGAGGGGGCAAGTAGTCTCCCATTATGAACCACACATCTTTCGGTGGTTCCACAAACATTACTCTCACGGTTTTCCTCTCCACGAAACAGTTGAGTTTCTGCCCTTCTAATGAACTGGATTCGCTTTTATAGTAATTGTTTTAAGAGTGGAGTACAAACCTCATAATCAGAATAGGCGTTGCTTATGGTGGAAACGAGACGTTCAAGAGGGTCCAGCTGGACAGGCATTCTTTCTTTCGGGTTCTTTCTTCTGTTGGTCGGCGCTATTTGGATAGCTACTCCGAACTTTACGGAGGAAGTCACGGGTTTCATCAACGACTTCCATCTGGCCAAGATCGGCGAGAACCTCTTCTTCCCAGCACCCGTGCACAGTCATCCTGTTTTCTTTACAGCGGCTATGCAATTCTGCTTCATCTTCGGAGCTTTTCAAATCATCATCTTAGGGCTCAGGTTTGCCTTTCAAGAGGTCATAGACAAGAAGGCAGACACCGCTTCAGGCATAGCATTCTGGTTTTCGGCGGGGTACTTTCTGAACATGCTGGCAAATGATGCAATAGGATGGTTCGGCCTTCTGGCTGGACTAATAATCTGCGTTGGCCTCTCAATAATTGTCAGTAGCTTCGTTAAGCTGTTCAGATAGTCGGCAAACTAAAACGACTGCTTGCTGAAGCCAAGCTAATTAGGGACTTCTGTCGCTGCTTGTGATTTTTCTAGCGATAAAAGAATTTAAATGCTAATCCGAGTTTATGGTTTCGTTATTATGGAGGGGGCAAAACCGCACGGTTAAGTTCATTTTTGTCACAGGCGGTGTGTTGAGTTCAGTTGGCAAGGGTATTTTGACTTCCTCGATCGGCAAGATGCTTCAAACACGAGGCCTAAGGGTCACTGTCATAAAGATTGATCCCTACGTGAATGTTGATGCGGGAACGATGAACCCCTACATGCACGGGGAGGTTTACGTGACTGATGACGGCGGCGAAACCGATCTTGACCTAGGCTGGTACGAACGCTTTCTTGACTTGGATCTGAAAATGGAAAACAATCTCACAACTGGCATGGTGTACAAGGCCGTAATCGAGAAAGAGCGAAGGGGTGATTTCCTCGGAAGATGTGTTCAGATCATACCGCATATCACCAACGAGATAAAGCATCGCATTCACGCAGTGGCGAAGGCTTCTACAGTTGACGTGGTCTTAACGGAGGTCGGGGGAACCGTAGGCGACATCGAAGGTTTGCCATTCCTTGAAGCCATTAGACAGATGCGTTTGGAAGAAGGCTACGAGAACACGTTATATGTGCACGTTGCACTGGTGCCTGTCCTAGACGTTACGCAGGAAATGAAGACCAAGCCTCTTCAGCACAGCGTGAACGAGTTGCGCAGAATCGGAGTTCAGCCAGACACCATCGTGGCCAGAAGCGCAAAAATGATTGACGCCGAGACACTAAGGAAAATCGCGCTGTTCGGCACTATTCCTGAGAATGCAGTCTTTTGCTCACACAATGTCGAATCAATCTATCAGGTCCCTCTGATTCTTGACGAGCAAGGCATGGGCGAATTTATCTGCAAGAGACTCGGCTTTGCAGACTCGAAGAAGGACTTCAAGGAATGGAAAAAGTTTGTCGATGCCATAATAAGGCCGGAGCATGAAATCAAAATTGCGCTCGTCGGCAAATACGCTGGTCTTTCAGATAGCTATGTGAGCATGAACGAAGCTCTGAAGCATGGAGGAGCGGCTTGCAAAGCAAGAGTCTGCATTAGCTATATAGAAGCAGAAAAGTTTGAGCAAAACCCGCAGACCATAGAGAACCTGAAAGATTTTGACGGCATCTTCGTACCATATGGTTTTGGCCCGAGGGGCACCGAAGGAAAGATTATGGCAATTAGGTTTGCCAGAGAGAACAACGTACCCTTTTTGGGAATCTGCTACGGCTTTCAACTGTCAGTTGTGGAGCTTGCCCGCAACGCCTGCGGCTTCGAAGATGCAAACAGCACCGAGATCAATCCGCAGTCAACTCACCCAGTGATTGATCTAATGCCTGAGCAACGCGGAATAGAGGCCAAAGGTGCCACAATGCGTCTGGGAGCGCATAAGATAATCGTTGAGTCCAACACTATGGCTTACGCGCTTTACAGGTGCGAAGAAATCCACGAACGCCACCGGCACAGATTCGAAGTCAACATGGACTACATGGACGCACTCAGAAAAAATGGCGCAATATTCTCTGGAAAGAGCACGGATGGTCGAAGGATGGAAATCCTGGAATTGCCTGACCGCTTCTTCTTCTTCGCTTCGCAATTTCATGGAGAGTTCAAAAGCCGCCCGGGAAGACCGGATCCCGAATACTACGGCTTTGTTAAAGCTTGCTTAGACAAGAAGCTTGGTAAGTCTATGCCAGAATTCTGGAAAGATTCCTAAACCTAATGAATGACTGTTGAACAGAGGAATCCCTGTGAGTAGCAAAAAGAAAACAGATGAAGAGAAGCTTGTTCCACGAGCCCAGGAGCTCAGAGATCTAATAGACTATCAAGAGGATGCTGTAGTGAGCAGGACAGTGATCAAGAGGAAGGCAGGAACCGTGACACTCTTTGCTTTCGACAAAGGACAAGGCTTGAGTGAGCATACAGCGCCATTTGACGCACTGGTCTATCTATTTGACGGAGAAGCACAGGTAGTCATATCTGGCAAGCCTTTTCATCTGAAAGAAGGCGAGATGATAACAATGCCCGCCAACGAACCGCACGCTCTACGCGCAACACGGAGATTCAAGATGCTCCTCATCATGATAAAATCCTGAAGAATCGCTTGCTAGCTGGTACCGATTCCGCACCGGACGATTTCAGTATTTTCGGTGGTAAGGCCTCACGATTTCCTCAAGCAGTGACAACATTGTTGGCACTTTGAAAACTATGTCAGTGAAAGTCACTATGCCCACGAGTTTTTCATTATTCATTACAGGAAGTCGTTTTATCTTCTTCTTGGCCATTAACTTCGCTGCTTCTTCTATGCTTGCGTTCTCATTTATGCTAAGGAGAGGACTTGTCATAACTTGTCTTGCAGTCAAGGTTTCAGGCGCTAAACTCGGCTCAACAAGTCTTCTGAGGACATCACGCTCAGTAATTATGCCTACAGGCCTTTCTGATTGCACAACCAGCATTGAGCCCACATCGAACTTGGTCATGGTGGCTACAATTTCTTTCACACTCGTATCAGGCCTTACGACCTTCACATCTCTTGACATGACATCTCTGACAAGAACCATACTCGCCGCCATTCAAGCATACCTCCTAGGACTATTCTAAAGAATTGTAGCCTTGTCCTTTATCTGTTTTGGTATGTTTTCGCTCTTGACCTCCCGAGTACTCTTCTTCGCACGCCCTAAACTATTCTTCGCAATCTGAAAATCCACACTGCATATAAGACTGAATGAATTGTGAAACCAGACGGGAACGGAAGAGGATATGTGTGGAAAGAAGACACCGGAAATCGGGGAATTTCGCAGTCGGCTGGAAAACGCAAAGAACTATGGCGAAATCTGGGAGATCACCAAGGACACCGTGTATTTCTCATTGCACAAGCGTAGAAATGCAATGATGCTCTTTCTCGATGACTTGCCTATCCAACTTGGCGCTTATCACACGGTTGGCACGAACAATATTGTTCTGAACCGCGTTCTGGTGCAGATCGTTGAGGCATCGATAAGCTCGAGACGAGTCGTTAACGCTCTAGTCTATAACCTATTGGTGCACGAGTACCTGCATGCCTTGGGCGAATACTCCGAGCTTGAGGTTAGAAGAATGGTACACTCAATAGCTAGAGAATGCTTCGGCGAAGACCACAGTGTCACCGTAATCGCAGAGAAGACCCCATGGACCCTACTCAAAGGAATACCACTAGAGGCCGTCAACGTCCCAAAGCGAGTCATGGAAATCGTAAAGGATTTTGAGAAGTCAGACAAGTACATTGTCTAGATTTTCAGGAGCTTGCCAAAGTGTCTGCTCCCTTACTCATAGATTCAGAATGCATGTGACCAATGCCGATCGCACTAGATGAACGAAAGATCTTCATAATCTCCACCTCTGAGCTACCTCAAGGCTATGCTTGGCGCAATTAGATGCAGAAATCAGAAAAAGGAGTAGATGAGATTTCGGGTTTTTGTTTTTGGGTTAAGTCGAGCCTGGTGGACCTATTGATGCGTGAGCCTCTTCCATGTTCGGGTTTGGCGGAAATCCATAGGGAGCCCATGTCTCTGTGTCTGCTACCCATATCTTGTTGTAGATGCCCGGGTCATACTCTGCGTGTGTGGCGCCGTTCTGAATTGTTCCCCAGACGTCATATAGCTGATAGTTGGTCTTGTTGTAGCCAAAAAAGTGGTAGCGTCCTTTCAGACATTCGAATATGTCTGCTTCATGGTGTACGCTGTAGAATGGATACCAGAAGCGGCTGTAGGAACCTCGGACATAAGCATGTGCGTATCCGTTTGGTGTGCTCCACACGTCGTCTTCGTCTTGATATGCCCTTACAGGGGCAGCGAAGCTTATGAAGGCAACCATCGAAATCAAGAAGGCTATTCCAAGCAAGTATATTGTTCTTTTCATTACTTCTCACCATTCTGAGTACCAACCTTTGCTATGTCCTCTGTTATAAGATTTGATGACAATTTTATGTCAAGAAAGCGATATTTCCGAATCGAAATTTCATTGCTAGAGTACCAATTTATTAAACCCTATCAACTGCTGACATCAGAATGTCGTTTTCCCAAACATGTCATGAGACGGACAGGTTTGGCGAAATCTGCCCTGCCCCGCTACTGATTCTTCACAAGAAAGAAAGGCGAGACTACAGGAATCTGTCCCTTTGTAACCAAGAGGGTGAATCATAGTGAAGATCAATTGACGGAGTAAGCGGAATCACAATGGATTAGAAAAAGAAAAGGGAGTTATTGGCTCTTCCTCTGTTTTTGCCTATATGCTTCCAGGCGGGCCTATGACTGCTGCTGCATATTCACCGGATTCATTCGGTGCCCAAGTTTCGGTCCATGCGTCCCAGATTACGTTGTACTTGCCTGGATCATACGACACTGTGGTTTCGGCGCCCGAGATGTCCTGCCCGACGTTGTAAAGCTGTTGACCAGTCTTGCTGTATCCTCTAAAGTGGGCGTGCCCCGTTGAGACCGTGTGTATCGTTGCTTCGTGATGAACCCTGTAGTACGGATATAGCGGTCTGCTGTAGGTGCCATAGAGGTATGCTTCGGCGTATCCGTTGGGTGTGCTCACTTCTTGATATTCATCGACGTATGCTTTTACTGGCGCGACGTAGCTCAAGAAGGCAACCATGGAAACAAGGAGTGCTACACCAAGCAGATATATTGTCCTTCTCATTTCTTCTCACCATTCGAAGTTATAATATTTGATGCTGCTCTCGTTATAAGCCTTGATTACACGTTTACGTCAAAAGAGACGCAGGTGCCAACAACGAAGTAAGAGCAAACAGTTAAGCCTCCAGAATCTTCGCGGGAGTTTTGCGCAGTCCTCTCGTGTCTCCTGCGAATTCCTCCCCGAATTCGAAGCCATAACCCTAGAACTGTCCGCTCAATCTCTTAAACAACTCGACAAGGGTTTTTCTGTCGATTTAGATCCGTCAGAATTGAGTCACCCCTGGTATATCCAGATACTTCATCTGTTTCACTAGACGCATATTCGCCACCCAGTTCTAATAAGCAGCAGCTCAATCATGAAGATAGACCTCGACATTCGACGCCTGACTATGTTCTCGCCTCTCGCCAGAGTGCTTGCTCAGAAGACCTTCCGCTTATCAAGTGTCCGCCCAGTCGCAATCTTGCCTAGACCAATGTTCCTGGTTTGTTTGCGTTTCATATCAAGCGGAGGTCAGACTATTTGGCTAAAGTTTAAGATTCAGGCAAGGCCTAAGGTCTGACAAGTGACCTGCCATGCTTGCCAGCGAAGGGATCGGAAGAGCGAGAAACAATCAGTTCATGGAGGACCGAAAGATCTTGGTGAGCAAAGTTCCAGCTGTCAATGATTTGAAAAGAGATATCCTGAAATCAGTGGATCTGATCGGTGGTTTCGGGAGAGTCGTTGGGGATGGTGACGAAGTCTGGCTGAAGCCCAATTTCAACACTGGCGACACTCCTCCCGGCTCGAGCGATCCCGACTTTGTTAAGGCCGTTATTGAGCTACTGTACGAGCAAGGTGCAGGAAAGGTAATCGTTGGAGAATCTTCAATGATGTCGGCTGCCACTCGAAGAGTGTTTGAAGAGACCGGAATGCTGGAGAAAGCTGAGAACGCAGAAGCCGAAGTGGTATTCTTCGATGAGGGGAAATGGGTCAAAGTCACCATAGGAGGGAAATATCTTGGGACCGTGAGCTTGCCTGAGGAGGCCTTAGAAGCAAAGAAGCTAATCTACGTTTGCTGCATGAAAACCCACAGATGGGCAAAGTTCACGATGAGTCTGAAGTTGGCCGTTGGCTTCATGAAACCAAGCGAAAGAATGCGCCTGCATGTCGGCAAGATTCAGGAAAAGATTGCAGACCTGAATCTGATCGTTCATCCTGACATGGTTATAATGGACGGAAGAAAGTGTTTCATAAAGGGCGGACCGGCCTGCGGCGAACTCCGCAACCCGAAGGTTGTAATGGCTTCCGGAGATCGCATAGCGGTAGACGTTGAAGCAATCAAAGAAATCCAAAGCTACCAGGGTACAAGCTTAACAGAGAATCCATGGAGCTACCCACAGATCCGCCGCGCCGCTGACTTAGGATTAGGCGCCAGAACCGATGACGAATACAGGGTCGTGCACGATTAGGAGACTGTGGCTCCATGATGAAACTGATGACCCAAGGCTCTGGAGGCGTGATTCCAACATGGAACCTTTTGCCGTTGCTTAAAATGTGAAAAGGTCAGAAAAGGATCGACCTGAACCTAGGAAGACCATCCTGGCTGATATTCAAGAAGTTGAAACCGAAGTCTGGGGTTGGCCCTGTTTGGAAATAGTGAAAAGATAATATTCGAAAATCGGTTATGGTCTTGCACGAGACGGAACGGAGATCATGCTGTAGAGTTCATAGACCTATCTCAGAAGCTGCGCTTTTCAACCCATTAAGAGATACTTCGAAGAACTGCTCTTTTGGAATTCCTATCTCCTCGCATATTATGATTCTTTCGCGTTCAGCTCCTCTTGCAAAGTCTTTGTCCTTGAACTTCTTGGCAACTGTCTCGACCTTTACGTCTGCAAGCTTTCTTGAAGGCATTACCAAAGCGCAGGCTACGAGTAAGCCTGAAATGGCATCACATGCTATCAGTGCTTTCTCCATGCGATTTTCAGGTACTGCACCCGTATACTTAGCGTTGTGCGCTCTTATTGCTCTCATGACTTCATCCGGAACCAGCCCGTTCAGTAATTCTTCAGCCACAAGACCGTGCCTCTCAGGTGTAGACTCAGTCTTCTGATAATCAATGTCATGCAGCAAGCCAACTAGACCCCATGCTTCTACGTCTTCGCTAAGGTGCTCAGCTGTACTCCGCATTATGGCTTCTACAGCAAACATGTGATAGATGACGTTCCTCTTCGAAACGATTCTCCTGACCAGCGCCAAGGCTTCATCTCTTGACAACAATCACGTCACCTTGGCAGATTAATGCGAAATCACGACGTTTAACGATTTCCGTACTTCCCTGTTGGATGATCTATCCACTCTCACCGTACATTTCGTTAGGTGCAAGTATGTCAGGATGTTCTCCTCGAAGCACGTGACGGGCAGCATAACACAGGTGACAAGCGTCGGCATAAATCTCATCATGAGGCAGGTCATATTTCTCAACCAATGCGACAGGACCACCGCGAACCAGAGGTTCGATAATAGCGTTCTGGCTCGGGTCATATTCTTCGATTATTCTTGAAAAGGGTTTCTTCCAAGCGTTGCCGATCGAGATGCCCTGACAAACATGCACGTATCCATAGGGGTCGACGTGCACTCTTTCTTGTGCGTCGAATTTCTCGTAAGGGCATTTTGTGAATTCACGCCAAGGTTTTTTCTCTGCCTTTTCTGTCAGTTTCTCTGATGCTCTGCCCTTGTACATCAGATCCCACATGCCGACCTTTATGCCCTCAATATCGCTTGGACACTGGGTTTCTGCGTTCGGATACTTGACTGCAAGTATGCTGGCTTTCATGTTCAGCTTTCTGGCAGCTTTCACTGCATTTCTGACAAGTTCTGTGGCCCAGCTGTCTCCATGATAAAGGTCGCTGCTCAGCGTCAGTTCAACGTTTCCAGTCTTCGCCAGAGGACTGAGCCACTCCAACGCATCTTCAGAAGAATTACCCCAGTAGCAGTTCGAGAGGACTTCAACGTGGAAACCAAGTTCTGCAGCTTCTTCGACAGCCTTGATGAGAATGGGATAGTAGAGAAACGGTTCTCCACCCTCAAAAGAGACTGAGCTCAGGGTCTTGAGCGTCATGGCTTCTGACAGAATATTCCTTATCTGCTTCAAGGTGAACACACCCTTCGCTTGAGACATGCCCCATGCAAAACAATGATCGCATTCCAAGTCGCACTTGTATGTAAGTAGAAAGTGAACGCTTTTCAACTCCAACCGGAATCGCCTCACCTATTGTACTAGATATCAATCGTTAGTTAAATCTTGAGGCAAAGGCGAGCGTCGGAAATCGGCAAACTATATAATCAGGGTACAAGTCCTTTTGCAGTCATCCCCCGGAGCATACATTGATGGATTCAGTGAAGTACAAGGTCACGCGTAAGACGTTTCTTCTTCCAGCTATTGGCATTATCGCGTTTCTCATCTATCTCTATCTCTTTAACGTTGACATTCTAGAGATAATAGCAACCATCAAGACTATTGACCTCAGCCTGTACCTTCTTGCGGCATTCCTGATTTTCATTGAGACACTTCTCTATTCAGCTTCGTGGAGGACACTACTTGACTTTCTTAATGTGAAAATCTCCTTCCTGAAATCCTATCTCTACGTATGGTATGGCATTTATATGGACATAATCATCCCCGCAGAGTCAATAAGCGGTGAGGCAACAAGAGTCTACCTAGTGACCAGAGAGAAGAACGGATCGCATGGGCAGGTTGTAGCATCACTCGTCACTCATAGGCTTATGGGTATGGGCGTAAACATCGGTAGCCTTCTTGTCGGGATTTTTCTTCTCTTAACCGAAAGGCAAGTTGGCTCACTCGTGCTCGAACTCACACTATTTTTGCTTGCGGCAACTACGGTAGGTCTTGGTTTGCTTATGCTCCTGTGCGTGAAAGAACGGTGGACACTTAAGATAATCGACTCTGTAATCAAACTGGCAGAGCGAATAAGCCGCGGCCGATGGAAATTGACAAGGATCAAAGAAGAAGCCCTCAAAGCGGCGCGGATATTCCATGATTCGATGAAAGAGTTTGCACATGCCCCGAAGACCATGATAACATCATCTTTTCTCTTTGTCCTTTCATGGTTTCTCAGCTTGAGCATATCGTACTTTGTTTTTCTATCGTTAGGCTATCAGGTTTCTTGGAGCGTGATCGTAATAACAACTTCCATAGTGGTTGCTGTGAAATCTATACCCATCGGTATACCTTTTGAAGTTGGGTTGCCAGAAATAACGATGACCACTCTCTACATACTGCTGGGAGCCCCTGCTGGCATAGCGGCCACTGCAACAGTCCTAAACAGAATCCTGACTCTTTGGCTGAGGTTTTTCATTGGTTTCGCCTGCCAACAGTGGCTTGAGATCAAAGCGATCGCTGAGCCGAGAACACGTGAAGAAAACATAAATTCGCCTGTTCAAGTATGACCTGGAAGATGTACCTTTGAACATCATCATAGAAGATGCGTCCATCCGAGATCTAGACAGACTCTATCACATAGAAAGGGAATGTTTCAAGGAGGAAGCTTTTGCAAGGGAACAGATTGCCAGTCTGCTCGCAGATTACAATACGATAAGCTTGGTTGCCAAAGGAAACGGCGAGGCAATAGGCTTTGTGATAGGCATGATACACTTTGAAAGAAATGCGACGATCGGGCGCATATTAACCATAGACGTTTCGCCAATGTATCGCCAAAGAGGAATTGGGACGAAGCTTCTCGTGGAAATCGAGAGAATCTTCAGAAAGAAAGGGGTTCAAGCCTGCAGCCTTGAAGTGCGAGAAGACAATTCTGCCGCATTGAGTCTCTACCAAAAACTGGGATACCAGAGAATCGGAAAGCTCAAGAACTACTATGGGAAAGCCGCTGATGGAATCTATTTACGAAAGGTTCTAACCTAGGTTCAGTAGCCTAAGCTTTGTGCTGTCGTCAAAGATCCTCTGCAGACTAACTTCAGCCGCTTCAATAATCATCAGTTCCGCTGTTGGCCCAACGTGCGAGTCCTTACTCAGGTGTCCACCGAAGGCTTCGCCTTTCACGTTCGAGACAACTATGTGTGCATGTATGATTACCTCGCCTTTCTCATCAACTGCAATGTTTCCCGTGCATGAAGCGATTTCCATTGGTCCGTCCAAATGCGTGTACGTGTATTCGCCATTTTCGTAGCATGCGAGCACTACGTTCTTCAATGCTCCGATTAGCGTGAACATTCCAGCGTTTATTCTGTTTTCCTCTGCGCTTTTCCTAATGGTATCAATCAAATCATCATTCTCATTCATGCGGACAAAGCATATCTGCCCAATAGTCGCCTTTATCATATTCTTGACCAGTTGTTCTCAATTTGGCTTCGGATCTTGATAAGCGTTTTGAACGCAAAATCTAAAAACTGCAAAGACATACACAACACATGTGGGATGGCTTTGGCCGAGATAAAGAAGGGTGAACAGAAGCTAGTGAAGGCAATAGTCATTCTTCTCCGTAACACGACATGGAGATGCGGACGACTCGAACGACTAATCGTCAGGAATCTCCGTAACAGGCACATGCTTGCGGGCAAGCCTGAAATGCCTATGAGGGAAATGATTCAGAAGTTCAAGCTGACGGGAAAGAAGAAGAACGAGTTCATTGATGCTTTGAGACGATTAGAAAGAAGGAATATAATAAGAATCCTGAATTTTCCCTGATTAAAGGATTCTTCTTTTGGCTCTAGCTCTATGACTTTTCCAGCAGCGCCTTTGCGTCAGCAATCCATTTCTCAGCGATCTTCGGCGAGATTTGAAGTTTCGCGCCTACGTCTTTCGCGGAAGCATTGGCCAAATCCTCAACACTGCTTATGCCAAGAGCTTTCAGCTGTTCTGCCCTTTTCGCCTTGACACCCTTGACCTGAGTGATCTCCAAAGCTGGCGCCGCAATTTCCACAACTGCCTCAGGTTCCACTTTCTGCACAACCTCCGCGGTTGAACTCTGCACTGGTTGCGACGCAGAAGGAGGAACTTCAACCGTCGAATGCGCCGGCAGCATTTCTACAGGCGTTGTTCTAATGCGTGTTCGCTGGAAGATGCCAAGCCCGACGAACAAGAACCCAAGGACGAAAGAGCTGACTATCCACAGTTCCTTGTACTCTAGGGTAAAGGCATATGCTATGGCTGTTATGACAAAGAAGATTATGGCAACTGCATATAGAATATAGTCCGTACGCATACTAAGACTTCTCCATTTACGCATCTATGTTCTGGGTATGTGTTTAAATAATTTTTGCTTGCATACAAAAAAAGATGAAAAATCGGGGTGTTTTGAGAAGGGGTTACTTCAGTAGCTGATCTTCTGGCGGCATCGGCTTAATATAGCCCTCTTTCATCAGTGTCTTAGTGCATTCTCTAGCATTCATTATTATTGCCTTGGCCCTATCATACAGCTCTTTCTTGCTCGGCTTGACCCTAGCGACGCCTTGCTCAATAGATTTCAGCGCACACGCAACGGCCTCGCGCGGATAGACTTCCCACTCTTCCATTCTTGGCAGAATGTCTTCCTCGTGCATTCCGCGTTCTTCGGCAAACTTCGCTAGCTCTTGGGCTGCTGCAATGCACATGTCGTCTGTCACCGTCTTCGCCTTCACGTCCAAAACTCCTCTGAATATCGCTGGAAAGCCCAGACTGTTGTTGACCTGATTTGGAAAGTCGCTTCTGCCTGTTGCGATTATTCGGGCTCCCGCTTCTTTGGCTTCCCACGGCCAAATTTCAGGTATCGGATTAGCACATGCGAAAATTATGGAGTTGTCCGCCATTGTCTCTACCCATTCCTTCTTTATCGTTCCAGGACCAGGCTTTGAAGCAGCCACGACAGCATCCACATCTCTGAAGGCTTCCGCTATGTCTCCTTTTCTACCTTCTGCATTTGTTTTCTGAGACAGCTCGTATTTCCAGCGGTCTTCTTCCTTAGTTATGTCTTTTCTGCCAGGGTAGATCAAGCCTTTTGTGTCTGCGAGCATTATGTTACCTGGTTTCATTCCCCATTTTATCAAGACGTAAGCCGTTCTCAGGTTCGCAGCGCCCGCGCCCACGAGAGTCACTATACTGTTGCTTGGCTTCTTGCCTACAATTTTGAAGGCATTGATCAGGCCTGCCAATATCACTGTGGCTGTTCCCTGTTGGTCATCGTGCCAGACTGGAATCTTCAGTTTTTCCCGGGCCTTTTCCAGTACATAGAAGCATTTTGGCTTTTCTATGTCTTCAAGGTTTATGCCGCCGAAAGATGGTTCAATAAGCTCGCAGGCTCTGACGATCTCGTCCGGATCTTTAGTCCTCAGACATATTGGAAAACCGTCAACGCCGCCTAGATATTTGAACAGTAGTGCTTTTCCTTCCATGACAGGCATGGCAGCTTCGGGGCCGATGTTGCCCAAACCCAGAACGCGGGTGCCATCTGAAACCACGGCCACGTAGTTCCAGCGGTTTGTGAGCTCAAAAGACTTGTCGGGGTCGGCTTGGATTTCTTTGCAGGGAACGGCAACGCCGGGTGTGTACCATATTGAGAAATCTTTGGGGCTTGTGATGGCGCATTTTGGCATTACTTGGACTTTTCCTTCGTAAAACCTGTGCAGCGGGGAAGCTAGCAGCGATGGTTTCTTAGCCTTAGCCAATAACTCGTCTACTGTAGGTTTCCGTTCTTCTTTTTTTGCCATTATAATCTTCTCCTAGTTACGTGAGGTTGTTGTTTTCAGCATCAGATTTTAAAGGTTGTGGTAAAACGTGGCGCATAGTCTCGAAGGATCTGTACCTTGTTCAGTGCAGATCGCTCACAAAACGGAACAATGCAAAAACCCAGTTCAGCAGACATATTCTGGAACTTCAGAGAACTCCAATGACTAAGAAAGCATCAAGATCAGACAGATTGATCAAACAATGTAGAAGAAAATAGTGGAACTTGACTTAGACCGCAAACGCTTTCTAGTATCTTTGTCTGTAGCCGCCTCTTCTGTCCCTGTCGCCGTATCCGCGTCCGCCGCCGTATCCGCCTCGCCCGCCGTAGCCGCCTCTTCCGCCGCCTCCAAATTCGCGTCTTGGCTGCTCATAAACCTGGTTTGACACATTGTTTTCTGTGTTCACTTCGCCCTCGATCGTTTTCTCTGGCGTTTCCAGTGTTCCATATCTGCCAATGTTGAGGCGCATGTTTCCTCTGAACAGGTTGATGTAGCCGTTCTTAACGAGAATTGTTTCACCGTCTTTGACTTTGTCGATGTTGTCGTCCCATAGAGTCAGATAGACGCACCCTGTTTCGTCACCGACGAGCGCATCGCTCACTCGGTGTGGTGCTCCATCTTTTCCTGATGCAATGTTTCTAATCTCGCTCTTTGAAACTACTTTTGCTGTTACGTTTACAGCTTTAGAGTTTGGTGTCAGTTCACCTACTTTTACGTCTACAGGTTGCTTATTCCCTGAGAAGCTTTCGACTGCCAAATCGTTTCAACACCTTTCATATTTGACAGAACATAACGATCTCCTCTGCACTTAAACTTTTTGTTGTTGTCAGTGACAATTTCTGTATACAGAAACATCAACGAAAGGCACTTAGCCGCGATGCTAATTCTGCGGGTTCTTGAGTCTAGGACCGCTGTTCCCCTGTCCATATGGTAGTCTGTCCGTTCTGAAAGCCACAAGCTTGCTACCGAACTCAGCTAGATAGGCAAGAATGAGCCTCTTGCCCTTGTCAGTCAGAGCATAAACAGGTATCGTCACGCCCAGCTGCATCAAAGCCTTGCTGCCGATCTTCGTTCGAAGTAGTTTCGAAGCACTAGCACAGGCAATGTCTGCTTTGGCTATGTGCTTCACATCTGTCTCGACAACACAAGTATTGCAGACGGAAAAGATCAGAACATCAGCCTTGCAGTTGGATTCAAACTCTCTCATCTTGTCGATTGTCTTCGCTTGAAAACCTGCAATGCTGACGGCAATACGCTTAAAGCCCATGACAAGAGCCTGCTTGACTCCATCAAGCTGGTCAATGCGTGCTGTGGCCCTGTCCAGCAAAGTTCCGCCCCTTGATTCAATGTGCTCAATAGTCTCGTTTATTGGCGAGGTTCTGATTACGCCAGTCAAACGTGCGCCTATGGCCTGTGCAAGCTTTCCATTAGCGGTGATGACTGTTCCAGCGCCTTCGCAGACGACAACTGCACAATCAATTAGTCCTTTCTCTAGCCAGACACACATCATTTCAGAAGCACCGTAGGCCACGATAGGTTCAGAGTCGAAGCCTCGGTTTCTGCAACAGAAGCCAAAACTCTGGATCTTCGTTTCGACGTCTTTGCGGACAGCTTCGGCTGTGATCTGCTTTGATCCGTACATGGTTTCGTGCAACGGACAGTACTCTACTGTTGGCTCAGTTAGAACTTTCACTCCCTTTTCTGAGATTCGCACGCGGGCTCCGCAACAGTAGATTTCGTGCTCGCCCCTGACGCACATCGGCTGTGCTCCTTGTTATTGATAAAAGAAAAGCAGAAGTCGGCTGCTGGCTAGTCTTTGTTTGTTTGTTCGTTGATTTGCTGTTCCATCATGTGGCCACGGCAGTAGACGTTGGTCTTCTTGACGCCTGCAACCGTCATGGCGGCATTCTTGATATCCATGGCAAGCTTGAAAGCTATCGGGCAGAAGGGACTTGAAGGGATAAACTCGACTTTGAACGTGCCCGGTGTCTCCTCTTTGACGTCTGTGATCATCTGCATCTCAGCAAAGGTCATGCCTGTCTCAGGATCTACCACCTTGCCAACTGCTTCGCGCACTTTGTTTTCCATTTCAGTCAAGCTTTCACGTCTTCCCTTTTCTTTCATTGGGAATAGTCGATTGAATCATATAAACTATTACGGTAAACCTACGGATTCTGCACACTTCTCTTCAGGTGCATTCTCCAGCTCAATGCCATAGTCCTAGGGTGCGAAGCCCTCACCTCGTCCAAACGCGAAACGGTTGTGCTATGAGGTGCCTTCAAGACCAAGTCTGCGTCAGCGTATGCTTCTTCGCTGATCTTCCTCATAACTTCAACGAATCGGTCCAGCTCTCCTTTCTCAACCGTTTCTGTCGGCTCAATCATCAGAGCCTCTTCAACAATTTGAGGGAAATAGATAGTCGGCGCGTGCATTCCATAATCCAGCAAGCGCTTGGCCACATTCAACGCTGAAACGCCTGTTTCATTGTGCAAAGACCTAACGCTGAAAACGCACTCGTGCATGCGGGGGTTGTCGCTGTCGTATGGAAGCGTTAGACCTTTGATTTCTTTGAGTTGCTTAACAAGGTAGTTCGCATTTAGCACGGAGATTTCGGCGGCTTCCTCTAATCCCTCGCGTCCCAGACTCAGAATATACGCATACGCTCTCAGCAAAACTCCAACATTGCCGTAGAAGCCCCTGATCTTTCCAACGCTGTTTGGTCTATCATAGTCTAAGCGATATTGCTTACCATCAAAGACTATTCTTGGGACAGGCAAGAAGCCAGCCAGCTTCCCACAGACTCCGACTGGCCCAGCGCCTGGACCTCCACCGCCGTGAGGTGTGCTGAAGGTTTTATGGATGTTTATGTGCACTATATCGAAACCCATGTCGCCCGGCCTGACCTTGCATAGTAGCGGATTCAGATTTGCGCCATCATAGTACAGGAGTCCGCCAGCGATGTGGATGATCCTAGCGATCTGGCTGATGTCTTTCTCGAAAACTCCTAAGGTGTTCGGATTAGTAAGCATCAAACCTGCTGTGTGCTCCGAGACCGCTGCCTTCAGGGCTCCTAATCCTATGCAACCATCATCGCCTGATGGGACGACGACCACGTTGAACCCAGCCATCGCTGCGCTCGCAGGATTTGTGCCATGCGCCGAATCAGGTATTATCACTTCGGTCCTTTTGTCAAGTTCGCCGTTCATCTTGTGATATGAACGCATCAGTAGAGTGCCGAGCAATTCTCCATGCGCGCCAGCAGCAGGGTGCAAGGAAACCTCGAAGGTTCCGGTTATCTCGGCAAGCCAGCGCTCAAGTCTATGAAGGAGTTCAAGAATGCCCTGCACTGTGCTCTCGTCCTGATATGGGTTAAGCATGCCCAAACTTGGTAGCCCTGCCAGTTGCTCGTTTATTTTCGGGTTGTACTTCATTGTGCAGCTTCCGAGCGGGTATATGCCTGAATCGACGCCGTAGTTCATTTCTGACAGTCGCAGGAAATGTCGGACCACCTCGCCTTCTGAAAGCTCGGGAAGCTTGGGTTTGCCATCGCGGAGCATTCTCTCAGGCACGAAGGCGCTGGCATTGCCGACCGCTTGTTTGATCTCTTCGTCGATTTTGGGCAAAATGTGCCCGCGTCTTCCGCTGTTTCCCAGGTTGAATATTACTTGTTCGTCCCAACTTGCCTGTCTGAACATGTCTGGTCACCTTTCAGCTAGCACTTTCTCCAATGCTTCTGCTAAGCTCTGGATTTCCTCCTTGGAATGAATCTCAGTGACACAGTAGAGTGCTGTTTGGCCAAACTCAGGAAACTCGCTTGAGACATCCTTGCCCCCGTGTATGTTTCGCTGTAGAAGCCTGTCATTGACTTCTTTAACGGTCAAACCAGTATCGTCAAGATTGACGGTGAACTCCTTGAAGTGGGCAGACTTGAAGACAGGTGTCTTGATTCCTTTTGTTCTGGAGATAAGCTGCATGGCGTAGTGTGCCTTGGACATGACAATCTCACCCAGTTCGCGCAAGCCCTCTGGTCCAAGTAGCGACAAGTAAACGGCTGAAGCCACAGCGCACAGGGCTTCGTTAGAGCAAATGTTGGAAGTCGCTTTCTCGCGCCTGATGTGCTGTTCCCGCGTCTGCATGGTCATGCAGAAGCCGGTTCGCTTCCCGTCTTGAGTTCTTGTCAAACCTATTATGCGCCCAGGCATCTGTCGAATTAAGGCCATGTCATCGCGGCAAGCCATTATTCCCAAGAGTGGACCACCATAATTCATTGCGCTTCCCAGAGGCTGAGCTTCTCCGACGACTATGTCCGCGCCGTACTCTCCCGGCGGTTTAAGGATCCCAAGAGATGTCGCGTCTACTCCAACCACGAAAAGGGAACCATTAGCATGCGCTTCTTGGCTTATCTCGTCAACTTGCTCTTCGATAAAGCCTAGATACGTTGGGTTTTCGATGTAAACTGCTACGGTCTTGTCTGAGAGTTTTGCCTTCAGGTCTTCGAGGTTGAGTTGACCATTTTCGGATTCATAGGCTACTTGCTTAACAGCGACTCCAGCTGGCTCTGCGTAAGTTTTGAGGGTTGCCATTCTTTCTGGGTGGATTATTTTTGGAACCAGTATTTCGTTTCGACTTTTTGTCCGAGAAGCCATGCGAGCTGCTTCGCCCAATGCTGACGCCCAATCATACATTGAGCAGTTGGCAACATCCATACTTGTTAGCTCGCAGATCATGCTTTGATATTCAAAAAGTGCTTGCAGCATACCTTGCGAAATCTCTGGTTGATAAGGAGTGTAAGAAGTGAGAAACTCGCTACGTTGAACGATTTCCTTTACCACAGCGGGTACGTAGTGCGGCCAGCACCCAGCGCCCAAGAACACTGGCATGTTACCGCAAGTCTTGCCCTTGGACAAGAGGGTCTCGATATGTCTCTTGACTTCAAACTCTGACATGCCTTCAGGCAGGTTCAGAGGCTTTTTCAGGCGGCATTCCTCTGGAATGTCTGCGTATAGCTCGTTGATGCTTTTGATTCCGATCTCTTTCATCATTTCGCGCTTGATTTCGAGCTGTGAGTTCGGAATGTACGGATGGTTTGGCTTCCCCACGTTCTTCACCGCTAATGGACAGACTCTACTCAGCGAATGGTTCTTTAAGTCTTTTCGAGTTTTGGAAGGATCTTGTCGATGGCTGTCGGAATACTGTAACGTTAACCAGGGAATATGGTGTAAGAACTGTTGTAGGTCCTCTTTCCGTGTTCAGTATTGTATGCCTTGCGCTGTAACCATTTCTCTAGGATGCTTTATGGTAACAATCTCGTTTACGAAATTCGCCCTGTCCATAAGCTCTTTTGGGGCATATCTTCCAGTCAGGACGACGTCCGTCTCCTTTGGGATTCGATCGAGGAATTCCAAGACTTCACGAATGTCCAGAAGACCAGCGTAGAGAGCCAGGTTGACTTCGTCCAAGACCAGCAAATGAGGTTTCTTCTCTTCGACTTGCACCTCAGCAAACTTTAGCGCTCTGTGGGCAAGTTCGCGGTCGTCTTCGCCCAAGTTGCCCAGTCCGATCCAGCCTTTGCGGCCAAACTGGTAAATCTCATAATATGGCTGGAGCATGTCGCGGATCTTGTATTCACCTGTGTTCTTCCACCATTTTAGGAACTGGATTATTATCACTTTTCTCTTGTGCCCAACGGAACGTAGCGCTAAGCCTAAGGCGTTTGTGGTTTTCCCGGCGCCAGTTCCAGTATAGAGATAGACGTAACCCATGTCAAGACCCTCTTTGCACTACTAGTTCTAGTCTTGCTTGGATTCTTATAAGTCTTGAAGGATACGACGAAGTGCTCTGAACGTTCTCCGTGGTCTCGGTGAATACAAGTCGCTTTCACGTCGTGAGTGACAGATGCCGATTTCCCCTTAAGCGTCCGTTAGTCTTATTTAAGTGCTCTATTTACTGTATTTGCTTCTCTTGACTTGGTGCGAAGATGGCGCCCATTATTCAGATGAAAAATCTTACCAAGAAATTCGGCAATGTAGTCGCAGTCGATCATCTTGACTTGGAGATTGAGGAAGGCGAGATTCTTGGTCTTCTTGGGCCTAACGGTGCTGGCAAGACGACTGTTATTCTTATGCTCGCCACGGTTATCCGCCCTAATGAGGGCACAGCCGTCGTTGGAGAATATGACATAAGGAAGAATCCTGATAAAGTGCGTGGACTTTTGGGCATAGCTTTCCAAGAGCCTAAGATGTTGTGGGTGACCACGGCATGGGACCTACTGAACTGGCATGCGAAGGTTTGTGGATTGTCAACGGAAGAGCGAAAACGTAGGGTCAAGGAAGTCTTGGATGCTGTTGAAATGTGGGATCATCGTAAGAAAACTGTTCATCAGCTTTCAGGCGGAATGCGTAAACGGGTTGAAGTGGCGAAAGTTCTGATTCAGAGGCCTAAAATCGCCATAGTCGACGAGCCGACAGCTCAGATTGACATTGTTGGCAAACACAAGATCTGGAATATGTTGAGTGACCTTCGAAAGGAGGGAACCACGATAATTCTCGCCACAAACGAGCTTTACGAGGCTGACGTTCTTTCAGACCGAGTTGGGATTCTGCATAAGGGTAAGCTTCTCGTGTGCGACACTCCTAAGAAGCTGAAAGACAGCATCGTAGGCGGCGACATCGTAGACGTCCAGCTTGAGATGGACGTAACGCCTAGAATCATTGAGGAGCTTCAAGGCTTCAAAGAAGTTGTCAAAGTGCTGCAGATCAAACCGAGTCACCTGCGGCTATACCTGAACAAGGTTGAGGAGGTCGTGCCCAGAATAATGAACACGCTCCAAAAGACGAACGCGCCAATATCAAGCATCCGAATGAGCGAACCTAGCCTAGACGACGTGTTTGCACACTACACTGGATTGACTATCGAAGAAGCCCAGAAAGGCGGAGAGTGAAGCGGAAACGAACAAACTCTTGCTCGTGATTGAGAGGGACATCCGCCTCTTTTTTCAATACAAATTCCTGATTATCATGCGGGCTATCTGGTTTGTTTCGCAGATAGCTCTGTTCGGCCTCATCTCATCGCGTATGATGAGCATCCCTAACTACTTCCAGTACTACGTGTCTGGGCTTTCGGTGATGACGCTTTACTCGGCGGCGATATTCATTGGGTTCGACATTTACGAGGAGGCAGAGCATGGCGTCTTTGAATATCTGCTTAGTCTACCTGTCTCAAGAAAGCAATTGGTGC
>Ga0315279_10000967_pt1 | contig 50328 bp, 49 predicted proteins | sample YL17G06_20_MG_FD_203694 | JGI IMG/M metagenome (GOLD analysis project Ga0315279, IMG submission 203694) | Sediment microbial communities from Yellowstone Lake, YNP, Wyoming, USA - YL17G06_20 | ecosystem: Environmental > Aquatic > Freshwater > Lake > Sediment | place: USA: Wyoming | collected... | reverse complement strand
GGGTTCATCCGGGAATTCCGGGGAACGCCGCACGGATCTTGAGGAAGAAGTACTCATCGTCGCGGAACCCGTAGGCCACCCTCTTGATGACCTTGATCCTGTTGTTGATGCCCTCCAGGAGGCTGGTACTCAGCCACCAGCGGCAGTGAGCCATGACGGTTGCCAAGTGGGCCTTGAGGTTGCGGGCGAACCTTACCAAGGGGGCAATGCGGCTGCGGATGGCGCGACCATACCACTCATTCCAGAACCGCATCGCCGCACCGGGGTAGTGGTAAGCCCAGAGATGCTTCAGATCGTCCTTGAGGATGTAGACCTTGGCCAACTTCTTGTTGGCTGCCAGTAGTTCATGCAGACGAATGCGATCTTCCCACTTGTCGATGTTGCTGTAGTTGCGTAGCAGCAACCAACGGGACCCCTTGACGACTGCCCGCCCCTTCGGATCCTGACGCAGCCGATTGGCCTCGTCGACGCGTACCCGATCGATGACCTCTCGACCATAGCGGGCGACGACGTGGAACAGGTCGTAGACGATCTCGGCCTGGGGACATTGAACGCGAACCTCCTCCAAGTAGCCGGCGTTCATGTCCATGGCCACCGCCTTTATTCGTGAGCACCCTTCGGGACCCAAGAGCTCGAAAAAGGGCCGAATATCCTCTCTTCCGCGGCCCCGACCGACCCACAGTACCCGCTTTGTGATCGCATCGACGATGACGGTAGCGTAGCGGTGACCCTTCTGGATGGCGAACTCGTCCATCGCGAGCACCTCAACGCCGTTGAGATCCACCGGGCCCAAAGTCTTCTGGAGCCACCGCTTGTCGATGCCCTTGACCTGATCCCAGTGCAGCCCAAAGTACTGCGCAACGTGCTTCACTGCCATGTGCTGGCACATCCGGGCAACCGATTCCTCCAATCGGCTCGTCACTCGTCCCCACGGTGACAGCCAGGACAGCTGCTCCAGCCTCGGCCCGCATCGCGGGCAAGCCAAACGCCGCCGCGGCACCACCAGCAGCGTCTCGGCATCGAGTATCGGCAGGTCCCGCACGACCCGATCAGTCGTGTCGTGTACGGCATCGACACGACGGCCACAGCCGCTGCAACGCCCTGGTTGATCATCACGAGGGCTCAGCCAGATCTGGACAGTCTCGGGCTTACCACGCCTGCGGCGAGGAGATCGGAGGACCGAATCGATGTCGTACCCTTCCCATTCGCCAAAAATCTCAGTAGCGTCGAAGTCGGACAACGGTAGCCTCCTGGAGATTCTTAGGTTTCGTCACCTTGGGAATACCCCAGCGCTACCGTTGTTTCAATAAATCCCCTCTATTCCCGGAAGAACCCTATTTTGCCGCTACCCCGCCAATTCCCCTGTTCGATTGAGTAGATAGACCTGGCCCCCGGTGACGTTGCTAGTCTGCGGGTGCCTCGCCCTATATGCCCTCTGACTCTCTTTGAAGCTCTCGGAAGGCTTAACAAGCGGCGAAAGAAATACGCTAAGAGAAATAGTAGAAATTCGCTATATGCAAGTAGAAGAAACATGTCTTATAGCGAAAAGTGAATTCACGTATGGAGAACCCGTTGAACGCAGAGCACGTCCAGGCTTTGCTTGCAAAGAACGTTCGGGCAGCACGGAAGCGACTGGGAATCAGCCAGATGAAGCTTGCTGAGAAAATCGACATGTCGGCCGGCTACATGAACGACGTTGAAAGGTCACGACGCTGGGTCGGCGCTGAAACCCTGGCTCGCCTGGCTGGGGTCCTTCATCTAAAGCCGTACCAGTTCTTCCTGGAAGATGGGGACTCAGCGACGGACGTTCATGTAATGTTGACTGAGATTGTTTCAGAATTGCGACGCGCAGTCGATACGGAGATTGAACAGATAGTCATGAGACACGCGGACCCTCAGCAACGTCGTCAACGAAAAGGGACTTGAAGACCCAAAGCCTTGGAACGCTTCGACTCCAAGGTCAGACGACAACACCAAGAACGGGACCGTTCGAGCTCCGAGCTCCGAAGGAGTAGAGCGGTGGTGGCCTTCAAGGCTGGCTCCTGATAGCGCCTTAGGTTCGGCAGGCTTGGTCCCATTTGGCTTCCAGATTTGGTATCGGAGGAGGGGAGTTTGGGATGAGCAACGAGGATTCCTTTCCGCATTTTGACTTTGACTTTCACAAGATTCACGAACATTGGAAGCTGAGCCTCGGGAACTATGCAGCAGCTAAGAAGTATCTGCGAGTTGTCAGTAGGCGCCTAGAATACTGGCTACAAGAGCGGGGCCCATGGATTGACTTCGATTTCGCAGTCGAGCGTCTCAAAAAGGACCTCGATTTTCCTGACATCGAGAGTCACCTTACGTGGTTGGCTCTTCGACGTCGCGTACGTTTTGCGAATGAGCAGCGTAGGCAACTACTGGCCACCAATAGCGGTGGGGAGACTGAGGAAATTGGAGTAGCCGTTAGGCTCTCGCAGGACGGCAAACATGACGCGATCTGGCATGACGATTTCCGCCGAATGTATATGAATGTACTGGCGCGAGAGCGCAAGGAGCTTAGAAAGCTGCGAGACGTTGGGCTATTTCCCGACGCCGCGGACTCAACACGGCAGAAGAGTCAAAGGCTCGATAGGGCCAAGGCACTGGCACGTCCACGCCTGCAGTGGATATGGGCAAACCGGCTGCTCGCCTATTTGTTCGAGACTTTGCGACAGAAAGAGGCAATCTGCGATGATGGAGAGATGTGGGCGGCTCTTGAGGGCGTGTTTGTCGACAAGCACGGAGAGCCGATCACTCGCAAGGACCTGGCTTTATGGGCTCATCAGTACCACAACAACAAAGCCTGTGGGGAAGAAGTGGGAAAGCCGAAGAAGCACGCGCTAGTCGACCAGGCAATAGAGAGAATTCAAGGCTAAAAGCTCAACCGGCCCTTAACCGGCAAAGGCTATTACACGCCTCAGTTTGTTAGGCTTTCCCCCGCGAGTGCGAAAGGTTCGCGCCAGGAGGAGGGCCGATGGACCAAGAGCTGTGGACGAAGAAAGATGTTGCACGATTCCTTCGTCGATCCCTTTCCTCGATTGATCACGCGGTCTGTTCCCGAAAGATCCCGTACCTGAAGGTTTCACGGCACGTTCGATTTGATCCGCAAGTTGTTCGAGCATGGGTTGAGAAGATGTCCGTGGAGCCCATCGGGAGCAAGCCGTGAGAGCCGGGGTCGATACCCTGACGGCTGCCATCGACTGGCTCCTGGAGGAGGTACGGCGCACGCCGTATGGGCGATTGTCTATCGGTGTACAACTGCACAGCGGGCAGATTGCGAAGGTGTTCAAAAGCGTCGAAGAGAGCACCATGGCTTCGCAAACGGTTCGGGGGCCGGCTGGGGATGACCGCGGCTAACAACAACCCCCAAGGCGCGGTCGGGCACAACGGGCAAAAACTGCTTGATCGCCCCATAGCCGAGCTCACCGATGAAGAACTGGTCCGAGCTAAGGAGGGGATACGCGATAGCCTGAAGCTGCAAGGTCTGGCCGGCACGGAGGCTGCGGCGGCGTCGGAGAAGTTTCGAGCAATCATTGAAGAAATCGAGGGTTTGCCAGAGAACCAGTTTGAAATCAGAAGTCGTGAGATCGCTCGACGACACGGAGTGAGTGTAGCGCTGCTTCGCAAGTGGTGGAGGCAGCTGAGGCAAGAGACCTGCGAGTCAAGGCCGGGCGGTGGCAAGCGGCTGGAGTTGCCCGACGACGATCCATGGCCGCTGAAGGTTAATGCATCGGATCTGCTTTCGACAATCATGGCTAAGCTGACGGATCACGTGGTATTGGATTCGGCAGGGGCGTTGTCCGTCGCGCTTTACACGATGCTCACCTACGTTGTGGATGATTTGCAGCTGTGTCCCATACTTCTTCTGCGCAGCGCTACGAAACGAAGCGGAAAGACGACCCTCTTAGGATTGCTACTTCGGCTAACCCACAGAGCTCTCGGGGTAGCAAGCATTTCGGCTGCTGCTCTGTACCGAGTTGTGGATTCACTGAAACCCACTCTACTTCTGGACGAAGTTGATGCGACTCTCGCCCAGAAAACGGACACGGCGGAAGCCCTGCGAGGGTTACTGAACGCAGGCAACGACAGGACCTCAAGCCGTGTGCTGCGATGCGTTGGGGAAGAGAAAGAGGTGGTGTCCTTCGACGCTTTCGGTGCGAAGGTGCTCGCAGGTATTGGACACATTCCCGACACGATGGAAGATCGCGCGGTTGTGGTGGAACTGCGGCGCAAGCTGGAAAGCGAGAAGGTTACGCGATTCTCCGTTCTTGATGATCAGAGTGAGTTCAAGGAGATCCGAAGAAAGCTCGTGCGCTGGGCCTGCGACAACCGCAGAGCACTTCGAACGGCACGACCCGAGATACCGTTTGGCATGAATGATAGGGCCTCGGACAATTGGTCACCCTTGCTTGCGATCGCCGACCTTGCGGGAGGAGTCTGGGGCAAGAAGGCGCGATCGGCCGCGATTGAGCTTTCTGGTGGGATCCGAGATGACGAGCAGGACATTCGATTCGAATTGCTGAAAGACATAAGGGCCATTTTCGAGGAGGAGAGTGCAGAGGCGTGCAAGGCCGTCACTACTTCGAGCCTCATAGAGAAGCTTTGCCAGTTCGATGAGGCTCCTTGGGCAACCTTTCACCGGGGTGAACCGATCAATCCTCGGGGTCTGGGTCGCATGCTCAAGCCGTTTGGCATCTGCAGTGCGAATCTGAAGATCAGCCGCGACCCCGCAACGGGAAAAGACACAGTTGCGAGGGGATACAAGCGAGAGACATTCATCGATGCCTGGGGACGATATTTGCCGCTACCTGCTACCTCAGAGGAAAAAAGGCATGAAATCCAGCGAATTCATGAGGTAGGCGGGGTAGCAGAAGGGGTAGCGGTAACAGAAGAGAATCCGCTACCCGGCAACCACGGAGGAGATGAGGTAGCGGATAAGTTCCGCTACCGCTACCCAAACGCTACCTCGGGGGAATCGAAAAGGGCTTCGTTTCACAAAGGATTTCGCGAAGAGCGTTCAGGGGGTAGCGGAGTAGCGGCAAAAAAGGATGGGCGTGGAGATGCAGGCAACCCGAGTGGCGGCCAAGGCCGAATTGAGGATGAACATGCGAAGAGATAGGGCGAGACTCGGCAAACGCATTGCGATATGTCAAATGAAGGTATTATCTAGAAAAACATCAAAAATTCCATTATCACCTGTGCGTTTTTCACCGAAACTTGACTTAACAAGTTCAAGCGAAAACTTCGCCAATACCTTGGGACAACGACAGGCCAGGGAGGGGAAGACATAATGTTTTTGGGATTTGAGAAAACGACCTACAAAGAATCGAAGGCGGGGCTTTCGAAGTACGTGCCCTGGGCATTCATGGCCGACTGCGAGGGCGCAACCGGTGTCGTGATCCAGAAGGGCGGCTGCATCCAGAAGAGCTATGCCTTTCGAGGGCCCGACCTGGACGCAGCCTCTTCCGCCGCGGTGGCTTCCATTTCGATCCAACTGAACGACGCGCTGAGGCGATTTGGATCCGGCTGGGCAGTGTATACCGAAATCCAAAGCTACATGACTGCTGAGTATCCAGGCGCAAGGTTCACAAACCGAGCTGCCTTCCTCGTAGATGCCGAGAGAAAAGCGACCTACAGCGCCTACGGCAAGCATCATGCCAAGAGCTATTACCTCACATTCGTGTGGGAACCACCCGCTGATGCAATTCGAAAAGCAAGAGGAGCCTTCTACCGGGAAGGAAGCGGCGAAGAGAAAAGCATCGTCGAAGACATACGGAAGTTTGCCGCGGTCTGCGATGACGTGGCAGGCATTCTTTCAGCAAAGATAGACATTCGGCCTCTGGATGATGAGGAAACGCTTTCCTACCTTCACAGTGCCCTTTCGCTTGAATGGCACAGGGTGCGAAAGCCCAGCCGAATGATGTTCCTGGATCGGCTTCTTGTGGACGCGGAGGTCCACACGGGAAGGGGACTACGCGTCGGAGACTACTACTGCCCAATCATCACGATCAACGACTTCCCTATGGAAACATATCCGGGGATTCTCGATGCCCTGAACAGGGCGGACATCGAGTACCGCTGGGTGAGCAGGTTCATCTGCTTGGACAAGGAGGACGCGCTAAAGGCCATTGAGAGCTACCAGAAGAAGTTTTACGGCTCGAGAAGGAACTGGAAACAGTTTGCAAGCGAAGCCATGACCAAGGAAGTCACCGATACACGCGTGAATCAGGGTGCGCTTTCCATGGAAGCCGATGCGAACGAGGCGCAGGTTGAGTGCGTCAACGATGTGGTGGGCTGGGGATACTACACCTCGTGCCTTCAGGTATGGGACGCCGATGCCGCCGCGGCTGAGGAGAAGGCGAGCTACGCAAGGAAACTTATCCAGGCCAGCGGCTTTACTTGCATTACCGAGACACTGGCTGCATTCAGGGCGTGGCAAGGAATGATGCCCGGGCACGTGTACGCCAACATCAGGCGGCCGCTGGTATCGACGGGAAATATGGCACACGTTGTGCCGATCACAGCAGTCTGGGCAGGAATGAAGAGCAATTCGTTCCTGGAAGAGGTTTGCGGAGTAGCCGTTCCCCTTCTGACGTGCAGCACGAACTTCTCAACGCCATTCTTCCTCAACCTGCACGTCGGCGACGTAGGGCATACGTTCATCGCCGGTCCTACGGGGGCAGGAAAGTCGACGCTGCTGGGGCTTCTCATGGTGCAATGGCTTAAATACCCACGAGCTCGGGTGATCCTTTTCGACAAAGACCGCTCGGCCCGCCAGCTGACTTACGCCGTTGGAGGCTCTTACTACGAGCCCGTAACCGAAAGCGTGGAGTTTCAGCCGCTGCGCCGGCTGGAACGGGAAGAAGACCTCATCTGGGCCTCGGAGTTCATTGGGCTGTTGCTTTCGGTGCAGAACATTCCAACCGACGCGGAGAAGAGTGCGGCGATCATTGAGGCTCTTAAGATCATGAAGAGCATCGAAGCGGAGCGCCGCACGCTTTCAAGCTTCCATCAGTACGTTCAGGACGATCAGGTGAAGATTGGCGTGCAGCCCTACACGCTGGACGGTCCCTACGGGTCGATATTTGACGCCAGTGCAAGCTCTTTGGTAGACGATTTTTGGATCATGATCGAGATGGGACCCCTGATGCAGCTGGGGGACAAGGCGATCATGCCAGCGCTCATGTACCTGTTTCACGAAATTGAGGAGTTGTTTGACGGGCGCCCGACACAATTGGTGCTGGACGAGGCATGGCTTTTTCTCAGGCACGAAGTATTCAAGAAGCAACAGCAGAATTGGCTGAAGACAACGAGAAAGAAAAACGTTGCCTGCATATATGCGACTCAGGAAATCGCAGATGCGGCAAAAAGCGATATTGCCTCCACGATCCTTCAGCAGTGCCATACGAAGATCTACTTGCCCGACGAGGAGGCAATGGCACCAAGTTCTCAGGAGATGTACCGCGCGTTCGGGCTATCGGATGCAGAGATAGAGCTAGTGGCGCGAAGCCAGAAGAAGCGCGACTACTTCTACAAATCCTCGCTGGGCACGCGGCTTTTCAAGCTGGATATGGGTCCAATCCAATTGGGGCTCATAACGGGACAGAATCATGAGTTTCTTGACCAACTCGCGCAACAAGAAGAGGCGGACATCCTATACGAAATACTGGAGGCCAAAAGAGCGCGCGATGGGGAGAGCCTACTTCAGAAGGCCAACGCCATCTTCCGCGACGACCTTTGCACGGTGGAGGAAGCATGAAGCAGGCGGCAGCTCTCGTGACGTTATTGGTTTCGCTAGCTCTTCCTTTGGGCGCGCAGGATGCGTTTTCGCCGCTCATCTATGCGGAGGAAGTAGCCCAGACCATGAAGATGATCCAGCAGATTCAAGAACAGCTGCGGGAAGTCTCCTACATCTATCAGAGCTTGCAAAACCAGATTCAATCCCTTTCGAACATGAAGATGTCCAGTTACAGCGATTTTATGTCCTTCCTCAATGGTCAGGCGAGCTACGTGCTGACCACTGAGAGCAGGATCAAGGCTCTGCAGATCTACGTCAACGGCGAAAGCTACGCTCTTGGCGACGTCTTTGGTTACTGGGATGCCTACAAGAAGAAGATCAATGACATAAGCCAGGGAAAAGGAACGAGTTCAGACGAATGGGCTGCATACGAGCTTCTGGGGATGTCAGGTGACCTCGTGACGGTGGGGCAGCAGCTCAAGGACCTCACAACGAGCGCGGCAAGAAAGTCCGCAGCGCTTGCGGCGGACAGCGAGAAGCAGGCGAAAACAGAACAGGGGAAAATCAATAACCTACTTATGCAGGCGCAGGGAAACCAATCGATCGTGGCCGGCTTGCAGACATCAGCCCTCCTTCAGGGAGAGATTGCACAGGAGCTGTTGGATTTGAAGCTTCAGACAGGAAGCCTTGCGACGAACGTGGCCGGCTTCACGGCGGACGTACAGAGAAACGGCTTGCCTGTGGCGCGATCTGCCCAGGACGAGGCGATCGTAGCGGAGGAGATCGGAAATCCCCTAAGTGCAGATTTTTATAGCTCAAGGTGACGGGCAAAAGTGAGTAGATCAAGAAGGGTTGCGACTTCAATTTCCGTACTGCTTCTCCTCGTTCCCGCGATGATTCACGCGGATGACATCACCACTCAGGGCTGGATCGATGGGCCGTTTTTCGACCTCCTGGGGAGGTTCGGGGACTTGTATGCTTCCTACACCGTAACGGCGTACAGCATTGGGCGGATTCTTCTGATGGTGGACCTGGGATTGATGGCGATCATGTGGGCACTGAATGGGGGGGAGGTTCAGAAGGAATTAAACAAGCGGCTTCTTACCATCTTCATCGTTACGTCAATGATGATCTGGTATCCCAGCATCATGACGGGTGTGATGAAGTTTGCTCAAAACGTGGGTCTGGTGCCTGTGAAAGCGGCGCTGCGGGACGCTCAGACTGTGATGCAGTCCAAGGCGGAAGCCTTGCTAAAAGATTACTACGAGAAGGTTGCCAAAGGCGACAAAGACGCCAAGATCCCAAACAACTACCGCACACTTGCTGCAAACGCGAAGGCGAACATCGCATTCACGGGCACATTCACTTTCAAGGGAGCCAACGGCAAGCCCATTCAGGCTGAGTTCATTCGACCCGACGGAATCATGAAGTACACCTTGATCATCGCAACACCGTTGTACGCCGCTTCTTTCAAAGGGAACCTCCTGACAAACGCGGCCCAGGTACTTCTGTGCGTCATTGCTCTACTTGCGATGATGATCTGCGCGGCTATCGTCGTGCTTCAGTACATCATGGCGATGGTGGAGTATCAGATCCTTGTGGGCATTGGGGTGCTTCTGGTGCCCTTCGCACTCTTCGACAAGACCCGATTCATCACGGAGAAGTTCATCGGGGCAATCTTTGGGCACCTGATCAAGATCGTCCTCATCATCGTGATCATCGGAGTGTTCTCGGGCGCGTTCGTGAGCCTTGCGAAATTGGAGTTCACAGGCGGACTGGATCAAATCGTGAAGTACGTGTTCACGATGCTGTTGTACGCGATCCTGGCATCGAGTGTTCCTGCTATCGCCACAGGAATCCTCTCCGGTTCTCCGTCCCTTACAGGAGACACTGTGCTTAACACCATGCGCACGGTCATGCAGGGCATCCAAACGGCGGGGGTTGTCGCCGGAGTAACAAGGCGGATTACCGGCGGTGCTATGCAGGCAAGTTATCAAGGAGTGTCGCGAGGGGTCGGAGCGCTTGCAGAGGCAGTAGGAGCCTCCGTGAGTGCTCGGGAAAGCGTGCTCACCACCGCCACCCGTGGCGAGGATGGCTACTTCCACAAAGATGTGAAGGCAGCCGGCCAGGCAGGCCGACAGGCATTCGCGAAGAGCCTAGTGGGTTCGTTCGGATCGGCGCTGAGGAGTGCGGGGCATACACTGTCTCACTCACTGGGTTCTCCTTCACCGGGGCACAGCGGGGGCGGCGCTGGTGGCAAAAAGAGCCGGCCGCCAGCGTGGCAGAGCAACCCTCACTCCCAAGCGCATCAGCTAAGCAAGACCCCCGGAATCGTGTCGTACTCGAAGGCGCGTGCGGCCAAAGGTGCGGCGAGGGAAAAAAGCAAAGGCGACTGAGGAAGGCTAAAGTGAGCGCAGCCGGAACGCGACATAAATATAAAGCAAATAACAATAATAAGCCGCGAGGTGCCACATGGCTAAGATGAAATACAGAAGCTCCCTGTCCTATCCCAATGAGGGCACCAACGACACCCCGTTCAACAGCAACTTGAGAGAGTTTGACGAGTTCATCGGCGAGTCCAGAAGGCGCGAGAGGGCATGGAGACGGGTGACATTTGTGCTTTTAGCGTTCCTCCTCGTCTCTGTCTTGGGGTGGCTCTACGTCTCCTCCTTGCCCAAGGCCGTTCCTTACGTCGTCGAAGTTCAACCCTGGGGCGAATCGAAGTACGTCGGGGGCGTCGAGCAAGCTCAAGGTGGAGCCATCCCTATCTCCGACGCCTCCTGGAGGTACTACCTGCGGAAGTTTATCGAGTATACGCGACAGATATCTCCCGATCGTCAGGTGACGTTGTCCAATTTGAGCGAAGCCTACGCGATGGTCACGCAGACCGGTTCCAGTGTGCTTACGAACATGCTCAAGAGCGAGGATGCGTTTACCAAGATCGGGGAGAACCACAGGGAGGTGAACCTCGAAACTTTGATCAAAGTTACTGGGCAAAGCTGGCAAGCGGATTGGGTAGAGGTGGTGCTTGACGCCACAGGGGAGCAGAAGAGCTCCACGCGCAAACGCGGGATCTACACGGTGTTGCAGGGCCAACCGGACGAACGGCAACTGAAGAGCAACCCGCTTGGGATCTTCGTGAACTCCTTTCAAATCCAAGACATAGAGGGAGGAATGTAAGGTGAAAATCAAACCCTCTTTGACTGCGCTGGCTTTGTCGTTGATAGCGTTTGTGGCCTGCACAACGACGAAGGACCTGGAGAGGCATCCCGAGTTTGTTGCAGTGACGGGAAAGGAAGGCCTCACGCCAACGGCCCCAGAGAACGCAACGGCGTCAAGCGCGGCTGCTGTGGCTGGCACGGCCGGAAACAGTGGATCGCAGATGCAGTCTATTGCGGGCAATAACCCAGGTGATGCTGCGACGAGCTCGCGTTCATTGGGTGCTTCCGGTACGGAGACACCGGCTGTGGGCGCACCAGCCCCGGCAGGGCAGGGGCCAATGAGCTCACCGGCAAGCAGTGCGCCAGCTGGCGACAACCCCACAGCCTCGCCAGTGATCGTCGAGAAGAGGATCTATATCGAGAAGCCCATCTACTACCCAGAAAGTGCCTCGCAAACACCACCGAAGCCAGGAGACGCCGTGACAGAAGCAATGTCGCGAGGGGTGATGAAGCCCAAGGACTACAACGGAGCGCTGATGCTATACGACTACGACGGTAGCCTAGTCTACCAAATCTATACGATGCCGCTCCGGGTCACAGATATCTACCTCGAACCAGGCGAAAAGCTCATCGAGCAGCCGTTCTGTGGCGACACAACGCGTTGGACCATCGGTGGCGGGGTTTCGAAAGTGGCAGGAGTAGATACTCAACACCTGTACTTGAAGCCTTCAGAGGGAGGGCTTGAGACGACCCTCATTGTCAACACGGATCGCCGAATCTATCACCTCATCATCAAGAGTTTCAAAGACACCTTCATGATGGCGGTGATGTGGCACTACCCGGGACTGGGTGTTCCCGTGGACTTTCTCTTCAAAGACAACGAAAAGACCTCAAGCCTTGAGCGCGAAGGCGGACAGCGAACAGATCAAGCCGAGGGCGCCGCCTCAGCCGTAGCGGTAGATCCGGCGCTTCTGTCGAGCGACTACACGGTGAGTTACCCCAAGGACCACCCACCCCAATGGCTTCCTGTGTTGGTGTTGGACGATGGAGGGAAGACCTACATCGTGCTTCCCGACACTGTGATCCATCACGAGCTGCCGGCGGTGTTCGGGGAAAATGGCGAACTCGTGAACTTCCGAGTGAAAGACAACGTGATTGTCATCGATAGGCTGCTTCGAAAAGTTCAGCTGAAGTTGCGAGATGTGACTGTGGAGGTCAAGAAGAAAGGAGCCTGAAGTGAGCAATGACCAATCGGAGGCAAGCGAAAGAGAGGGCATGCGCCCAGAGGCTTCCGGGCAGAAGGGTGGTACGAAGGCGAGTGCGAAGGCTGCACCTGAAGCAGTCATCGGCAGGAAAGGGCCAACTGGCCGACTGAACAAGAGGCTCATTTTCGGCGTCATCGGTAGCGCGGTAGTCGGGATGTTGGTGCTGAATTTTCTTCCCTCAGGCGGCAGAACAAAAGGCGGCAGCTCCTCGGAGGCGGTCTATGCCAATGACACGATGCCTCAGGACGTAAGGGAAATGGCAATGAAACTGCCCGAGGTGCCGACTGCCTCTGCAGCACCGTCTCAAGTTTCTGGATACGGTCGGACGTCCACAGTGAGCGACCGGTTCGCTGGCTATCCAACGGCCTCGAGCGAGACCAGAACTCTTTCGGGCCGAGAAGCAAGCGGGCAAGCGTCAGGCGGTGCGGGCCGCGACTATCAAGGGATCGCGGCCGCGGATGCGCTATTGGAGGCCGAAAAAGCCGCGCGTCGTGCTCCGATGGAGGTAGCCACAAAGTTGACGGCTGGCCTGACGGTCGGCTCCTCAGGTCAGTCGGCCGCCTCTGCGAGCACCGGGATGCCGCAGAGCCCCTCCTACTCAGGCAGCAATAGCCCTGTTCAATACACAGGACAGCCGTTGCCCTACCCCGTGGGAAGTGCCGCCCCTCAGGTTGGGTACACGCCGGGTGAAATCTTTCGGGACTTCAACGACCAAAGGGCAAAGATCGAGTTCTCCTCTCAGAAAGCGGAAGCCGCCGCACCGAATGTTGCTCGGCCGTCGGACCCCTCCCTTCTTCCTTACACCATTTTTGCCGGCACCATCATACCGGCAGCGCTAGAAACGGCGATCAATACCGATTTGCCCGGCGATGTGCTGGCAACCGTAGCCGAGAACGTCTTCGACTCTGTGAGCGGGAAGAATCTTCTCATACCGCAGGGGTCAAGGCTACTTGCGAAGTACTCAAGCAATATCTCCTTTGGGCAGAACCGCGTGCAAGTGGCTTGGCAGAGACTCATCAGGCCAGACGGAGTGAGCCTGCAGCTTGCCAACATGAACGGTGTGGATCCTCAAGGGATGAGCGGCTACACGGGGCACGTCGATGAGCACTGGTGGCAGTACGCAAAAGGAATCGGGCTGATGGTGTTGTTTAGCATCATCGACGGACAGCTGCAGTACTCGATGAAGCAAGCCAACACCCAAGGGGCCGCTGATGTGGCCAACTCACTGACTGCGGGAATCGACCAAGTTGGCACGCAGTTCACCGCGAACGCGATGAATGTTCAGCCTACGATTACCGTCAAGCAAGGGGCAAAAGTCCAGGTGTTCGTGAACTCCGACATCATTATGCCCCCAGCAAACCAAAAGCCGGTGTCAAAAAAATACACGCTTCAGAAAGAACAAGGAGGTGCGCAATGAAAAGCATGGGGCTGTGGTTGATCGTTGTGGCGGCAGTTGCACTCTCCGGGTGCTATCTGCTCGCGCCTGCGGGTGGTGAGAAGGTGAACGCTGTGACAGTGGACCCAGCATACCTAACTGTGGGGCCAGGAGAGCAGGTGACGGTGAACGTGACTACTGATCCACCTGACGCTGGAGGAAGTGTCACGTGGTCGATCAAGGACGACTACTACGCCGCAGTCTATGGAACTAGCAAAGTGGGCCTAATTACCGGCAAGCACCTGGGGTCCACCACGCTCACAGCGACGATCGGGGGCAAGTCTTCCGATGTTCTTTGCAACATAGTTCCTGCAGGAGGCATCGGAAGCGGCGCCTATATCACTGGCTCAGAGACTGTGATCCTCATGGCCCCAGGGGACTCGCGTAACGTCTCGGCTCAGCTTGTAGGAGGAAGCGACCAGGATCAAAGCGGCATTCAGTGGCAGGTCAAGGATGCAAGCATCTTGGACATCCTGGGCCAGGGACCGAACGCACTTATAACTGCGCTGAAGAACGGAACCACACAGATCGTTCTTGGTCATCCGCTTTCCAATACGACATTCACGATCTCGGTGCGCGTCGATGGGTCGACGAAATCGCTGGCGCTGAGCAAGAACAACTTCATCATGACCCCTGGGGACATCCAGGTGCTGGAGGCGGCTATCGCGGATGGATCAACTGCCGATATGGCTTCGATTATGTGGTCGGTACGAGCTGCGACAGGAACGGATAGCAACTTCCTAACTGTCACCGGCAACGGGCGGATGGTCAGCATAATCGCGAACAGCGCTGGGCAGGGCACGGTGTTTGCCGTGTTTGGTGCCCAGATCGCCCAGTGTGACGTCATCGTTCAGTCGAACAAGAAAATGGCATTCCAGACTGGTATCGTCAGCGGGAGTCCCGGAGATAGTTTCGTAGTTGCCTATAACTACAGCCCCGCGACGATGAGCGTCTTCTGGACCATCAGCGACGCGGGCGTTGCGACCTACACCAACGATCCGGCCGCCAAGAAGCTATCCATTACTCTGAGCAAGGAAGGAACAGCGACCTTGCGGGGGACACTCTCCGATGGAATGACTTCAGACTCGCTGAGCATAACGTCGAAGTGGGACAAGACTCTCACTCTCTCACAGAGCAGCATAAATGGGACGCCAAGCGACGCTCCCACCACACTGGACTTCACGGTCTCTCCCCCTGGAACCCCGGTCAGCGTGAGCTCGGACAACCCCTCCGTAGCCACGGCGAGCGTGAACAACGTTACGCATACGATCACCGTGACGCCGCACCAGGAAGGGCAAGCAAATATAAGCGCGCAAACCGCGTACGTCAGCGAGAGCATCGCCTGTGCCTATAGCTACACCTCCCTGGGCGTGAACATCACCTATTCTTTTTCTGGATCGCACTCCGGGCTGAGCGGTCGAACCATAACGACTTCAAACCACAGTGGTAATGCAACAATCACCGCCACACCCAGTAAGAGCGGAGCGACAGGCATGGGATACACCTGGAGCTACCAGGGAGATAACGATGGAGGTAACCTCTCGGCAGGCACGGTCAGCGAGAATGTTTTCGCGTTCCACAACAGTGGGGGGTGGGTGCTCATCAGCGGCCACCGACAGACCGGGACACTCTACCTCACGGTCACTCACAACGGGCAGAACATCTTGTCAACCTCTTGGGAGATCGACATCGAGTGGCATTAGCATCAAAAGACTGGCCTGAGCGTCCTCAGGCCAGTCTGGTCGAAATGAACGGAGCGATGAATGAACGAGATGAAAATAGACCTGCATGTCATTAGGGATTGGGTTGGGAAATGGCAGGCAAACAACGGTGTCAACAAAACTGCCTCCCAGCTGGCCGCTGTGATGCTCAGCCATGTGCTGGAGGAAAGCGAAAAGCGCATCGCGCGCACACAGGCGGCGATGAAAGCTCTCCTCGAAGAAAGCCGCTCGCTTGAAAAAATCGAGCACGAGATTGTCGTGCGACTGCGGTCCAAGCGAGGGACGGATGCACGCGTAGAGGAGCAACTCAAAGGGCATAGGCGAAGGATGGCGGTTCTCATGAGAGAAGCAGATGAGGCCATGAGAGTGCCGGGCAGTAGCGAGTCGGTTCGCGTTGGAGGGCTATTGTTCGAAATCAACAAAAACGCCCCCTGCGCTAGAGCTGAAGCCTCGGACGGGTTAGGGGCATAGGGGTAGCTTGGGTGGACACCATCATGCGGTGGATACCGGAACGACGAATCCGAGAGTCGAAGCCGAGAGGAGCGAGAAACCTCACGTTCGTACTCGATCCCGAGAATCCAGATGTTATGCAGGCCCGTCAGTCCGCCTACGAGTGGCATGGGAGGCTGTGGAGTCCTTTTCTGTACTGCTATGCATCCCTGGGCTGCAGGATCGCAAACGATGAGTTCAAGCATGCATTGATCAACGAAATCGAGCATGCCATGCGAACCGTCGAAGCCAACGGCGAGCGCTACGAGCGGGATGAGCCCGCGAAGCTGAGGAATCTGCAAAAGTGCGTGGAGGCTGGACAAGCCAATTGGGCCCTATTCAAGAAGGCAGAAAGGAGGAACAACGTCCGGGTCGAGTCGACTTGCTCTTTGTCCTATTCGTCTGAGAAAAAGAATGAAACGTAAGGAGGAAACCAATGGCAAGTGATCTGAACCAGGTGCGAATCGACGGAAGGCTGGTCGAGGCGCCGAAGGTCAAGGCGCTGGAAAGCGGCGCACGAGTGGCGACGCTCAAGATCGCCAACAATCGCTACTTCAAAGGAAAGGAGGAACAGGATTGGAAGGAGAAAGCCGGCTTCTTCGAGGTAGAGGCCTGGAATGCCCTTGCCGACTCCGTTTCCTCCATGAGCAAGGGGCAGTCCGTCCATATTGAGGGCGCACTGGGGCAGGACCAGTGGACGGACGCGGAAGGGAAGCAGCACTCAAGAGTCGTCATCGAAGCAACAAAGGTTGAAGCTCGTGAGCTCAAGCGCGAGAGAACCGAGGAACGCCAAGGAGCTGGAGTGGAGCTTTAACTTCGGTTTTTCGACAGCCGCAGGGGGCCTTGGCGCGAAGCAAGGTCCCTTTGTTTGTGGGGGGCGCTCGTGATGGAGCTGGGACGAAATGGTAAGAAGCAAGCGTACAAAGATTTCGGATAATGCTCAACTCAATCTATTTGGAGATCTTCTCAATGCAGATCATGAAAGCGAACCTCAAGAGGGGGACAAAAATGGACAACTTCGTCGAGATGGCCAGGAGCCATCGAAAGAGGTATCTGCCGCGGCTTTGCTCCAGGTTGGAGAAGGCAGGAGCCCTGGAGGAGCACCTGAAAAGCGTGGCGCAGATGGCGGAGGAGGAACTGCTCGAGCTGGTTTCAAACCAGGGGATGAGACACGCGGAGGCACTCGAGATAGTTCTTCCGAAGTACATCCTGATCTCACCCGAGGGAGCGCGGCCCGATCCTCTGGGGAGCTCCGAGGAGGGCATACAGACGATCGGGGGAACTACCGAATAAACGTTGACGACAGGATTGGAGAAGGCGGGAAAGTTCAAAAATACGAGGACAACGTCGCTGCAATACGACTTCTGAAACTATTGGACAGAGAAAGGCGGTACGCGACTCCTGAGGAGCAAGAAGGCCTGGTGAAGTATACGGGCTGGGGCGGATTGGCCGAGGCGTTCAAGGATGGCACCGAGGGGCGGTGGAAGGAACGCTTTCAGGAACTCAAAGACCTCTTAACCGAAGGAGAGCACAGGTCGGCTTCACGCTCGACGATCAACGCGCACTACACCGATCCCGAGATCGCCCGGCGCGTGTGGAAGGCTGCCCTGCGGCTGGGGTACAGCGGCGGGCCAACCCTTGAGCCTGCGGCAGGAGTAGGCCATTTCTTTGGGGTTCGACCAGTCAATATGCCAATTGAGATGCACGGAATTGAGATGGATAGCGTCTCAGGGAGAATCGCCCAGCACCTCTACCAATCGGCGGACATCCGAATCATGCCCTACGAGAACGTCCGAATGGAGGAGAACCGCTACAACCTCGTCATCTCCAACGTTCCTTTCTCAGAGGTCAAGCCGTACGAGGACCGGAAGACCAAAACTTCCGGGCTGGATGGGCGCTACGCGTTGCATGACTTCTATTTCCTAAAGTCCTTATATGGCACGCGGCCGGGGGGAATCGTTGCCTTCATTACAAGCCGCTACACCATGGACAAGGAATCGAAAGAGGTCAGGGAAAAGATCGCCCAGTCGGCCGATTTCATTGCTGCCATACGGCTTCCAAACAACACATTCACGCATATCGCAAATACGGAGGTGGTAACCGACATTGTTCTGCTGCAGAAAAGGCCGGTGGGCCAGGAGCCGTCAGAGTTGACTCAAACGTTCCTCAACACGGCTGAGATCGAGCTTAAGGGCAAGCAAGACAGCCAAAGTGTCCGCATAAACCAGTACTTCATCGATAAGCCGGAGTTCGTGCTTGGGCGAGCCGAACTCGCCGGCACCATGTACAAGGCCGGCGAGTACACGGTGAACTCCCAGAGCGAAGATCTGTATAGCGAGATAGATAAGGCCGTCGAACTTCTTCCTGAAAACATCGCCTCGGTCATGATTGAGAATCGCACCAGGGAGCTTGAACGAGCCCAAGGATGTGCCCCAGGAACAAACGAAGAAGGTTTGCTCAACGGAAGCTATGTCATCGGTAGCGATACACGGCTCTATCAGAAGCATCCCGTGACAGGAGTCATCGAGCTTACCTCACTCTACGAGGATGAAGGGGCAAACCGGACGAAGATTGTCTGCATCATGAAGATGGTGGCTTTGAAGGAATCCCTGAAAAAAGCCGTCCAGCACTACCATGGCGATCAGCCCTTGGAAGTGCAGAGGGAGCTGGCTCGCCTGAACGAACTCTATGACAGCTTTGTCGGGGAATACGGGCACCTGAATGAGAAAAGAAACTTGCGTCTCATTCTCAAAGACCCGGATGCGACCTTGCTCTGCTCGCTTGAGAATTGGAACCCAAAGACCAAGACAGCCACTAAAGCAGACATTTTCAAAGGCATTTCGTTTGCCAGGAAAGCCCATGTTACCTCGGTGGAGAAACCCGCGGATGCCCTTGTACTTTCCCTCTCACGCTTCGGCCACCTGAATGTTCCTTACATGGAATCGATCTTGGGCACTGACAGGGATGAGTTGATGTCCTCACTCGTTGAGCAGGGCATGGTCTATGTCGAGCCGGAAGAGTACAAGGCAAGTCGAACGATCAAGTATGTGACCTCAGACGACTACCTCTCGGGGAATGTGCGCCAGAAGCTTGAGCTTGCCCAGGAGATGGCTGAAAAGGATCCGAGTCTTTTCCTGGGAAACGTAGCGGCCTTGCGCAAGGTTTTACCTGCCCCACTTGCACCTGAGGATATCTCCATTCGGATCAACTCACCCATCATAGGAGAGGAGCACATAAGGACCTTTGTTTCCTCCTTACTGGATGGCAGAGCCGAAGATGTGGAGATATTGCACTTGAGCATCAACTGCAGGTGGGAGATCAGGGCTTGGGGGACGGACTGGAACAAGCGGACACAGGAATACGGAACTGGGGATATCGATGCCGTCGGGATCATCAATCTCATGATGAACGGCAAGCCGGTGAAAGTGTTCGACAAGGACGAGAGCGACAATCAGGTCCTGAATCCAGAGAAAACCGCTCTGGTGGAAAGCAAGGCAGAGGCAGTCAACAACGCGTTTCTCGAATGGGTATGGGCTGACAACGACCGAGCGATCGACATCGCAAAAAGATACAACGCGGTATTCAACAGTCACGTCGAACGAACCTTCACGCACCCTGAGAGGCTGCTTGACCCCGCTGCAAAGGTGTTCTTCAGTGGCTGCAACTTTCCTTATCCTATGAGACCGCATCAGGTCGACGCGGTATGGCGGATCCTTCAACAGAAAAATGTGATGTTGGCCCATAGCGTGGGGGCAGGTAAGACACTCGAGTTGATCTGCGCCGCGATGGAATTGAGGCGGCTTGGGCTGCGGGCGAAGACGATGATTGTGTGTCCTGACCACTTGATAGGGCAGTGGGCGGACAACTTCCGATCTGCCTATCCCAGTGCCAGATTGCTTATCGCCGACGACCAAAACTGGCACAAGGACAACCGCAAGACCTTCATCAACAAGATTGCCACGGGCGATTGGGATGCCGTGGTGATCCGCTCCGAATCGTTCAAGATGATACCCGTAAGCAAGGAGTTGCAGGAGAGTTTCTTCTATTCAAAGATCGCAGAGTACAAGCAGATCCTGTCTGAGACTGATGCAAGCAATGGCAGGCGATCGCGCTCCATCAAGGACGCTGAAAAGTCGATCAAGCGTTACGAGGAGAAGATCAAGCAACTGTCGGACATCAAGCAGGATGATGGGGTTATTCCCTTCGACAGGCTGGGCGTAGACCAGCTGATGATCGACGAGGCGGACATCTATAAGAACCTCGAATACTACACGCAACTGACCAACGTGCGTGGGCTTGGCTCCGCGCTGGGAAGCGACCGAGCATTCGACATGATGCTGAAAGTGAGGTACATCCAGAGCATCGATGGTGGAGTGGTTTTCGCGACAGGAACACCGATTTCGAACACGCTTGTCGAGGGCTACACGATGCAGCGATTTCTGCAGCCCGAGGTGCTGAAAGCGAACAGGCTTGAGGCATTCGATGAATGGGCCAGGCAGTACGCGGAAAGTGTCACCCAGATGGAGCTAAACAACACAGGTACCGGATACGTCCCGGTGACGCGGTTCTCCAAAATCGTGAACGTGCCCGAGCTTGTTACCAGCCTGAGGCAGTGTTGGGACATACGAACAGCACACAACTTGGAAACGAGCGGAATTTTCGTGCCAGGGGTGAATCTTCCCAATATGAACCAAGTGAATGTCGCTGCCCCTTGCTCACCACTTATGAAATCGTACCTTGCCTACCTGCAAGAAAGAGAACGCAGGCTGTCCGGTAGAGCGGAAAAGGGTGCCGACAACATCCTTTCGATCATGACGGACGGAAGAAAAGCCGCCATAGACATGCGCCTCATCCACCCGGAGCTCCCTAACGACCCCAACTCCAAACTGAACTTGAGTGTGCAAACGATCCGGGAACTGTATGAACGGTACAAGAAGGAGAGGTACACCACTGCGGTGTTCTTCGACAAGCCGCGAAGCTATGCGAAGGACGGTAGCCTAAGATTCGATGCTGCCAAGGAGATGAAGGAGAGGCTCGTCGCCCTTGGAGTTGATCCGCAAGAGATCGCCGACATGCGAGAATGCAAGACGTTCGAGGATCGCTATCTGCTTTCTGTGGAGGTGAATGAGGGTAAGAAGCGCATTGTCTTTGGAAGTACTGACACCATGGGCGCGGGGGTGAATTTCCAGCGGCTTTTGAAATCGATAGTCCATATTGATGCTCCATGGAGGCCAAGAGACATCGAGCAGCAGAATGGCCGCGGATATCGGCAGGGCAACACGACGGGAACCCTGGACGTATACAACATGGTGACCAAAGGCTCTTTGGATACTGGGCTTTGGAACGTTCTGGAAACCAAGGCGATCGCTATCCGGCAGGTCATGGATGGCACGGACAAGGCCACAAGGGAAATAGAGGAGAACTACTACGGAAGTGTTAAAGAGCTCTCAATCGACAACCCTCTCATGAAGGAGGCCATCGAACTGGATCATGCCATCAAGAAGCTCAAATCACTTCAGAAGGGCTTTCGAGACGAAGTTGCCAACGCTGCCCGACAGCTGAAGCTTTTGCCTTCTGAGACTGATCGGCTCAGGGAGGAAGTGGAGAAGATTCGCAAGGACATTTCTCTTCGGTCTCCTGAGCTGAAGGGAGATGAGTTTCTTATGACAGTTGGCGGCAAGGAGTTCGGGGAACGGAGGGAGGTGGGGCTTGAGCTCATAAGGCTTGCAAAGCTTCTGAACGAGAAGTCGCGGAGCGCTGGAAAAGAGATTCGAAAGGAAGTTGGCAGGTATGCGGGCCTTGCCATTGCGATTCACGCCAGTGGGCTTTGGGATAATCATTTTGCGGAAATCTTCGCTTGCGGAAACTACTTCTCCTACGGTACTGACATTCGAGTGGACTCGGATCCTGTGGGCCTCATACGGAGCTTGCACCACTCAGTGTACAAAGGCATGGAGAGCAAGCTCGCATCCTGTGAAAGAATGCTCGCGAACAGGGAGGCAACAAGGCCGGGGCTTGAGAAGATGTCATCGAGCCGATTCACAAAGGCAGAGGAGCTTGATGAGAAGGAAGCGAGATACAAGGTGGTTTTAGCGGCTATCCAGGAGCGCAACGAGAAGCAAGGCGACCAGGCCAACGAGACTCGGTTTGAATGGGAAGCGCTTGATCAGTTGCCTTCTGAGAGGATCAAGGGCGATGTCAATCGTTACGTGGAAACTACTACGACGCTCGTGATCGCCCGCGAGGGCGCGAAAGAGACTTCCCCTTCCAATAGACTCGTAGAGAAGATCGGGAAACTCTACGCGATGCACCTGCCCGATTCGTTGTTGGCGTCCATCGACAACGCCATGTGCACGGGAAAGCTCAGCACGGAGAGCGTATTGCAGATGATTGGAAGAGTCATACGAGACTTTGACTCAAACGGCCCGAGGTGGAACGAGGGAAATGGAGATGGCCTTTCAGGGTCGTTTAGGAGAAGCGGGGGAAGGGTTGGCTCCGGGGACATTTTAATAAGGAAGGAATCGGACTCAGATGGAGCCGCGTACAAGGCGTATCTAGTTGTAGGGAACGGCGGAGAGAAGTATCTGGGTAGCGACAGAAGTCTACCTGCCGTGAAGGAAAGAGCGATGCGGTTCTTCATTTTCAACGGAGTTTCTGCGAAGTTGCGCGGAGAAGTCGAGATGGCCAGAAAGTTGGACACGCACAGGTGTGCCTCTGGCACGAGCCTGGAGTGAGTTGGAAAAACCCATCCAGACTATGGGGGACGCTCAGGGCCAATGGTTCGGGTATCTCGTCGATGCGAGAGGTTCTGCTTGTTGACTTTCTGGAGAGAACTATTAGAATAGAGGCAAAATGGAAAATGTGTACAAGTCCAAATGAAAAAAATCGAAGCCTTGAGGGGAACTCTCATCGGCCGCGCGGTAGAAGCGAAATGAAAAGACGGCGTGAATGCTCCCTTGCGGTCTTCCTCCCTCGCGCAACCTCAATGAGGAAAAGGTCGCCAAAATGAAGGCGGGACGCGCAAAGCGGGGGGATACAAGCTCAACAGTAGAAATCAGCCGCTGGCGTATCGCGTACGATTCGGTGATTCTAGCGCTGAGTGTGTGGGTGCTCCTGCAGTTGGCGATCGAGGTGATCGTCGAGCTCCCGGACCACGTATCGGCAGCGCTCGAGCTGGTAGACTTCGGAATCTGCGTGGTCTTCATCCTGGACTGGATCTACTTTTTCATCGTCGCCAATGACAAGTGGGCTTACACTAAGCATAGAATCATCGACTTGGTCGCTTCGATCCCTCTGCTCCAGATCCTCCGGCCGTTCCGCATCGTTCGAATCGTGAGAATTGCCCGCGTACTGCGATTTGCTCGGGGTGCAAAGGCCTTGAGGCCCCTTCTGGCTTTCGTGACTAAGAATCGAGCCCGCTCGGCAATGGCGATATACCTTTTCGTTACCCTGATCGTGTACTTCTACTGTTCCGTCGGCCTCTACAACTTCGAGAAGGGGACCAACGACCAGCTCCATGGCTTCGGTGATGTGCTGTGGATGGCATTCACGACCTTAACCACTGTCGGGTACGGTGACCTCTATCCGAAAACCAATGGTGGCAGACTGATGGCGGGTGTCCTGATCATCACTGGGCTCGGTCTGTTCAGCCTGCTGACGGCGGAGTTCGCAACGTTCTTGCTGAAGAAAGTGAAGGGAGGGGCGAAAGCAAAATGAAGTTTCCGAAGATCATCTTCATGGTGGCTTTTTCATTCTTGGTTCTCTCCTGCGCCGGCTGCCAGGATGGAGCAACACGCGGGGGAACGAGTGGGACTGCAACTACTGCGTCGAACAAGATCTTGGTCGGCTCCTTCAATCTGCAGATCTTTGGAGTGACGAAGGCCGGGAAGCCGGACGTGATGACCATCATAGCGCAGATCATCAGGCACTATGACGTCGTCGCAGTCCAGGAGATTCGAGACGCCGGAGGTACATCGATCGACGTTCTGAAGACCGCAGTCAATTCGACTGGAGTGAGCTACGAATACGAAATCGGACCCCGCCTCGGCCGCACATCGAGCAAGGAACAGTACGCCTATTTCTACAACACGGCCACGATCGAGGCTTCTCAGGGCGCCTACACATTCAACGAAGGCAGCGTTGATACTTTCGAGCGTCAGCCGTTCATCGCCCACTTCAAGGCCAAGGGAGGAGTATTCGACTTCACTCTTGTGGACATTCACACGAAACCAGAGGACGCCACGGCGGAGATCTCCTTTCTGCCAAACGTGATCTTTGAAGCGCGGGCGCACACCGTTGAGGCCGACGTGATCTGCTTGGGCGATTTCAATGCTGACGGATCCTACTTCAACGAGACCTCGTACACTTCGATCTTCCCAGCAAACACGTACGCCTGGCTGATTGGGAACGGCCAGGACACAACCGAGGCCGCGTCATCGAACACCTATGACCGCATTGTCACCTACTTGACGAGTGATGAAGACTTCGATGGCAATGCGGGCGTGTATCGTTACGACCAGACACTCAATCTTGGTTCCGTGACGCCGGACCAGGTCAGCGACCACTACCCTGTGTATGCGGAGTTCTGGGTTGGAAAGGACACGGACTGAGGATGAATCCCAAGCTAGACGGAGGCCAGCTCTGGGTGAACACGAAAATCCGCCAGCTTAAAAGTAGCGTCCAGGCGTTCAAGTGGGAGGATCCATGCAAACGCCACGCGGAGCACATATTGCAGGGCTCCCTCGCGCTCACTGTTTGGCTCGGAGCTGACCAGCGATTCATCACCTTCTTTGAGAATGAGCTCGAGGCAGTGGAGGCAAGCCCTCTTGTGCAGTTGGCACTAGTGGAAAGAATCAGATCCGTACTGAAGTGACTCAAGGAGTGCAGTCGGTGCTATCGCAATGGCTTGAACACGCCCTCGCTGCGAGAAGCACTGGCTGAGACGCAGCATGGCCACGAGTTCTTCAATAGAGTAGTGCCGTGCAAATACCTGTTTTGCACCGGACAGGTCTCGTCCAGGGACGCTCCTCTTTACATTCCGCGGCGTTCGCCTTATCGTATTTTTGAAAGTATTCATCAAGAAAGGAGAGTTTCTATGGCGACTTACATTACCGCGATTCACATGGTGGGGGGCGAGAAACACGAACATATTTCCAGTGTCCGGTGGAGAAGTGATACAGGATCGACTGGTGAAAGCACTCGAGAACAAATGGTTAAGTGGATAAACGATGGTGGCAAGGCATATGTGAGCGACGGTAGAAATACTGTCCAGGTTCTCGTCGTCAATGCAACGCCACCGTATCTTCGCACTTTTGCAGACGGAAAGTGGACAGATAATCTTCTGGCGCTTCCTCGGTACTAGATTCGTTAGTTCGCAGAGATGGGTGCGGGCCTTGCTCGTGGAGATTCCAAACTGTTCGGTGACGGCTTGGTACGGGTAGCCTATCGTCCTATTTCTTAGAGGCAACCGATGGCATTGCGAAAATGGCTGACAGGGCAACCACACCGTTGGGCAGGAGAGCTATGCCATGCGCGGCAATCAAGCCACTATCCTCATATCAGCTAACGCCCACACGCACGGCAATTTCGAAAGGTGAGAAATCTCTCGGGCTATCGTTCAATACCCCGTTGCTTTCGGGAGTGTGTGAGTTCTGGATCCCTCTGGACGGTTCTTCTCCGTTCAACTACAAGCGATCGTTCTGGATTCGTTGCCGTGGCAGCATCGTTTGAGGCATAGTAGGCAGCCCGAAGAAGAGATTCTCGATCTCCTGCTTGGGCCTCGCGTCTCAGTTTGGCTGCATTGATTTCTGCTTTGTAGGGAAGCCGCAGCTGACAGGCAAGGCGGTATCTTGCGATCGCGGCCAGAGTCTCCTTGGCCTGGCAGTTGTGAGTGGGCAATTGTTTGGAGAACGATGGCAGCAACTCTGCCACGCGTCGTGCCCCCGTGTTGTTGAGCGCGTTCTGTGTCTTCTTCTTGACGAGGCTCGTGTCCCTGTCCTTCTGGAGCGGAGGCATGCCGCGAATCTGCTCGGCGTTGTAGACATAGTAGTAGCTAATGCGTTTCGCGTTGTTTGAAAGGGCTGTAGCCACCGTGCCGTCAACAGGATTGGTATCGGTGATTTCGACGAACCTGTTACGGAAAGCCAGGCAAACGGGCTTTTCCCCATACTTGGGAGCAAGGTTGTTCGATTCGACCATCGCCATTGGAACCCAGCGTGGATCTTTGAAACCGCGCTCAGCGGAAACCAGGTCCAGAAGCACGGCATTGACCCCGCCATAAATAGGGGCAGGATCGAGGAAGGGATAGTAGGTCACCTCAGCCTCGCCCGACGCATAATCCTTGAGCCAGGGAGCCGTTCCCTCGAGGGTCATTCTGCTGATGCGGGAAGCCACATCTCTGTAGTAGGCGTCATCGTCACGATTGATTGTCATGACAGCTTTCCTCGTTGGGCGCTTTCAGGATGCGCGAGTCCCGTTTTTCCAGAATTCCTTCACCTTGCCATAGTTTGAAATCACGGCAGGGCCGCTCTCGCGATGCAGTTGGCCGTTTTTGTAGAACTCCATGTGGCCGTCTGCGCATTCGACGGCAGGAAGATTCCCTCCGTCGAGGTATCCATTCTTGAAGCGCAGGATCGCTTCCGTGTCTTTGTCGATTGTGTCATTCACCAACGGCTGGCTCTGTTCGTCGGTAATTTGCTGGCCCGCAAGGTGAGTGAATCGCGCTGCCGTTTCAGACTTTTGCGTGTAGCTCATGGGAACCTCCTTTGAACTCTCACATCGGCCAGTCGGAGGAGAGAAGGATCTCACCCGTGGTCTCTCGAGTCCCTCACCAGCCGGACCTGAAGAACTTTCCAAAGCATGTTGCCTGCTCTGAGCTTCTTCCTCTATCGTATACCAAACTAAAGCAAAATGCAATAATTAGTCATGGGTTTGCGAATCCACCTTCCGGCGAAAAGTGACCCAGTTCATATGTTCATCGACGCCCCTGATGATGGAGGGGAAGGAAGGGATTACCTGTTCAAGGAAGGGCGGGTTATCCCCGTCTATTGCTACTACCCTGGGGAGCGGCGAGGCTATGTCTTGTGTTGTGAAGGCACGCGTTGCGGCCAAATTCCAAACGTAGAAGGTGGCTACAAGATCCTTCTGGTCGTCAGGGGGCCTGAGGTTGAGAGACTTGAGAAGGCTGTTCGAAAACTGCATCTGGAGATTGGAGCTCTTGAATCCATCCCTGAAGCCTTCTGGCCCAAACTTGGCCTCCTCGTATCACAACGCAGCTTCCGCGTCTACATGGTCACGGAACTGTGCCTTGCGACGCAGCAGTTGTGGCAGTTGCGGGCGGAGCTTTCCGCCGCTAGCGATAACGACAGTTCGAGGCCGACAAACAGCCTGCGGCCTATCGATGGCGTAAATCCGAAGGCTTGATCACAGTGAAGTTGATCCTCTCGGATTGCCTGCCGAGGCTGCCTGTGTAGATAGAAGCGATTTGACATCCTCGCAGAAAGAGTCGAATCGGGCTTTGGCCTCGGGACTCGTATCTCCAACGACCTCGGGGGTGAAAGTGAGCCTTCCATTGGGTTGCTTCGCGACTGCCAGCGAGAAGGAGCAAAGGCGAACCGTCCTCTTGGAAGAGCCTGCCGATTCTCGCAGGTTCTTGACCTTTTGTGCCGCCTTGCGAAATGCCCGCCTGCCGCCGCCATCCTCGAGAGCTTCCTTGACCGCTTGCACACGATCTGATGGAGGCAAGGCCGCTATGTCCCTGAGGTGCCCGGAGGGAAGAGAATTCTTCACGTTGTGCTTCTCCAGGGTAGGGCCAATGCTTTCACGCACTTTTGAGGCGGCCATGACGTTGCTCACCCACTGTTTGCTTTTCATGAGAAGTTGGGAGACCTTCTCCTGCGATCCGTGGCGAGCGACAAGCGCCCTGACCGCAGTCTCTAGATCGGCGGGAGAAAGTTCTTCGCGCTGGATGTTCTCGATCAATTGGACCTCGGCCAGAAACTCGGGCGTAGGCCGTATGATCGAGGGGATGGTTTCGCGCTTCAGGAATCGAAAGGCAAGGACGCGGCGATGACCGGCTTGGATGCTGTAGCGTATGCCCTCCTCACTCAGGATGACCGGCTGCAGCAGTCCTTTCTTCTCGATGGAGGCGGCGAGCTGCTGGATACCCTCCTCGTCATAGCTGGTGCGGATGTTTTCGATCTCATCGATGAGGAGGAGCGGTATGTCCCTGACCTGGTTCTTCAGAAGGTCGGCGATTTTGTCTTTGTAGGCTTGCTCCTTGTCGATGCCGATGTTCGAACCTACGTGAAGCTTTCCTTTGGGAGGCATGGCAGGCTCCTTATTGCTGGAACCAGTCCATGATCTCCCCAGCCAGGGCCTGCAGTGCGGGGAAGAGGAGGTTGAACTTGGTGGAGTTGGTGGGCATTTGATGGTAGTCCACCGCGCGACGGACCTGAGCCGTCCTCGGGAAGCGAACGCCAAAGAAGGCATCTCCGTGGATCGCCTGGAAGTGCTGCATGTATTCTTCACCGACCCCGTCCTCTTCGAAGAAGTTGTAAAGGACGAAGAGTCGCTCGGCCAGTGCGGGCGCATCAACGGCGAGCGCCTCGCGAACAAAGCGGCTCGCCTTGATCGAAAAGGAGTTCTTCAGCATCACAGGAAGCACGATCAGGTCCGCCGCAGACATTCCGCTGATGACGATGTTGTCGTAATAGGGTGGGGTGTCGATGAGGCAGTAGTCGTACTCGCCGATGACCTTCGACAGACACGCCTTGATCGTATTGGGGGACATTGTCCGTAGTTGAGTCAGCTTGTAGTCGCACTGCACGAGGAAGTGCGAGGGTGCAAGCTGTATGGTCTGGCCGGCGACGTCGTCTTCAATTATCGCCCGAACAATGTGTCGGCCTGCCGCGTCCCCATCAGGCAGGAGGCTGTAACTTGTTGAGTTCTGAACATCCAGGTCAATGGTAAGTACTCGTTTCCCCAGACTTGCGAGGTAACGGGAGAGCAGGATGCAGAGGCTGGACTTGCCGTCTCCACCCTTGATCGTACCGATAGTAACTGTTTTCATAGACACCTCCAATATAAAGCAATAGCTTTATATTGGGGCGTTCAGAAGGAGAAGTCAAGTATGATCTTGGGCAGAGGATAGGAGAAGCGCGTCGAACGAACAGTCAGCTGAGGATCACATTCGTAAGCCGAAACAACTCCGCAGAAAGGATCGTCGGGAAGGATCCAGAGGTCTTGCAGGGCGCCGGTAGTCGGGGCGGGGCCCTTTTTCCCCTTCGCTACGGAAGCATAGCCCTCCTCGGGCGATTGGCTTTCTTCTTCATACCAGTGCTCAGACGGGATGACGTTTTTCAGCTTGTTGATGATCCTGAACGAGGGGTTACGGCGGTAGATGACTCTGCCCGTCTCTCGATCCCTCAGGGTTTTACCCTTGGAATCGGTCTTTGGCGTCTTCAGCTGCCAGAGGTAAACGTAGGAAAGCTTGTGATCGTGCGCAAAGCTGGACAATCTGCGCGATTTGGCCAGTTGGGCAAGATACGCTACTGCCTTTGTCACCTATTTCGCCATCCCATCCACAGTAGGATACATCGGCACCGTGATCATGCAAAGGGAGGGAATCGTTTCTGCAAGCCAAGCGCGAATCATGTCACGGGTAGAGGTCATCGGGCAGCATGAGTGCATCCAGAATGATCTCCACCAAGTACTCATCCGACTTGGTCAAAGCGCGCACGACAAGGTAGAGGACTACTGAGACAGCAACAAACCAGTATTGCCGAACCCCGAACACCATGTAGACGGTGAGTGCGATGATGATGGCCAAGGTCATGCGTGACACTCCTGCCACCAGATCCCGCCTCAACAGTGAGCGATGAACTTTCCACGAATAGTCAGTGACTCTCTCTTTGCTCATGTTCTTGCTCTTCCAGACCTGCCGACCCCCCCAAAGAGGGGCGGCAGGTCATAAGCGGATGAGGGTTCAGCCTCTTGGCGTCCAGATGAAGTCCACCAGGCCCTGAACTCCCAGAAGGATGATTGCAGCCACTGCGATGATTAGGAAGCGCTTTTTCATGGTTTCGTTGTCTTTGTTGACGATTAGCCCAATGGCGCACCCGCCTACGGCCACGATGAGAATGACTCGGATGAGCTTGCTCTTGAAGATGTTAACGATGTCGTCAAGCTTTGAGCCGAGGCCCAGGGAATCCGTGATGTCCGCCGCGAAGCTTGTGGCAGCGGCTGCCAGGAGATAGAAAAGACCGACCGACAGGACTCTCTGACTCTTGCACTTTTGGGGCAACATACGCCTCCTCCTCAATAGGTTGTGTATTGGAAATTGCCGCCCGCATCCAAGCCGGGCTGCACTTTCGCCACTTCGACGACCCGTGGACCGAACCCAGGAATGTCCTGGAGGTACACGCACAGCCCGATTGCCTCATAGATGATGTTCAAGGGGACTGGGCCAGAGAAACATTCAAGCAGAAGGTCCCGCATGCGCGGGAGCATCCTCTTGGCGCTGTCGGCGTGGACGGTGCACATTCCACCTGGATGTCCCGTAGAACTTGCTTTCAGCCATTCGAGGGCTACCTCGCCATAGCGGAGCTCGCCGAAGATGATTCGGTCTGGCTTGTATCTGAGGGCTGAGCGGACGGCTTTGATTGACTCATTTGGGCCGACGACAAGGGACACAAAGTTGCGTGCTTGGCAGTTGATCTCTGGGGTGTCCTCAACGAGATAGAGGCGGTCATCGGGACGAACGCGGGCGACTTCGTTGATCAAGGCATTGAGGAACGTAGTCTTCCCGGTGCCAGTTCCGCCGCCAACAAGGATGTTTGCACGCTCCGTGACGGCCTGGGCGATGACCTCTTTGTGCGTTTCACTGAGTCTGCCGTCCTTGACGTAGTCATCGATGCCGAGGGCAAGCAGCGTCGGTTTGCGCAAGCAGAAAGTGGGAGAGGAGACGGTAGGCTCGATGAAAGCCTCTATTCGGGCGTTGTACTTTGGGATGACCCCGGTGAGGTTCCATTCGTCCTTTGTGACTTTTTTCTCGATAAGAGCGGCGGTGGACATGATGATGCGTAGGACACTTTCGCGGTCAAGTGATCTCCCGCAGTAGCTGGTCATTTCGCCAAACTTCTTCGTCCACAGTCTGCCGCCAGGATTCACCATGATGTCGGTAACCCTTGGGTCGAGAAGCTCAGCCATGATGGGGCTGAGGTCGTGATCGAGGTTAGAGAGCTGCCGCTGGTAAAGACTGGCCTGCTCAGCCATGGTTTTGCACCTGCTCTTCGATGAGATCCGCGGTGAGCTTCGAAAGAAGGCCCGTGCCGGACTTCTTGGTCTTGTCGATGAAGTTTTCCAGGAACAGCTCATATTGCCGCTTGGCAGGGATAGCGATGGACGCCAGCCGCTGCTTGTCATCCAGCGGGAGGGGAGGGTTACTCATGAAAAAGGCAAAAACGAACTCGCCAAACAGCTCGATGAAAGTCGACAGTTTGTCATCAAGGGAGTGGATGTCACTTGTAATCTTCCTGAGCGCTACTGCCTGAAGCTCCGAATCCTGGAAGTCCTTGAAAAGCTTTTCGCGCAACGCCGCGCCGAGGAATTGAGATCGATCCTTGTAGTTGCCATTCGACCGAACCACCGAATCGATTCGCGTCAGAAGGCCATCTTCAACACGGACCCCAATGACCTGAGTGTGGAGGTGCGGTTTCAAAGCTCGCCCCTCCTGATGGACCCGAATGGAGAATCCACAAGCTCTGGGTCTTTGTCTGAATCTGGCGCGCCATCCTCGAAGGGGTCTGGGGAAAAGTATTCCTCGGGACTGGCGATCGTCCCTTGGCTCACTTCCACCTCATTCTGGGAGCCGCCAGAAGAGTGATTACTCTTTTTCCGAATAATGCCTGTCTCGCGGTTCTCCTCAAGTTCCGCGGAGGCTTGATCTTGGAGATCACTCCAGGCGGCGCGAGATGTTGAGACTGGAGGAAGCTCAAGGATCAGCTCGTCGCGCCCCTCGGGAGCGAGGAGGTTGGCGAAGCGCCGAAAGCGGGAATCCAAGTAGTAGATGATCTTTTTCCCCCGGTAGGGAGGCATTCCATGGGAGAAGACCAACAGCTCAGTCGGTGGCAGTCGCATGATCTCATCCGGGTTAATGAGGTTGCGCTCAACCTCGTTGCCGCTGAGGTTGAGATTGGTGAGTCCAACCGAAAACTTGCTTCCGCTAGTGGAGACGCTTTCCTTCCAGATCGACTCCTTGCCGATGACCTCGGAGAATGTTTTGGCGCTGGAGAGGTCCCCAGGGGCGTAGGTGATCCAAGTCTTGCAGTGCTCGAGGAAGGAGTTGTTTGGCCCATAGAGCTTGATGATTTGCTGAAGGCTTTGGCAGATGATCAGGAACGTCATTCCGTAGCCTGCAAGGAGGCCCATCGTTTTTTCCAAGAAGGGGAAAGAGCCCAGCACAGGAAACTCGTCCAGAAGGAACAGGATGCGGTTTTTTAGCTTGATCTGGTCGTAGCGTGTTTCGCCTTCCGCAAATCGTCGAATGACGAAAGAGATGAGCAGCCTAAGCACCGAGGAAAGCCGGTCGATGTCAGAGTAGGGCACCGTCAGGTAAAGCGAGATGGGACTTAAGGAGTCTGCGAAGTCAGCAAGCGTGAAATCGCTTTCCGATGTGTTTCTGCGGATTAAAGGATCTTTGAAGGTCTGCACCGCACGCACTGCGGTTGAAAACACGCTGGAGCGTTCGCGGTCAGCTCTTGCAAGCTGTTGATTGCCAATGGCCTCGATGACGGGATGGATATCCCCAACATGCTCTCCAAAGATCATTCGCTTGCAGATTCCAGCGCCAAAATCCTCATTGCCGTCAGCGTCTAAAGCGGCTGAGGACAGGAAGTCGAGCACCCCGCCTAGGGACTTGTCGCTAATCTCGGGGGAAGCCAGGACGTGCAGGATTGCCCCTGTCAGCAGGTTCTTCGCTGTGTCGATGAAGTGTTGTTGATTCTCGCCTTTTGCCACACTCTCATTCTGGGGCGCCGTGAGGATATCAGCGATGATCTCTGCATCGCGAACTGCGTTCTCTCCAGGACGAACCTCGGACAGGATGTTGAAATGAACCGAGTCCTTGATGACAGGGCTGAAGCGAAGGGTGTGGGAGAACCTTCGGCGTAAGCCTGCCGTGACGTGCCAGTTCTCTGCCTTTGGGTCGAAGACGATCACACTGCCGCCCCAGGAAAGAAGAGTTGGGACCACAGTGCTGATGCCTTTACCCGATCGACTCGGAGCCACCATGAGCGTTGAGGTCTCCCCTACGTGGCCGATGATTCCGGAGGTGCGTCCGAGCCGGTACTTGGTGATGCCGGTCCTGGCATCCGCGCGAAGGTGGGCGTCGGCTGTCTGGCCGCAGACGATTCCTCTCTCCGAGAGCAAACCGTTACGGCGAAGATCCCGAATCGTTGCCCAACGGGCGGTGCCGTAAAGGTTGTCTTGTTTGGCGTAGACCCCTCGGAGAAAGCTCAGGACGAGATAAAGGACGATTGCCACGGCTGAGAAAGCCCCCAACCAGATGCTTGCCTGGTAGAGGTAATCATGAACGGGCTGCCAAGTTGAAAACTTGTAAGCCCAAGCCAGAAGCATCCACGGGCGGTACACGGGGGTCGGCCCGTAGGAAAACCAGTACGAGCCCAGTACGGGAGAGTAGTCGCACATTCGAGCGAAAGATTGAGTCGAGATCCACAGGCCGGAGAATATGAGCCCAAGCGGGATTGCCTTGTGGAAGATAGCAAAGGTCTGGTTTGCGTTTGAATTGGGCTTTGGCCTTTTTCGGATCTCGTCGCGCATGCTGAAACCTTTCACGCGGATTATAAGCAATAGCTTTATATTTTGCAATCAAAAAGGCTTTCGGTCCACCAAGATTCCCCCGAGTATCGCCGGCGATACTCCGGCTGAGAAACCATGATCTGTGGGGGTCAGAAGAGGTGCAAACCGAACCCAGCGCGCTTCTTCCCGAGGCGCATAGCTTCCGTTCGGACTTTCTCGTCAGGGAGCTTCGCGAACCGAACGTCCAAGAGGCTCATGGAGATCGTGGATGAGGAAGAAGTCCCGAGACCGATTGAAGGAGTTGCGCCGTCCGCGGAACCTGAGTTGAAAGGGCTCATCAGGGCGATTGAATCTCCCACCGCGATTGCTCTGGGTCGTCGGTACAAGGGGACATAGAATGCCCGGCCATCGATTGTCTCGATGAGGAGGTAGTTGTTAGTGGAAAGCTCATCGATAAGGCCGATCGCACTCACTCGCCCTACAATTCGGCCATCTCTTTCGGGAGAATATAGTCGTAGGAGGCTTTGCGGCGTAAACTCAAGTCGTTTTGCGGCTTCAAGATAGCTCCCGAAACGACGCGAGATCAGAAGCGATTCTTTCCAGTTGTGAGAAAGCTGATAGTCATTTCCTTTGCGTTGCGCGAGGCCTACGTACTCAAGGAACCTTAGTCGCGCGACAGCTGCATCGGCTTTCGCAGGTGTTGCGACGAGCCTTATTGCCTTGGCAGTGACCGCGGCGTGGGCCCCGGCAGCCATCTGAACGATTTCATCGAGGCTTGTGAAGCGGTTTGATTTGATCTCGGTCTTCAAACGTTCCTCTTGGGGGAGGGGCCGACGATCGCCCAGTCCTTCCGTGAGGATATCGCGAGTGTGCTCGCGCATTTGATGGGTTATGTATCTTCGGCTGAAGACTACCTCATGGCCTTTCTTGTCCTGGCCACTAATGACAAGATGAACGTGAGCATGCTCGGTGTTTTCATGGACTGTTCCAACCCAAGACAGCGAGTAGCCCGTGTCCCGTTCCATTCGTTGAACGAGTTTCTTGGCCAGGACCTCCAAGGGAAAGTCCTCAGGAGTTTCAGGCGATACTACAAGGCGGTAATGATGAAGATTGCCTGCCTTCGGGGTGATGAGCTCAGATTTCTCTGAGTTTCCGAACAATTCAGGACATTCCCCATTTTTCCCCGCACCCTTGCGCTGGATGTACGAAAGGTGAGCTCGCAGAGACGGCGACCCACGGCCGTACCTTACCTTGACGATGCACAGCTGCCTCTTATCGAAGGCACCTGCCTTAAGCCCTGACGAACTGCTCGAGTATCGCTTTCGTCTCTTGTTGAGTTGTTTAAGCAGCCTCGAAAGGCTCGCGTCTGAGTCTCGGGCAGGGCGGCGGATCCCTGGGAGTGAAAGCTGAAAGGAATCACTTGTTCTGAATGAGAAACGTCTCATACGAAGAGAGGATCACAGGGTCAAAGAGATATCAAGCAATCGTTAATAATTGTCGGGTTCCCCTGTTCACTTTGAGAGGACGGGTCGACACAGAGAAAACTTCGAGCAGGACCGCAGGAGCGGAACCGGCGTTGAGCTAATTGCGGCTCTGCAATTTCGTGGTATAATCAAAACGAAAAAGGAAACCGGAGTCTAATGGACATGACAGCGGCCCGCATTCTTCAGCTCAACGGAAACCTGCATGACTCTGAAATGATGGAAATAGTGCGGCGTTTCCACGCTCTAGGTAGCTCACGTGGTTTGCCATACTGTGTGGTTGGGGGCATGGCTGTCATTAGGAATGGCTATCCGAGAACCACAGTCGACGTCGATGTCCTGACTCTCAAAGAAGACTGGCGCAAAATACTGCCTTTGAAAGGGGAAATCTCCGCCAACGGGCTTGACGACTGCGTGGACACCAAGACAGGTGTGACGATTGACATCCTTTTCGCGGATGAAGACTGGCAGATGCCCATGGGAATGCCAGATCCTCGAAAAGTCGGTGAATATGATGAAGAGTTGAAAGCAAACTTTATCGGCTTGCATGACCTGGTGCAGCTTAAGACGGCCGTTTATCTAGGCAAACTACGAGAGAATGGCCCTGCAGTGGCAGCAAAAGATCTCGGTGATGTATATGAGCTGATACGAAGGAACATGACGAAGTTTTCGAGGGAGGTTTTCCAAACCTACCATCCCGATGTAAGAAAGCAATGCATAAAGACGTTTGATGCGGCGGTAAGAGCGGGGAAAAGTAATAAACGCGGGCGAAGGGATATTGAGCTTTAGCCCAGCTTTAGCCCCACCGACTCCTATGTAAGAGCGAATCTGTTCCGCAGATCGCCAAGCCTGCAGGTAAAGGGATTCTAAGTCCGTTTTCGATACCCCATCCCAATGCCGCCATGTACCCAAATCTACTCTTGATATATACTTGCCGCAACTGAGTATTTCAGGGTATGTCCAAAAAGATGGAGAAATGGGCAGTTCTGCTTTGAAATCATCCCATTTTTTCGGGGGTTCCCCTATATAGGAAGGCATCTGCATCGGAGCAGCACATCAGAAGTTTGGACCTTAGGTCGAGATATGGGAGCAGTGTGACCGTTGCAGGCGGCACGGGCGTTGGGCCGCGGACGCATCCCGGAATGCGGGAAACCTGCACCGCCTGGCGTAGCAACGGAAAGTCGAAGAAGCTCATTACGGTGAACGAGTTCCACGAGCTGCTCCATGCATCGAAGGAGCATTGATTTCGGTGCCCTTCTCTCTGGCAACGATCAGAGCTGAGGGCGCCGTCTGTGAATGCACCGGCAGCTGTAACGGTCATGGGGGGCGTTGCACTGAGCGCCTGCTCTGGAATCTGCAGGGCGGCGAGCTTCCCGGCGGCTGGCACGCCTCCAGAAAGGCGGCCTGGGGGACGGACGTCCTGGCGAACTGCAAGATCCGGTGCGTGAAGTGTCAGGGAGTGAAGATCAAGCCGGCGGAGTGATGGGAAACATGGTGGAGTAACATAGGGTAGGCTTGGGATTTTGCAGACGTATATAAAACATGATCGAGAAAGGAAAGAGAGATGAATGAGCACGTGTTCCAGACCCGGCAGCCCGTTGTTGTCGGGAACCCTCGCTTGCGTGTGCCACAGCAGCTCACGTACCAGGCTCTTCAGGAGTTCGCGCGTACACAACCTGAAGAGCGCGAGGTGGGAATTGTCCTACCAGTAGGCTGTGGCAAGTCAGGATGCATCACCCTCGCCCCGTTTGCATTTCGCTCTGCTCGCACACTCGTGGTTGCACCTGGTGTCAAGATTGCTTCCCAACTGTTTGCGGACTTCGACGCATCTCGCGCGGACATGTTTTACACAAAGACCTCGACGCTTTCATCTCCCCCTTTTCCTGAACCTGTAGAGATCCGCGGCACAACAACCAATCGAGGGGACTTGGATGAGGCCGAAGTGGTCATCACTAACATTCAGCAACTCCAGGGTGAGGGCAACCGTTGGCTCAGTTCGCTGCCCTCTGATTACTTCGATTTGATTCTCTTCGATGAAGGCCACCACAGTGTCGCTGCAACCTGGGCGGACCTCAAGGCAAGATTTCCTGCGGCGCGGATCGTGAACTTCAGTGCAACGCCGCTTCGGGCTGACGGTCAGAGGATGGCTGGGCGAATTGTCTACTCCTACCCGATCTATGAAGCCATGCAACACGGCTACGTGAAATGGTTGAAGGCCATTCAATTGAATCCTCGCACTCTTCGATTTATTCGTCACGAAGGAGATCAGGAGATTGAAGTCTCCTTGGAGGAGGTCAGAAGGCTTGGCGAGCAAGATGCTGACTTCCGACGGAGCATAGTCACTTCAAAGGAATCCCTTGATACGATAGTGGACGCCTCCATCCGCGAACTGGACCGCATGAGAAGCGAGACGGGTGAGGGAAGGCTCAAGATCATCGCGTCCGCGCTGAACTATCTACACTGCAGCGACATTGTCGAAGCTTACCGTGCCCGCGGACGGCGCGCAGAGTATGTTCACAGCCGTGAAGACAGCGCTGCAAATGAACGAGTGTTTAGACTTCTGGACAACCATGAACTCGATGTGATCGTCCAAGTGCGAAAACTCGGTGAAGGTTTCGACCACCGCTATCTTGCGGTCGCTGCGGTCTTTAGCATATTCGCCAACCTTTCGCCGTTCGTTCAGTTTATTGGCAGGATTATGCGCGTGATTGTACAGGATGACCCGGCGCACCCCCTCAATCGGGGCACGGTTATCTATCACGCCGGCGCCAATGTTGCGAGCCGCTGGTCCGACTTCCAGGAATATAGCGGTGCTGACCAGTTGTTTTTTGATGCTTTGCTTCCCGTGCGGCAGCTGGATTTCAGCGATCCAGACGATCTGAGAGTTGTCGACGGACTGCCCAAGACCCCCAATACCGTTCAAGTCCGGGGTCAGACCGAAGTAGCAATGGAGGAGATACCCCTCATAGGCGCTGATGATACGGAGGCGATTCAGGCAATCCAGACTCTCCGCGAGCATGGCTATTCACCCGAGCAGGTCCGTCGAACCATGGAATTGCAGCCCGTCCCGACAATTCGTGCCCGTGTACGTCAGGCTGCCCGTTTGGGCCTTGACGCAAGGGTGCGTAATGAGGTCGGTCGAATTCTGGGAGAACGACATGTAAGTCACGAGGGACATGATTTGGATCGTAGCCGACTTGGCAGAACGAACTTTATTGTCCTGAAGGCAGCCATCGACAAACAAATCAATAAGGCAGTCGGGCGCAGAAAGCGAGAGCGGCATGAATTCACTCGCGATCAATTGGAGACAATCGAGGCGAGGTTTAGGGAGCTCGTAGAAAGCGCCGTGCGGGAGGTTTTCGATGCCTAAGCCAAAGTCCATTCTTCAGCGAGTCGCCGTCGATGTGGCAAAAAAAGCTCACGACTGCCAACACAATAGCAAACATCGCCTGGTTGCGGGCGACAAGCGTTTGAAGGTCTGGAAGGGACGTTCACATGAGCACTTTTGCGTGAATTGTGCTCTGGAGATAATTGAGCGTGACATGGAAAAACTGGTGGAGCTAACCGGCCTGCTGCGATCGTAGGGTCAAGAGGGCCCCCCGCGGTGGTGTGCCGGACTGGTGATCAAACAGTCGGAATATGAGCAAGGGACCAACCCTTTCGACGCAGCCTGCCAGGAGTCGAATGAAAGTCTGTTCCCATCCTTGAACTGGCAACAACAGAGGCAAATCATTATGCTGGTGAATATGAGCGCCTTGAACCGTCGTCACAAATCGCCGTCACTCGCTCTCACTCACGAGATTCATGCCAGACTCTTCACAGTTGGATATGAAGGCCTTCAGTCGATGGAGTTCATCCAGAAACTTCATCAGAACAAGGTCGCTGTGCTCATCGACGTGCGCCGAAATCCGATTTCTCGCAAGAAAGGCTTCTCCAAGACGGCGCTTAGTCAACGTCTTCTCGTCGAAGGCATTGACTACTTCCACTTCCCAAGCCTCGGCATCGAATCCGAGCTTCGTCGGAGTCTCTCCGGCCCCGCGGACTATCAGGAGTTGTTCTCTTTCTACCGATCAAATCGGCTTCCGCAAGCAGTCAACGAAGTCGCGCGCATTCAGTCCCTCCTTGCACAGTTTGGGAATGCGGCGCTGCTGTGCTTCGAGCGTGATCACCACTTTTGCCATCGTCATTCTTTGGCTCAATTCGCTTTCGACAAAGGCATCCATCTATCTCCTTCAATTCAAAGGTGTATTGCCGGTTGCTTGACCTTAAGATAAGGGGTGCGAAGGTCCTCGTCGTTGTCAAAGCCTATCCCAATCCATCCAAGACGTATGAGGAAACTGTTTGCACGGCGGGGCTCCTCGATGGTCGCTCCTGGGTCAGAATTTATCCTGTTCCTTTCCGATTTCTGTCTGACGAGAGCAAGTTCCCTAAGTACGCTTGGATCCAACTGGACCTCGAGCGACGTATAGGGAAGGATTTCCGTCCAGAGAGCTATCGGCCTCTTCGTGGCATTCAAGAGACAATCACCGTCCAAGATCAGATACCTGCGAATGAAAGAGGATGGAAGGAACGGCGAGACCTTCTGCTTCAAGAATGCGATGATTCCATGACGGATTTGATCGAACGCGCCTACCAGGAGCCGCCAGTGTCGATAGCGGTACTGAAGCCGCGAGAGATCACGGGCGTGATTGCCGAGCCCGCTCCGCGGGAATGGCCCAACGAGACAGATGACGGCAACATAGGACCCGCTCTCTTCCCTGACGATGAAAGAGCCGTGGACCGTGACCGACCACAGATAAAGAAGATCCCGTTCCGGTTTGCATACGAATTCGTCACGAGCGAAGGAAAGAGCAGCAATCTGCTTATCGCTGGCACGTGGAGATTTCCCCGAGCTCAGGCATGCTACTGGCGAGCTGGGCAACCCGGCGCGCGAGATGCGCCTCGCGCCGGGCCTTCGTTAGAACGGACTCACTCAGGGTAATACCTCCCTTGCTGTCTCATAAGATGACACTATGAAACACGCGGATCCGCTCTGCTGGAGGGCCGTTGCACGGAGTCTCTGTGACGAGTATCGCCGGCGATACTTCGGCCTGGCCGGGTTCCAACCAGAGCGAGACCATTGACAAGCGAAAGGTGAAGCAGAGGACAATAAGGAAGGAGGCGTTAACAGCCAACTCATTATTCTGCAAAGGTTTAGCGGAAATCTGTTAACGCAAACAATGCAGTTAACAGTTCAATCTCATATGCAGAAGAGAATTAGGCAAGAGCGTTAACACCCCTTATCTTGTCCTACGGAGTCACCGAGCAAACCCAAAGCGCCTCCGCGGGCCCAGGCGTTGGCTAGAGTCTCCTACGGGGAGAAACCCCCTCGTCTTTAGACGAAGGCTTCAGCAGGCTTGCGGCACATCGCCCGAATGGGAAGCAATAGGAAAGATCGCGGTGTCGCAAGCGGATGTTCCGGAGGAGAAATGAAAGTCGTTGCCATATGGCATGGGCGATCTTGGCGCATCAAGGGGCTGCAGCGAGGGCAAACCATGCCGGATGATTGCGACGGGCTCACTCGAAAAAGGGAGGCAGCCCCAGTCGGCTTTAGCCGACGAGCGCAGAACCCCCCGCCTTCAGGCGGGGGTGGGTGAGTATCGCCGGCGATACTGAGACATCATAGAATGAGTTGCGTGGCCCAGAAGAAAGAAGCATTGAAGGGGAGGCTTGGCAGCAACAGCCGTCGGAGAGAACGCAAGCTGGTCGAAGGGACTAAGGAGCTCCAAAGCCCCAGGAATTGCCAGGCATTCCGGAGACCAAGATTCTCGTGCTGCCTGCATAGTAGTGGAGATTGTCGATGTTCTGTGTGATGAGGACCTTGAGCGTGCCCGCTGCTTCAAGCCGTGCCAGCGCGAGGTGCGCCCCGTTGGGCTTCGCCCTGCCGAAGTTGTCGTAGAAGATTTCCTTGATCACGGGCCACGCCGTATCGGGGTGGGCCAGGAAGAAGTCCAGCTCCAGGGTATGCGGATCGTACCTGCCCCACAGGCCGCCAGGACCGCGGAAAGGCGGGATGCCGCTTTCAACGGAGATGCCCGCGCCGGTGAAGGCAGTGAGGTACTTGGCGGAGCGGATGAGGGAGGCAGCGTTGTTGATGCGAGAGTGAATTTCAAAGGAGATTGAGCTTAGCTCCATGGATGGAGTCATAGTCGGGAAAAAGCAGAGGTATTGTCAAGAATCTCGAGTCCGCACGAATTCAAATGTTAAGTGCCCCCCACTTTTAAAAAAAGGCAACGTGTTTTAGAAAAGTATTTGCATTGTAGTTGTTATGTAAATAATATCTAAAATAGGAAGCGTCTCATATTTCTACACTATGAAATATACCATTAAGGCTTGCTAAATGTCCGGACAGGAGTTGAGGTTCCGCAGTAATGAATCGAAGCCGAATCCATGTCCACACCGCTCTATTCAACGTGTTCAGGCCTTCATCTGGGGCAAGATGTCTGGAACTTATGCAAGCCTCAATAAGAGTTTATTTGCAGACGAGACAATGATTCTAAAGGTTGGCACGATATTTGCTCTCTCTCTCTCTCTCTCTCTCTCATATCCCCCTTCATTACTGATTTTAGATAAAACTCCAAAAGGCATCATGATTTGCTCAGCTCAAACAGACAACAGAACAGTAGGTCCTACTCATGGATAGTCCACAGACATCATCCGAAACCGACGTCGGACTCGACGTAAAGGAGCTCCTCAAGGCATTGGTCGCATTCAAACAGGGCGATTTCACCTTCAGACTCTCCTTCCGAAGGAGGTCGTATGAAACAGGATCGGGATGAGGGAATGGGGCTGCCTCGAGGCAGTGCCCGCCGCAGCGCTTGGCCGGCCTGGGTCCTTCTGGCGGCTGGCCTGATCCTGACCATACTGACCACCCTTCAAGTGAAATCGGAGCTGGACGCCCTGAAGAAGCGTGAGTTCGCTCTCGCGTGCGACCAGATCCGGCTCAAGATTGATGAGCGGCTCATCGCCTACGAACAGATTCTGCGAAGCGGAGCGGCGTTCTTCGATGCCTCGGATACGGTCACGCGGGAGAAATGGCGTAGCTTCACCGAGGGCCTCAAGGTCGAGCAGCACTTTCCCGGCATCCAGGGAATCGGCTTTGCGCTGTTGATCTCCCGTGAGCGGCTGGCGCAGCACCTCCAGGATATCCGCGACGAAGGCTTCCCAGAGTACCAGGTGTGGCCGGAAGGGAAGCGGGAGACCTACTCCTCCATCATCTACCCCGAACCTTTTTCGGGCCGGAACCTCCGCACCTTTGGCTACGACATGTTCTCCGAACCGGTGCGCCGGGCCGCCATGGAAAGGGCGCGGGACCAGGATGACGCGGCACTTTCGGGGAAGGTCATCCTGATGCAGGAAACCGAAAAGGACGTCCAGGCGGGCACCTTGATGTATGTCCCTGTTTACCGCAGAGGGATGCCCATTGGAACCGTTGAACAGCGACGCGCCGCCCTCGAGGGTTGGGTCTACAGATCCTATCGGATGAATGACCTCATGCTTGGCATCCTTGGGAACGGGAACTTGCAGGAGGGCAAGCGGATCCACATGGAGGTCTATGACGGCGAGCTGGCATCTCCCGATACCCTGCTCTTCGACAGTCAGGCCGCCGGGGACAAGGAGCTGGCGATCGCATCGGGGTTTATTCTGCAGATCCCGATCGAGCCCGCCGGTCGCCGCTGGACCCTGCGCTTTACCCAGACAAGCGGACCGGTATTCGCCGCGGAGTACAGCAGAGTCTGGCTCGTTCTTCTCGGTGGGACGATCGTCAGCCTGTTGCTGTTCGGGCTTACCCTTTCCTTGCGCAACATCCGGTTCAGTGCGCGGCAGATGGGCGAGCAGTTGACCGCTAAACTGAGGGAGGGCCGGTTGCGCCTAGAACTCGCCCTGCATGGCTCCGATCTGGGGCTGTGGGAATGGAACATCCCTTCCGGCCTGGTCGACTTTAACGAACGCTGGGTCGAAATGCTAGGCTACTCCCTGGATGAGATCGAGCCAAATGTGGCGATCTGGGAGAAGCTGGCCCACCCCGATGACTGGCCGGCTGTCCATGCGGCGATTGATCTGCATCTCAGAGGGAAGACATCCTCCTACGAATGCGAACACCGCATGCGCCACAAGGATGGGCATTGGGTCTGGATCCAGGAGCGCGGGAAGGTCGTTGAACGCAGCGCGGACGGGACGCCTATCAGGGCCACAGGCACGCACCTGGACATCACCGAGCGCAAGCATGCGGACATCAAATTGCGGCAGAGTGAAGAGCAACTCCGTTTGATTGTAGACGGCGTCAGGGATTATGCCGTTATCATGCTGGATAGCGCGGGCCGCATCATCAGTTGGAATTCCGGAGTAGAGCACATTAAGGGCTACCGGGCGGACGAGATCATCGGGAAACACTTCTCATGCTTTTATCTTGATAACGACGTGAATCTTGGAAAACCCGAACAGGAATTGGCTATCGCCATGAAGGAAGGTAGATATGAAGTAGAAGGCTGGCGGTTGCGCAAAGATGGCTCGCGGTTCCTAGCCAACGTCGTTATTACCTCTTTGTATGACGAAGCCAGAGAGCTGCGTGGCTTTGTCAAAGTGACCCGCGACATCACCGAACGCAAGCAGGCGGAGACGGAGCACGAGAAACTGGAGGCCCAGCTCCGCCAGGCCCAGAAGATGGAGGCGGTGGGTCGGCTGGCGGGCGGCGTGGCCCACGACTTCAACAACATGCTGCAAGTCATCATCTCGTATGCCGAGCTGGCACTGGGGAAGCTCATGCCTTCCGACCCGCTCCATGCGGCCGTCCAGCAAATCATGCAGGCCGGCCGGCGCTCAGCGGACCTTACCGGGCAGTTACTGGCCTTCGCACGAAAGCAGATAATCGCTCCAAAGGTTCTGGACCTCAACGAATCGGTCGCGGGCATCCTCAAGATGCTTCAAAGGCTGATTGGCGAGGATATCGATCTGGCCTTTGTGCCGGGGCATGACCTCGGGAAAGTGAAGATGGATCCATCCCAGGTGGACCAGATGCTGGCCAACCTTGCGGTCAACGCCCGCGACGCGATCTCCAGCGTCGGCAAGGTGACCATCGAAACCGATAACGCGGAGCTCGACGAGAGCTACTGCCGGGCCCACGACGGTTTTCTCCCGGGTCAGTATGTTCTGCTGGCGGTCAATGACGATGGCTGCGGCATGGATAAGGAGACTCAAGCGAGGCTCTTTGAGCCCTTCTTCACCACCAAGCCGCAAGGGCAGGGAACGGGCCTGGGCCTGGCCACGGTGTACGGCATCGTGAAGCAGAACAACGGCTTCATCAATGTGTACAGCGAACCGGGAAAAGGCACGACCTTCAAGATCTACCTGCCCCGGCTACAGTCGGATACGGCGGTAATCGATGAGACGGCCAAACACGCCGAGGCGCCGAGCGGCACGGAAACGGTGCTGCTAGTCGATGACGAGGGGACGCTGCTTGGGCTCGGCAAGATGCTGCTCGAAGAGCGGGGCTACACGGCGCTGGCCGCCGGTAGTCCGATCCAGGCGATCCAACTGGCCGAGCAATACGCGGGCGACATCCATCTGTTGCTGACCGACGTGGTGATGCCCGACATGAGCGGCCGCGAGCTCTGGCAACGGCTCAGCGCCCAGCGGCCGGGTTTGAAATGCCTGTTCATGTCCGGCTACACCTCCAACGCCATCGCCAACCGCGGTGTACTTGAGGAAGGCGTGCATTTCCTTCAGAAGCCCTTTTCCAGGGAAGCGCTTGCCACGAAACTGCGCGAAGTGCTTGATCGGCCCTGACCGAATGCGCAGGATCCGGCATGCGCTCAGGGCACGTCTTCGAAAAGTTCGCGACGGCGGAGAAACAGGGGGGCAGGCCTCGGCGCGTACTCCGCGAAGCTCATCGCCAGAACCCTGGGGGCACGATAGGTTTCGAATCCTCAGAGGAGACCGGCACAACGAAGGGCGTGACTCTGCCATTGGCTTGGATCGCTCCGAGCGCGGGCAAATCACGTAGGCCGCGCCCAGCTTCACGGCTCGGATGAACCGCTGTCCATGGATCTTGATCGGCGTGTCGGGGTTTTTCCTTCTCAGATCGCGTCGAATCGCTAGAGAGCGCCCCGGAAACGTCCGCCATGGAAATCGAATGCTCCCCCCCGGAGCTCCGCTGCGTAGTCGTCAAACACCTCATGCACTGAAACCGCCTCTTTCTTGCCCTTCAACCTCACCTTCCTTGCAGTGATGAGGTCAATACTATATTTGCGAACGCGCAGTATCAAGCTTGCATCGGTCGGACGCTTCGGGCTTCCCTCGCCCCCCTTGCCGCCTCCCCCTCCCAGGCCCAGAGAGTGTTGAAAAACCGGTCTGACGGTCGGGCCTGACTCTTTGCCTCTCATCATTGAGGTAGTTGCGGAGAACGCCGCGCGTGCCCAACAGCTGTTGTCCTTTGGCGGCCCGCTGCTCCTCTCCGCCTCACCACTGCATCAGCCGGCACAGCGTGAACCCTGCCATCTTCGCCAGGTTGTGGGCGATGCAGCGCTCCGCCCACTCCTCGCGTACCCGATCGAGACGGCGCCGCAGAAACCGATGACCCGCACGAAGCCCTTTCACCACGGCGAACACTCCCTCCGACACCTGGAACCGCTTCCCATAGGTCGCCTTGCCCTCTGCTGTCGACAGTTTGGCTCGCATCGCCAACGCCAACTCGAAGCCGGAGCGCCCACTGCGGGAGAGATGGAACGCCCGCATTACTTTCACCTTCACCCCGGGTATCTCCGAGGCCTTGACCCACACATCCTTCCGTGCCGGGCTCTTGGAGCCGCCGATGCACGCTGCGCGCAATGGACACCCTCGGCAGCCGTTCTTGCGATATCCGCGATACAGCACCCCACCAATTGGCCTTTCTCGGCGAAATGTAAGTCTCCCTCCCTGCGGACAGATAAAGCTGTCCTCGCCGGCCTGATAGGCGAACTCCAAGCTGTCTTTGTCAAAGCGGTTTTCTTCCGCTCTCACCGGTGGAGGGCCAATCTCCCCCGTACGGTCCTCGGGTCTGGTCTTCCCACCGCTGAGTCTGACAAACTCCTGGTCGGGAATGTAGACCTCCCGCTCTTCCAGCGCTTTGAGGTTCTCGCCGCTGAAGTATCCGCAGTCCATCACGTACTTCACTTCATCTGTCTTTCCCTCGCAAACCTGTTGTTTCCGCGCTTCTATGGCCTGCACGATAGGGACGGCCTGGAATGTGTCGGACTGATCGGTGACCACATCGGCATAGACGATCATCTGGCTTTTGCTATCCACTCCGGCCTGGGCACTGTAGCCCACCACGAATCCCTTGCCGTCCTTCTGCCAGTCGGCGTCGGGTTCATTCAGATGAACCCGCTTGCGCTCGGGATGCTCCCGGAGAAACTGCAGGGCCGTCGCGATCTTCGTCTTCTGTCGGGAAAGACGGGCGGCACGTTTCTCAAGGACTTTCTTCTTCTCTTCCTCCTCGCAGGTCTCCCATTCCGCATATCGCCTCTCGCACAATCTTTGGAGGTGTCGGTAGCGTCGCTCCAGCTCCTTGCAATCCCCGATATCTTGCCTATTCGCCCAGGCCTTGATCTTCGTGCTGTCGATGCAGACCGTGTCCAGGTCAATCAACCCCGCTTGCGCGCCCAGGAATACCGTTTGGCTGAACAGCTTCAAGATCGCGTCGTGATGTCGCTTTCGGAAAATGCTGAAAGTCGTATGGTCGATGCTCATCCCGCCTGAGAGGTACAGCAAATCGGCCCGTACGGAGAGTTCCCGTTGGATGTTGCGCATCGAGATGCCACCGTACAAAAGCGAGTACAGCACGACCGCGAGAACTCGCTCACACGAGTCCGCAGGGCGCCCTCCCATGGGGGTGTCGTTCTTGTAGCCGGTGTCGAACTCGCTCAGATCGAGCTGTCGGATCGTTGCGAGAAGCTGCGCCAGCGGATGGTCCTCGGGAAACAGCTCGGCAAAGCTGAGGGGTACGAAGCGTAGCTGTGCGACGTTCGGCTCTCGGTATCTCGCCATGGCCAACAATGCCACATCACAATGGCCGAGCTCAATGGTTTTTCAACACTCTCCCCACCCCCTCGGCTTACCCCCCGGCTAAGGTACCCTATGGTCGTCTGGGAGGGGGAGGCTCAAAAGGGGGCCTCGGTGGCGGTACGCTCGCTGCGGCTCCGCCATCCATGGCTCCGCCTCCACTCGCTACCGCCAGCCCTCCGCTGCGGTGGTGAGTGGTGCTGCCGTGCTGGCGCACGAACCGAGGGGGCCGTCGGCGATCACGTGTTAGGTGTCCGTCTGTGAGGAATAGACGACTTCCGGAGCCGTAGCGACTCTCTGAATGAACCCTATTCGTTTGTCCATCCGGGAGTATTCGCGCAAGGACCGCAGAAGCCCTCCAACGCCCCGCCGGCAAAGGTTGAGATGCCCGCCGATCTCTTTCAGCGAATAGAATGAAACGGGATCCGAAGGGTGGACATACCGGTTTCTGAGTTGCCTGATCATTTGAAAATCAGACCATTCTTTGGTCCGCTTGAACGTGTCTAGAGCGTCCGTTGCAAATGTCAGCACCCAAGCGTCGAGCCGCTTTTCGATACCCGCTGCGCTGCCAAGGGTTCGCGTATTCGAAAAGGCTTCGAAGTCAGGGATTCGATTCTTTACGTAAGAAGCGTACCGAAACAAAAAACAGTCCACTACGGCGAGGCACGACTGTAGATAGCATCTATAGGAGCGGGCGCAGTGGGCAAAAGAGTCGACATGACTGGCTTCGCAAGCCGTCCTCCTAAAATGCAGGATGTCTTCTGCCAACGCAACTTCAGGCGAGGTGACCAAGCCAGGCGCCGGACCACCCGCATGATATGACCCTATGGCAGCGCCTAAATCGATTTGCACACCGGGCGGTGCAGGCCCGATCGCTATCTCAATTGCGGGAGCCAGATAGGGATCACGTGCGTCGAAGAGACTCTGCAAGGTTTTGGGGACTCCGGTGTGAATGGCTTCGTTGACCGACGCCTTGAAGTTGAGGCGCAGCGGTTTGTGATCGAGATCAATAAGCATGTCCTTATCGTAGGCGTCTTGGGCCGGTGTGGAGATTCCGAGCGACAACGCCAGGCCATTGACGTATTCGCGCGCTCTCTTGGTGCTGAGGTGCCCGCCCGGCATGCAAAGATGAGAAGGAAGAGGACTGTCGGTCATCAAGCCCTCCGGATGCAAGAGTTGAGTTGCGCCATTGAGCACACCGAGCGGCGCGCCTTCCAGTGCCACGGGTGCCACGACAATGTTATTGCTGCCGCCGACCCGGCCTCCATAGGGGCACGGGGCCCTTCATTCGAATCACGAACACGACACTTCATGCGGTCAGCTCAAATGCCATGCTAGACGGAATGCCGGTTTTGCTGTTCCTCCCATTCCGTAAGCAGGAACTGTTCCAAACGCGCAAAGAGCTGGTTCATCGTTTTGGGGTCCACCGTTGTGACTGCAACCTTCCCCTGTGCTTCATGGTATTGCTGCGAAAACTTTGGAAGTTGATAGCGGCCCGCCCAAGTCAGATAAACTTGGATGCGCTCGAGCAGATAACGCTCATCCGAAGTCAGCGTGGTGACCGCGCACGCCATAGCTACGATACCATGTCCGCCTTGCACTCTAGCCATTTTGGCACGTGGATCCCTTGCGAAGATAATCCCCTTCAGCAAATTCTCAAAGGCGAATCCCATCAGCAGCATAGAGGCCCCCGAAAACGCAAGCATCCTCTCGGTCACACCGTCATGAATTTGGTCCGATCGAGCGGCGTTTTCGAACTCGGCCCACATTACAGCAGCTGACATTCTCAGCTGCTTCGCTTTAGCAAGCCAGGACTGCGCATCCTCGTGAATAATGCTGAATAGCCGCTCGGACTCCCTCTTGTCATGCATGGCTCGGACTCGGCGAAAGCGTACAAGCTCTTCGTTTCCGTGTAAATCCGCTCCACTCCGGACTGTCGCAGGCCGCGGCGCCCGGCGCTTCGAGCGGCGCTGATGGTCATAAGATATGTGGTTGCCGTCAGCGCTGTGTTCGGCGGCGGGGCGCTCGTCACCGCGACGCGGTCAGACGCGTGCGTGCTGTGGCTTGTGACCTTCTGGGCGGACCAGATGGGCTGATGCACCGCTCTTCGGGCCCACGATGCACAAGGGCATTGTGACTGGACGGTAATCGCCGCTACACTGGGTGGGACGGCTGTTCACCAGGAGACAAACCCAAGGGGAGCCGCATGCAAGAAGACACAATTTCGAGACTGCTAACGATTGCCGGACCTCTGTTTGGGGTCTTGGTGGGTGGCCTGATCACGTTTCTTACCGCTCGTGGGTTGGAGCGCACGAGGTGGCACCATGATCGCCAGGAGAAGTTGGCTGCACTGAAGCGGGACGCTCTATCTGCGGCCCTCGAGTGGATGGAGCCTATGCGGAATGCCCACGGCCTTGCGTCCTCGCTCTTGATGGCGGTGATTCGGCCTGGTGGCGATGAAGAGCGCTTTCTCAAGGAGTTCCCCTACCTCCTCGGGGACCTTACCAAGAAGGATCTCCCCGGCCATCAACGAGCTATTCTACCGCAGGATATCTATGTTCGAGGGCATCGAATCGTACGCGAGATAGACGAACTGCGTACACTCGGCGTCCAGTACGGCCAGGAAGCAAATCTCCACGGGAAGGCCATGGTCGGCTTCCAGGAGTGTAGCGCCAGATTGAGTGCCATCGATAACGAGATCACGCAGCTGGAAACAGACTTGCGGAACGCCTTCACTGCAACCTTCAAGTAGATCGTTGCCGCGCCAATGAGCTTGCCGTGACGCGCGCTGCGGTGACAGGCGCCACGACGCTTATGCCCAGCAGGCTCCCAGTGGCCGGAAGCGCTGCTCGGGGCGCCTGACACCGCGCCGGCGACGGCCCCTTCGGTGCGTGCGCCAGCACGGCAGCGCCCCGCTCCAGCGCAGCGGAGGGCTGGCGGTAGCGAGTGGAGGCGGAGCCATGGATGGCGGAGCCGCAGCGAGCGTACCGCCACCGAGGCCCCCTCGTAAGATATACACGGGGGTGAGAGAGTGGTGGCGGTAAACGAGGGAGGGGGCACGGGGGAGGGAGACTAATACATTGTGGATATGTGGATAAAGAGGATTGATCTCGATGCTCTTG
>Ga0315279_10000966_pt1 | contig 50499 bp, 55 predicted proteins | sample YL17G06_20_MG_FD_203694 | JGI IMG/M metagenome (GOLD analysis project Ga0315279, IMG submission 203694) | Sediment microbial communities from Yellowstone Lake, YNP, Wyoming, USA - YL17G06_20 | ecosystem: Environmental > Aquatic > Freshwater > Lake > Sediment | place: USA: Wyoming | collected... | reverse complement strand
ATGATCGAGGCACTTTCACCGTGAGCTCGCTAGACATGAGTCTTCTCCCGGCCCTCTCATTGGCGTTGATCGCCCTGATGGTCGTGCTCGTCATCAAGCTCCAGAAGTCACCATACGATATAGCGACAGCGCACCAGGAGATCGTCTCAGGACCATACGTCGAGTATTCGGGCCCGTACCTTGGCATCACGAAGCTAGCAAACTGGTTTGAGGTAGCGATAGTCCTTGGAATCTTCACGCTTTTCTACTGGAATGAAGATGCTCTTTTTTCCATCGCAGGCAAGGTGACTATAGTTGCTGTCGCTCTTTTTGCAACTCAGGTTCTTGACAATGCCACTGCGAGGCTGACTCGAGAACGGATGCTGAAGTTCACCCTTCTTTTCGGGATCTTGCTGGTCGCATTGAACATGGCGATTGTCTACCTTTCTAAAGAGGGGGTGTTCTGACGGGCGCAACAGATAGATCGAGGGTGAAATCTCCTTGGATACTCCACTTCGACACCGGGAGCTGCAACGGATGCGATATCGAGACATGGGCCCTCCTCACCCCCAGATACGACATCGAGCGGTTCGGCATGCTGAACAAGGCCAACCCCAAGCACGCGGACATACTCCTGGTCACGGGCCCCGTGTCGATGAAGGTCGCCCCTAGGCTCAAGAACCTCTACGATCAGATGCCAGAGCCACGGCTTGTCATCGCTGTTGGCAACTGCGCATGCACAGGCGCCCCGTTCGAGGAGTGCTACAACGTCCATGGAGGCGTGGGGAAGATCATACCTGTGGACGTGTTCATCCCCGGATGCGCCGCGAGACCTGAGGCGATCATCGACGGGGTCGTGCTCGGGCTGAAGCTGTGGAAGCAGAGAGCCTTCTCCCCGAACGCGTCTTCCGTATCTGCCTCTGCTGGGGAAGGGGAGGTGAAGGGTTGACTGGAACCGCGGAGCAGCAGGCAGCCTCTGCTAGGCCCAAGCCAGCTCCTATGCCCGCTTCGGAGATAAGGCCGAAGGTGATGAAGATGTCCCGGGCGAGCGCGCAGCTCGTGGCGATAGTGGCGGTCGACCTGGCCGACGGCAATTTCGAGCTGATATACTCGTTCTTCTCAAGGAGCGAGCTCATAAACCTGCGTTTCACTGTGCCAGATGGTGTGGAGATAGACAGCATCTCGGACATGTTCCCGGGAGCCGTGAACTTCGAGCGCGAGATAATAGACCTTTTCGGGCTCAGGTTCAAGGGAATCCCAGGATGGCTCATGCTGACCCCAGAGAGCGGGATAGTGGCCCCTCTGAGGAAGTCATCAAATCCATCGACTCCGGCGAGCAGAGAGAAACAGGGGGCGAACCATGGTTAGCTTAAGCGTCACACCGTTCGGTCCGCAGCACCCCAGCCTGCTCGAGCCGATCCATCTGAAACTGAAGGTCGAGGAGGAGAAGGTCGTAGGCGTGGACATCGTGATCGGGTACAACCACAGGGGCCTCGAACGTGCGATGGAGTTGGACTTCAAGAGGAACATCTACCTCTCTGAGAGGGTCTGTGGCATATGCTCGTTCCAGCACTCGACAGCCTACTGTCAGGCCATCGAGCAGATGGCAGGGTTGGAGATCCCCACGAGGGCGAAGCTCATCAGGACGATCATGATCGAGCTACAGAGGATGACCAGCCACCTTCTTACGCTCGGTCACATCGCCGAGGTCATGGGTTACGAGAACCTCTTCATGCAGACCTGGCGGGAGAGAGAGTCGGTCATGGCGCTCATAGACAGAATCGCCGGGAACCGAGTGCACTACAGCATGAACACGATAGGCGGGATAAGGAAGGATGTAGGTTACGACACGACGAAGGACATAGAGATCACTTTGATGCAGCTGCTGCCCAAGCTGGAGGAGATCAGAGGAGTCTTCGCCAAGGACAGCACCTTCCGCAAGCGGACGGTGGGGGTGGGAGTGCTCTCGAGAAGCGCTGCAGTGAAATACGGAGCCGTCGGACCGACCGCAAGGGCGAGCGATGTGCCGTACGACGTGCGCCTGAGCTCGTATGCGGGCTACGGCGTCGAGGGCATAAGGTTCAGGCCCGTGCACCGCGACGATGGAGACAGCTACTCTAGGTCGATGGTGAGGGTGGAGGAGCTCTTCCAGTCGGTAGATCTGATACAGCAGAGCATAGGCCTGCTGCGCGACGAGCCCGTCAACGTCCCGTTCAGGGGCAATCCCAGCGGAGAGGCGTTCTCGAGGGTGGAGGCGCCCCGGGGAGAGCTGTTCTACTACGTCAAGGCGAAAGGGGAGGTACGACTCGACAGGGTTAAGATAAGAACTCCCACTTTCGTGAACGTGCAGTGCCTTGCAGAGATGATACCGAACTGCCAGCTGGCCGACGTGCCAGTGATCACAACATCCATAGATCCGTGCATCTGTTGCACTGATAGGTAGGGGGATGACCACATGTCGATGATGAGGACTGCCCTGAAAAACCTGGTCTCGAAGCCGGCCACGCGCAAGTACCCTGCCGAGCCTGTGGTGCTTCCCGAGGGGGAGAGGGGTAGAGTCGTGTACGACATGAGCAAGTGCATCTTCTGCGGGCTCTGCGAGAAGAGATGTCCCACGAATGCGATAACGATGGACAAGCCGAACAAGAGGCAGAGCGTTTCGAGGGCGAAATGCATCGCGTGCGGAGTATGCGTAGAGTCCTGCCCGACTGACGCGATCCAGATGCGGCCCGAGTATTCGCCTCCAGCAACCGCGCCCGAGGTACATGTGTACGACGCCAAGCTCACGCCACACCAGTTCACAGTGGCCTCTTTGCCGCCGTTCGAACGGGCCAAGGTCGCCGGGCCCGAATTGATGCCTACAGTTCCCGCTGTTCCGTCCGAGGAGCCAAAAAAGGAGAAGCCGCCGGTCTGCGAAGGGCTGGATGGGCCAGCCAGATGCGTAATGAGCTCGCGGGTCCTCACTCTGTTCGAGGACGACACTGTTCGGAAGGCGGTTCAGGTCATGGTCGCAAACCACGTCGACGGTCTTCCAGTGGTCGATATCAATCTGAAGGTGCTAGGAATCGTGACCGGCACAGACATTGCGAGAGACGCTGGCAGGGGCAAGGAAGGGATCCTGAGCCTGCTGTTTCCTCGAACTGGCAAGAAGGAGGATAAGGACCGCGATGAAAGACTCCGAGTGACAATGGGGAAGCCGGTCCGCGAAATCATGAGCTCCCCTGTCATAACAGCTAGTGAGGACACTCCTCTAAGCGAGATTGCCGCCTTAATGGACAAGAACAGATTCAATCGCGTCCCCATCCTCGACAGCGCGGGCCGGCTCTCAGGAATCATCGCGAGGGGAGACATAATGCGTGCGATTGCGAAGAGCATCGAAAAATCGGAACGCATGTGAGTCAGTCGCCCTCGTGCGTGGATTCGCCCTTCTGTGCGCAGTATCTCATGTTGTCAATGGTTCTCCCGCCCTAGGCTAGTTGCGCACCGGGTACATCTGCGGGGAGCCTCTTTTGGCATGCTATCGGATTCTTTCTGCAGCAAAGCTAAATACCAGTTCGTTATTTAGCTAATCATAAAAGTGACTCCTATGGATGATGTGCTCAATATCACTAAAGCCCTAGCAGATGGGAACCGCCTACGCGTGGTCATGGCCATGACAGATCAGAAAGAATTCTGTGTCTGTCAAATCACGGAGATGCTTGGCCTCGCTACGCCCACCGTTTCACGCCATATGAGCGTGTTACAGAAGGCTGGCCTGGTGAAGAGTCACAAAGACGGGCGCTGGGTTTATTATCGGCTTTCCGGATCGTTCCCGCCCCTGCTTTTGCGATGGTTGAAGGGTGTGCTGGTGTCTTCGGACGATATCGCGACGGACAAAGAGAAAATGAATACCATCCTTGCCTGCGAGCCGGATGCGTTGCGCAAAGTTCAAGAACAAAGGCGTACGCGCCGTGCCAGGTGAAGCCATGTCAAGTCCAGCAAAGGGTTCCGGTGCAGGCGATGTTCCAGCAAAGAAGAAGCTCTCCTTCCTGAACAAGTATCTGACCGTCTGGATCTTCCTCGCAATCTTCATAGGTGTCGGCCTGGGAGCGGCGATTCCAGGCATTGCTGATGGCCTGAACAAACTGAGCGTCGGGACGACCTCAATTCCCATCGCCATTGGATTGATTTTGATGATGTGGCCTCCCTTGGCCAGGGTCAAGTACGAGGAGCTCAAGGAGATCCCCAAGCAGCCAGAGGCCAAGATGATGTTCGGCACTTCCCTCGCCCTGAACTACATCGTTGGTCCCTTACTTATGTTCACGCTCGCATGGATCTTCCTGCCTGACAACGTCTACTTCAGAATTGGCTTGATATTGGTTGGTGTGGCACGATGCATAGCGATGGTGATAGTCTGGAACACCCTCGCGGAAGGTGATTCGGAATACGCAGCCATACTCGTCGCCCTCAACTCGGTCTTCCAGATCGCATTGTACTCGTTCTATGCCTACTTCCTCGTGGCCGTTGCATCAGACTGGGTGTCGCCGGGTTCCGGTACGGAGATAAGCATCGGCGTGTGGGAGGTGGCGCAGAGCGTCCTGATCTACCTGGGCATCCCCTTCGCTATGGGAATAGCAACGAGATATCTCCTGCTTCCACGAAGAGGAGCCGATTGGTACAACGACAGGCTCATGCCAGTGCTCGGCAAGGTCTCCCTGCTGGCGCTGCTGTTCACCATCGTGGTTATGTTCGCCTTCAAGGGTGAGTACATCCTCGACCAACCGTTCGATGTCGTAAGGATCGCCATACCTCTGGTGTTCTACTTCGTCATCATGTTCTTCCTGTCGTTCGGGTTGTCGATCAAGCTGAAGTTCGACTACCCTCACGCAACAGCGCAGAGCTTCACCGCGGCCAGCAACAACTTCGAGCTGGCAATCGCGGTCGCCATAGGGGTGTTTGGCATCGAGTCGTTGGTGGCCTTTGCGACCGTCATTGGACCGCTGGTCGAGGTACCGGTCTTGATCAGCCTTGTGAACGTGGCTCTCTGGATCAGGAAGAGATACTACGGTACAGACGGAAGGCTGCTGTCCTCCCGAGGTGTTGCTGATGGAGGCGCGAAATAATCTGTGAGACATGCCGCCTCTATCCCGACTGCGAGCTGGAGCCGCCGAAGGAGGGCGAGACATGCCCCTATTTCGAGCCCAAGGAAAGGCTCCAGCTGACATTCACGGAATCGGGATGGAAGATGGGGGAATGCTGAGCATGCGGTCCTGTTCAATCAACGACGCCGACAAGATCATGAGAGGAATGCAGAAACGACGAAAAAGGAAGTGTTGAAAATGCAAGGAAAAGAGAGAGAATGGAAGAGGGAGGAATGAAAATGGACGATAGAACGCTCGAGTTGGTTGGAATCGCTGCTTCCGTTGCGGGACACTGTCAACCGTGCCTGAAACACCATGTGAACGCAGCGAAGAAGCTCGGAATCGAAAAGAAGGAAATTCGCGCGGCTATCGCGCTCGCGAAGGCCATCAGCAAGTCGGGTGACGAGTCGATGGCAGAATATGCGGAGATCCAATTGGCAGACTGAAAGGAGGTTAAGAAGATGTCTAACAAGCTAATAATCTACGAGGGAATGCTTTGCTGCTCTACTGGCATTTGCGGCCCGGAACCGGACAAGGCCCTCATCCAGCTGAGCGAGGATGTCAAGAGGTTGCAGGCCGAGTTCCCCGACGAGAGCATCACCAGGGTCTCGATGTCCTTCAATGCCCAGGTGTTCTTGCAGAGCCCTGACATACTCGAACTGCTGAAGAAGCAAGGGACAGAGATACTGCCCATCACCACTATGAACGGGAAAATCCTCGTCAAGCAGAGGTACATGACCTACGATGAGATGAAGGCGGCCCTCAAGGGCGCGGAGTGAGGATGAGACTAGAGGGTTTGATCGTGCTAGCGCGATCATTTGCAAGGGGGGGGGGTGTAATTGAACAACCTAATTGAGCCGGAAAGAGGCAAGACCAAGTTCATCTTCTTCAGCGGAAAGGGAGGGGTGGGCAAGAGCACCATGAGCTGTGCCACCGCCGTGTGGCTGGCACGCAAAGGGTACAAGACGCTCATCGTGACCACGGATCCTGCTCCGAACCTGGCCGACATCTTCGGGCAGGAGATTGGGCACCGCGTCACGGCGATAAGCAAGGTGCCTAACCTGTCCGCAATCGAGATCAACCCGGACGTCGCGTCCCAGGAATACCGGGAGCGGATGGTATCGCCCCTGAACGGAATCCTTGATCAGAAGAACTTGGACTCGATGATGGAGCAACTGAAGAGCCCTTGTGTGGAAGAGGTGGCGGCCTTCGACAGCTTCATCGAGTTCATGGACGACCCCAAATTCGATGCGGTCGTCTTCGACACCGCGCCGACCGGCCATACCATACGGCTCCTGGAGTTGCCGAGCGGATGGTCCACCGAGCTGGACAAAGGCGGCTCGACGTGCATCGGACCGAGTTCCTCACTGCAAGTATCCAAGGGCAAGTACAAGAAGGCCATCGGCTACCTCCAAGACGGCAAGAAAACTTCGTTCATCTTCGTCCTTAAGCCGGAGAAGTCATCCATCATTGAGACAAACCGAAGCATGGAGGAGCTCTCCAAGCTGGGCATCAGAACCAACTCCCTGATCATCAACGGAGTTCTCCCCGCCGATGTGGCTACCGACGCCTTCTTCAGGAGGAAGAAGGAGGAAGAGGACAGGATTTTGAAGGAGATAAAGGACGAATTCCTGCTCAACAGACTGCAATATCCCCTCCAGGACACCGAGATCATTGGAGTGACCGCGCTGGAATCAGTGGCCTCCTACCTGTTCGAAGGCAAGAGGGCCCCTGTGCACCAAGAATCAGAAGGGACAATCATCACTCCGATGGCAATGAAGAGAGACCTGAGCGAAGTCCGACGACTGCTGCGTCCTGCAAACGGCACAAGGTACATCTTCTTCACCGGGAAAGGAGGTGTGGGAAAGAGCACCCTGGCCTGTGCGACGTCCGTATATCTGGCAGACGAGGGACTGAGGACGCTCATCGTGACCACCGACCCCGCATCCCACCTCCAGGAGATCTTCGAGCAGGAGGTCGGGCCGGAGCCCACGCCCGTACAAGGAATCAGGAATCTAGACGCGGTCAGGATCGACCAAAAAGAAGCCCTGGATGAGTACAAGAGAAGAATCCTCAACTCCGTGAAAGACCAACCGGAGGACGTCCGGAAGTCTGTCGAGGAGGACCTCAACTCCCCCTGCGCCGAGGAAATGTCCGCCTTCGAGAAGTTCATGAGCTACTTCGAGCTGGGAGGATACCAGGCTATAATCTTTGACACCGCGCCCACCGGCCACACCATCAGGCTGCTGGAACTGCCCACCGATTGGAAGGGCTTCATCGATCTGGGTACGTTGACCAAGAATACTTCGGAGGAGACTAGAAGCAAGTACGCGAACGTCATAGAGAAGATGAGGTCCCGAGACAAGAGCACCTTCGTGTTCGTGGTCTATCCCGAGTACACGCCTATCATCGAGGCCTGGCGGGCGTCGCAGGAATTGAAGAAGCAGGTGGGGATCGAGACCTCACTCGTTGGAGTTAACTACATCCTGCCAAAGGAGTACGGCCGCAATGCGTTCTTCGAGAGCCGGAGGAGGCAGCAGGAGAAGTATCTGGCAGAGATAGAACCGAGGTTCCAAACCCCACTGTTCCTGATCCCCCTCCTGGACCATGCCCCGGAGGGAGTGGCCAACCTGCGATCACTGGCGAAGGAGGTATACAGAGATTAAGGCAGGGCTTCTGCCTGGCCCCCCAATCTTTCTTATCGAAACCAGAGGGATAACACGGTCGCAGTTCTAGTCGAACTCAAGAATCTCAAAGACGAGAGACCTGCAATCTCCGACTTCTGGCCAGAGTTCGAAGCACTCGACACAGCGGTCTACCTGCACGATGTCAGTCTGCAGAAGAGGGGGGTGAGGATCCTCTCGCACATCGACCTCAAGATCCCGAGAGGGATCGTCTACGGTTTGATTGGACCCAGAGGTTCAGGGAAGACTTCTCTCCTGAGAGTTCTCCTAAGCCAGGAGAAACCAACAGCAGGACAGGTCTTTGTTCTGGGGGAGGACGTTTCTGACCGTGGATATCTGGCCAGAGTCGGCTGCATGCGACATGAGCATGGTTTGATTGAGATATTGACGGTGGAAAGGAATCTGAAGCGGTTCTCTCGATCCTGCGGTTTGAAACGAAGCGACTTCTCGTGGCATGAGGAGAGGATTCTCTCTGAACTCGGGATGAATCATCTGAGGAATCGGCCAGTTCGTTCGCTCGATTTCGACTCCAAGCGCCTCGTGTCGCTTGCATGCGCGGAGCTGGGCAACCCAGAGGTTCTTCTCCTCGATGAGCCGATGGTCGGCTCAAGCGAGGAGTTCGAACGGGTTCTGCGGAAAAACATCAGCCTCCGGAAGAATACTGGAAGAACGACCATCGTCGCGACTGACAGATTGACCGACGCATCCATGTGCGACGCTGCATGCTTCCTAGATCGGGGGAAGATTGTGAGGGAGATGGCTTCAGCAGAACAATGAGTATTCAACATAGTGATATTATGGAACTAGTGAATGATTTACAGCAGACTTTAGAATTCTTCGTAGTCATCACCATTGAACTTGTTGTCTTGTTCATAGGTATCAGTTTCACCGTAGGACTGATGTTAGAGTACATGTCCCCAGAGAAGATCAGAAAAGCGATGGGGGGTGAAGGATGGTTCGGCAACTTCGTCGGGGCCGGATTCGGGGCCATTACCCCATTCTGCTCCTGCTCAACGATCCCTCTGACCATGGGTTTTCTCAAGGCGGGTGTGCCGTTCGGGGCGACTGTGTCCTTCCTACTATCTTCTCCGCTCTTGAACCCGATTATCCTGGGAATGGTCTTCGCTTTTATGGGATGGAAGGTGGCGATCATCTATGGCGTTACGGCCTTCCTATTGGCGGTAGTATCCGGCAGAATCTGGGCTAGACTTGGTCTGGCGAAAGAAGTCAAGAAGGTACGGGTAACGGGAGGCCACGAAGAATCTTCGGTGGCTGAGCCGAAGTATAAGAAGGCGGCAAGGTTCGCCCTTACAAATTCCGGGGCATGTTACTTTATTTGCTGATCGGAGTCAGCGTAGGCGCTGCAATCTATGGAATCCTGCCCAACGATGTAATAGTCGCCGTCGCTGGACCTGGCAATCCATTCTCAATCCCGGTGGCAGCTCTCATCGGTATTCCGCCGTACATCAGGGCGGAAACGATAATACCCATCGGGATAGCATTGATTGACAAGGGCATGGGGCTGGGCACGGCGATAGCATTGCTCATAGGTGGAGCGGGAGCAAGCATTCCAGAGGTAAGCATGCTGGCAGGTATCTTTAAGAGAAGGTTGGTTCTTGCATTTCTGTTCACCATCTTGTTTGTAGCGGTGATAACTGGCTGTTAGACGGATTTGATAGCGTGAGGAGGCGAAACAGTGGAGAAGAGGATATTCGGGAAGAAGAAAGGATGCTGCGACATCAGAATAGAAGAGATTGAGGACGAAGCAGAGAAGAAATAGGTTCCCACCAGAATCGGGTTCAATGCGATAAACAACTATCTTCAGAAGATGCAGCGATGCATATCGTGGCTAGATCCGAGGTCTGGTCCTTGGAAACGGATGAGATCTTCGGATCTTCGGCAATTTCTACTAGCACAAGGTTATGTCGAGCCCTACCCTTTCTCTGTGCGATACGAAACCATGTAGCGTATGGATCCGCCAAGCACCGCTGAAGGGCTGGTGGTAGTTGAGCTTACTCTACATCTGAGAGGTGGATAACTCCAAGGTAACTGAACTTGGAGAGGCGGACGGCGTTTTCCCGGACCTCAGGCGGGCTGCCAAATCCTGTATCTTCTTCTCGATAACGCGCACCACCTCTCTGTATTTCTCTGGGGACTTCCCAACTGGGTCCTCTATCCCCCAATCTTCGCTCGGAACCCCAGGTACGACTAGGCACATGCCGGGTGCTCCGCATCCCATATGGACGACTAGATCCAATGATTCTAGAGTCTCCCTTGATAGCTGCTTGGGATGCGCTTCAGACATGTCTATTCCAATCTCTCTCATCGCCTCGACAGCACCTGGGTCCACTCGCTCAGCCGGCTCTGTGCCCCCGCTGACGGGTTCAATCACATCACTGGCGAGATGTCTGGCAAATGCCTCTGCCATCTGACTCCTGCACGAGTTCTTGACGCAGATGAAGGCCACGCGATACCTTCTGTTCGATTCGTTTTTCATGCCATCTACCAGCAGACCCTCTCCATAGATATGAGTTGCGCCGACTCTGCTCTGTAGGAATCCTCGGTGAATAGCAAGAAGAGAGTCTCCAGCCTCCCGAATCGTATGAAGACGCCCGAAAGATGAGTTCCTTGTGCTGCCGGCTCGTAACGCGAGCCAGCACAATGGGCCCCCTCTTCCGCTTCTCCACAGAGAACGCCGTCTCCACCTTCGGCCGATGGCCATCCTATTCGCGCTTGTCGAAGCACTTCGCCTGTCTCCTCCTACGCCTCTCCCTTCCATCTTGATCTTCGGACGGGAGGTGGCGCGCACAGGAATGGCCCTCCACTCGCCCAGGCCCTCTTGAGCGTATTCGTGGTTCGATCTTGCGTCATATCCTTAGTCAGCGATCAGCGATGTAACATCTTGACGCGTTCGTTAGCCAGATTCGCTTCCCAACGGGCGGTGCGCATTTGTCATTCACCGCACTATGTTCGATCCATGTCTTCTCCAACCCGTCTTTGGCACCTAACTCGCTAGATGAGGTGCAGTTTGCGCGCCAGGGGTGAGGGTGAAGTACTGTCTGTTCGACATGATTCAGCTGACAATGACTCCGGAGTTCTGGTCAGCGCAGTCTTGTATGGGGCATAGTTACTTATGTGGGAACTGCGTTTCAATAAAAATTGAAATACCAAAGGAGGAAACTATTGTGACAATGCAAGGAAAAGCAGCGGTTGTTTGGAGCGGCACGTTGGCGAGCGGCAAGGGTCATGCCGAATTTGAGAGCGGAGCGGGTGGTGCTATACCGGTGACCTGCGCCCTAGAAGACAAAACCCCGGCTGGCAAGAGCAGTCCAGAGGAATTGCTGGCCGCTGCGCACGCTAGCTGTTTCTCGATGGCGCTCTCCCAGATGCTTACCATGGGCGGATGTCGTAAGATAGAGGAATTGCGCGTTGCCATCACGACCACGCTTGATCAGGTCAATAAGGACGGCCCTTACTTGATCACGCGTGAAGAAGTGGACGTGAGCGGTAGGGCGCCAGGGCTTGACGAGGCCGGTTTCTTAAAAGCGGTTGAGGCCGCAAAGACGATGTGCGCAGTTGGACTGGCCTTGAAAGGCAATGTCGAGATTGTCTATAAGACGAGCTTTGACACCTCGAGCTGAGATGAGGGGCAATCTGCGCCGTTTGAGCTTGGAGAACTGCGGAAATCTCAATGCGACGAGGTCATTCTCACCTTGAGTGCCTTGTCCATGCCGTCTCACGTCATCTCATAAAACCGCTTTCGCTGGATCTCTGGACACTGGCCACTCTATCGCTAACTCACACCTGAGACGCGTGAGAGCAGGGCGGGGTCTTCATCTGCTGGCCTCGTGAACCGGCGACGCGTCGCCAGCTCCGTGAACCTCCTGAGCCTGTCCAGCGCCTTCGTCGCCATGATGCCAGGCATCTCCTTCCTCGCCTCCAGCTCGAGGAGCGGGTGCAGCAGGTACGGGATGAAGCACACGAACAGGTGCGCCGTATCCCATGTGGATGACGAGATCCAACGATTCCAGTGTCGCTCTTGACAGCTGCTTGGGGTGCGATTGAGACATGTCTATTCCAATCTCTCTCATCACTTCGACAGCACCCGAATCCGCTCGCTCAGCGGGCTAAGTGCCCCCGCTGACTTTGCTGCAGAAACGCAGGGCGGAATTACGAGAAACGTATGATTCCCACCGGCCCACAGCTAGCCCGGCCCTATTGTTGGTGCAGAGCAATCTGCCCCTGATCTGGTCTAATGCCAAGTTACCGTATCTGCAGCGCCTTGAATCAGCGGTTGGTTCAAGCGCAGCGATTGCTGAAGTGCTCAGCTCCTCTCCAGAAGCTTACTTCATTCTGCCGTCACCTATGCTCGGACGGAAAGGAACTCGAGGGCCAAGTCCAGCTTGGTTCACCTCTGTTAGTTTCAACCCCTTCCTCATGGAAGACGAGATCAACGCCGCGTACTTGACATCCCCAACTATCTGTGCTCCTACGACCAATCCGTTCCTCACGGTGAGTCTTGTGATCGATCCATGCCTAGCTATCTCCACTCGCTCGCCTTCGAGGGAGCCGATTGAGACAAAGGGCACGTCAAACACATTGATCACGTTGTACGGAAGCGCTCCTTCGTAGGCTGCGGTTTCGCCGCACATGTTCAGAGCGGCGATTCTCCCTTGCTCTACCGCAAGTGGCCAGAGCGGAGCCAGGCGAGTGGTTCCTGAGATGATGTCTTTCGTCTCCGCACAGTCGCCAGCCGCGTATATGTCCCTCGCCGAGGTTTCCATTCGCTCGTTCACGCAGATTCCTCCAGATCTCCCCAGGCGAATGGTCTTGTCAGTCAGAAAAGAAGTGTTCGGGGCCACTCCCAGCGCGGCTATCACACCATCGCATCTAAATTCCCGATGGCCAAGCCGAAAGCGATCTACTGGATCACCTAAGATGCGCATGTGAGGATGGGCACCGACGACCTTGATGCCGCCGCCAATCAAAGTGTCGTGTATCAATCGGCAGATGTCTTCGTCGAACAACCTGCTCAGTACGCGCGACCTGCAGATCATTATCACGTCCACACCCATTTGATGCAGTGCTGTAGAAATCTTGACTGCGACGGCCCCTGCTCCATAGACGATTACCCGTTCCTTGATCTGCTTGCGGATTTGTTCTGCATCCTCCAGTGTTCTCAGCGTGAAAACGCCGCGCCTGTTCTGCATTTCCCCTGTGAGGATTGGAGAGGCACCAGAAGCTATCAACAATCTGTCGAATGAAACAACAGAACCATCATCCAACACTACTCCCTTTGCGTTGGTCCTGATCTCTGCCACGGACTTTCCAAGGACCAGATTGGTGTGTTCAGTATCCATGGAATGCTCATTCCAAAGAGAAAGGACATCCACCGGAATCCTGCCCTCAATGTAGTCTGGGAGTGCCACGGGCGAATAGGGCGCCCTCTTTTCTTTGCTGATGACCGTTGTTTCAGTCTTCGGACTATGTTCCCGAAGAGTTGCTGCCGCGGAAATCCCCGCAGCCCCAGCGCCGATAATCACTGCGCGGATGCCTATGTCAATCCCAACCGTTTCAGAGTCTCTGGCGTCGGCCTGCCCTCGTCGTCCCAACCCTGAAGAGCGTAGTACGCAGCGACCATTTGCTCGAACTTCTCGTGATCTAGCTTCTCGCCCGCCCAGGGTCCGTCCTTAAGTTGTTCATCGAACAGCCTGTTCGATAGGGCGTCTTCCTTCCTGCTCATGCCTTGCTGGATGTTGTATAGCCTCTCCAGTGTCCTAATGCGCTTCGCAGTCATCTTCAGTCTGGATGGCTCGGTATCCTTTCCGGTACATGCGACGAAGGCTTTCCCCCATAGCTCCAGACCAACCGGCATGAACGGGATGGCGCAGACGCCGAGCGAATCCGCAAGTATGTGAAGGTCCTCGTAGCCGGCGACGAGAGCTGGTTTGTGATCATACTTCGTGGGTATGGCCGCGTCCTGTGTGCCTGTGATGCTCTGAGCTGCCTTCTCCGCACTTTTCTTCATTGAGAGGTAGTAGAACTCACAGAGGCCGTATGTAGCGCGATTCTGGCTGCCTGAATCAGTGACTGCGCACGACAGGGCGACGCCTTTGAACGGCCTCACCTCCATCAACCAGAGCCCCAGGCCGCCTTTGCCATAGACGGCGAGACTTTCCGCGCCTCTCCCTATCTTCTCTGAGGCGGCTTTCACGCCATCTGCGAGGACATCGCCGAGTCCCTCTCGCCTGCCTATCATCTCTACCATGCTGATTAACGCATTACCGTTGCCATAGCTGAGGTCGATGCCATCCACATCCGCATCCTTCAGAATCCCTTTCGAGTACAGGTCCATTGCGAAGGCCACCACGGCTGCCGTGCCACTTGTATCCATTCCGAAGTCCTGCATCAGCAGATAAGCTTTCCAGATCTTGTTGAAATCCTTTATCTTTGGGAAATTGGCCAGGGATGTCAAGGTCCCTTGGCATGCCGCGATGCTGCCTCCGCCTACGCCCTTCACGTTGATGTATGCCCAGCATCTCAATGGACAACCGAAGCAAGTTTGAGACCTGAATTCCGCCGTCTTGATGAACCGTTCGGCTTCGTCGTAGGCTTCGAAACGATCTTTCCATGCCGTGTCCTCGTAGTTCCCGAAGAATGTCTTGCCGTCGGATTCCAGAATCCTGAATAGCTTGTGGTGCCACTCAGGATAATCTCGATAGCTTGGCATTGTCTTTATTCTCTCTCGCATCTGATCCGCCAGTGCTTGCAGCTGATCGGGGTTGGTTATTGGGACACCCTTAGTTCCCCTCACGCATATCGCTTTCAGATTCTTGGACCCCATGACCGCGCCTACGCCACAGCGGGCAGCATAGTTACGTGTGCCGAACGCAATCCCGGAGAGGTTGACGAGCCTTTCTCCTGCGGGACCGATGCATGCAACCTGTGTCCTCTCGTCAGCCCCTCTCAGTGTCTTAACCGTCTCTTGAACGCCCTTGCCGGAGACCTCTCTTGCATCCTTGATCTCGACTTCGTCGTTGTATATCTCGATGTAGGCCATTTGAGGAGCTCTGCCCGTGACAACGAGCCCGTCGTAACCTGCATACTTCAATTCCGGACCGAAGAAGCCGCCCGCGTTCGCCCCTCCGAGCAATCCGGTCTCCGGCGATTTCGTGACGACGTCAATCCGTCCAGATGATGGCGCAAGAGTACCAGTCAACGGCCCCGTCATGAAGATCAGAGGGTTCTCCGGGCTCGTCGCATCGGAGCGCTTCGGGGGCTGGAGGTCAAAGAGAAGTTTCACCGCGATGCCCCTTCCCCCGAGGAACTGCTCGCTGTAATCGTGCGTGGGGATTGTCTTCAGCTGTCCATTGGTCAAGTCCACCATGAGGATCCTACCCGCGTAACCGCTCATTGATTCACCCCCTGCAAGAACTTCATGAGTCTGCCCACATTCTCCCCCCTCTTCTCGATTGAAAGGTTCTCGTCTTCTTGATACTCCAGTGCTTGGGTCGTGCATACCTTCACACACTTGGGATCCCCGCCACACAGGTCGCACATAACAGTCTTCCTACTTATTGGGTTGAGACCAACGCCCCCGATGGGGCACGCCATGATACACAATCTACAGCCGATGCATCTCGAGTAGTCAATCTCTGGGCCGAGGGCTGGATCTATCTTGATGGACTTCGTCGGGCATACGGCAACGCAGACGGGGTCTTCGCATTTCTGGCATAGTGTTGGTATGTTCCACCCCGATTCTTCGTATTTCGCGACAGCAATTCTGGCTTCCACGGGGTTCACTCGCTCTTCGTGGCTTAGGGAGCAAATCGTCTCGCAGGTCCGGCAGCCGATGCACTTTTCGAAGTCCTTAACGATTATCTTCTTCATGTTCTCGACCATCCGCTACATCCACCCTTGGATTGGCAAACACTTATCCAATGCATGATGGCAATTGACCGTGGTTTCCGTTCTTGCGGAAGCCTTGGGAATGGCGGTCGGGTCCTAGTCAAGCCCGTCCTGCTCTGGCTTCTAGATTCATGTCCTCGGGCCGCTCCGAAACATGATTTTGGATACACAGAAGCATCCTTCGAAATGGCCGCCGACTGAATGTGAGTCTGCTCAGCCTTGTTCATCCTGACTCCTCGCACGCTTTGAGGATTGCGCGCACTGCCTTGTCTAGATCATCTGCACTGTAGTCAAATGGCTTGAACGGGCCGATCTTCGGTATTTTCAGGTCCAACAGCAGATTCAGATACCTGTCGACCTTGAACCCGTCCTTCTCAAGGATTTTCCTCGCGCATTTGTTGTAGCATCCGTCCACCACGATGATTCTCTTAGCCTTTTCTGTGCTCTTTCTGTGCTTCGGCACACCGGCCGCGATGGCGGATGTGCAAAAGAGGCCGTTTCTCTTTTGGTCCATCTGCTTGTAGGCCTCCAGTACGGCGACGCCGGTAAGCGCGCCCACACTAGACATGCAGCCGAAGCAGCAGAATATCGCGTTTTCTGGGACTTGCTTGTCTTTGTGCGTTCCTTCCCCGGAGACACCTGATTGGCTATCATTTTGCGTTTCTATGTCTGACATCTCAATCATCTCTTAATATTGTCTGCGTAGGTGGTCGATGTCGGAAAAAAGGGACACTCCTCGCGTGAGCACTCAGCGTTTCCTGAGAAGAACCTGCATTCGATCTTCTCTGAGGGCAAGGTGTAGCCTTTGGAGGCAAGTTGCCTGATTGCATTCGCAATCGCGGTGTAGTTGCTTCTTTTGCAGCACCGCTTCTCAAATCCTGAGATCTCTAGAAGAGTGTGAGCGGCGGCAGATACGACCTCGCGGCGTTCGTCGTGCATAGGCGTGATCCGATTGACAACGCTGACCACAATGCCCACGCTGTGGGCAGCTCCCGAGATCCCCGTGAATCCACAGGAGTGAGCCGCCAGCTTCGACCCCCTCAGCATCCCCTCTTCAATGTCCTTGCTTTCAATTGCGTAGCCGCCGTTGCGCAAGGATGACAGGATTACCCCGGGAACGATGTAGTGATGGTAGGCCCCGCCCAGTGGGAAGGGCGCATCCTTGTTCCAGATCGCCTCGATCTCGCCGAATACAGCATGATATAGCTTCACGGGATCCTTTTCGGCGGATCCCAGAATGAATCGTTTGATTGCGGGATACATGCTGCTGATGTCTTCATCAGATATGCCCTTGATACTGTTAGTAATCCTGTGGAACTCGTCCCAGTAGAATGTACCCTTCGCCTTCCTCTTCATTGCGCTCAAATCAGCCTTCACCTCAGGCTTTCCTTCCTTCAACTCGTCACCATCCCGACCGATGCTCTCGAAATGCTCAACCTCAATCCTCGCTCCCGCCTCTCGTCATGTAGCTCCAGGTCTCGAATCTCGCATAATGGTGTGCTGAGCCCGCCTACTCGTTCAGCGCTCGGAGAATGAGTTCTTTCGCCCTCTTGATTTCATCATCTGAGAGATACTCCATCAGAGGTTTCACAGTACCACTCGCGATGTCCTCGTGGAGGGGCTTCTTCACCATTCCAATGTCCCTCGATAGGACTATGCTCTTGCTTACCTTGAGCCCTGCCTTTTCCACGACTTTCTTGGCGCACTCAAAGGGACATCCGTCTACGGTCACCACTCTGTTCGCAGCTTTGGTCTTTGCGAACACGGGACCAACTCCCGTTGGCAACCCGCCGAGGCACCCAACTGTGACCTTCTTCAAGCCGGCCTCCTTCACTGCCTCTGTCGCGGCAAGGGCTGCAGTAAATCCTGTGTTCGACATTCCGCCAAAACACACAAAGAGAATATTCTCGTGAGTGTTTTCTCCTGCTTTCAGTTCCATTTTCATTTCTTCGCCCATTTCTAAACCACCTCGACTTCTTCTTTAATTCTCTTCATTCACCAGTTGATTGTTTCCTTGAATTGCGTCGTTCTGAACGAAAGTCATGTTGCTCCCCACTGACAGTCCGTGACCCACAATCCGTGCTTTCCATAGGATCTTCATGCATGTTCATGCTGAGCCCTCACACATACCCCAGGAGCTTCAAGACGAGCTGGACCGCAAACAGCCACATTATGAGCCCGAACCCGACCTTGATCATCTCCGATTTCGCCTTGACCATGGAGCGCGCGCCTATCTGCGCCCCCACGAACACGGCCGCCACGGTCGCGAGAATAAGCCCTGTATCTAGGTGACCCACGGCCGAATGTCCTATCACCCCAAATATCGAGGAGAATATGACCACGAACGCGGCCGTTCCAGCGGCGCCCTTGGTCGGATGCTTGCACAGGAATATCAGGAACGGCACTATCACAATCCCGCCGCCGACCCCAAGCAACCCGGACATGATCCCGACCGCGAAGCTGAAGACGGTAATCAGCGCGAACAGCCGGTTCGTCAGCTTGAGTGGGCATGATTCATTCTCCCTCTTCTTCTCCCAGTACGTGTACACCATCCTGCCGCCGGCGCCGATGAGGAATACCGCGAATGCCCACATGAGGAGGTTCGAGTCCACGTACTTCGTGGAGGCTCCACCAATGAGCGCTCCGATGCATATCCCCGGGATGAAGGCAAGCGACAGCTTCAGGTCCACCATCTTGTTCCTGTAGTAGATCAGCGCCGCTGAGAGCGCTGTCACCAGGTTAAGTACAAGGGAGGTGGAGATCGAAATCAGCGTGGCGTATCCCAGGAGGAAGAAGACGGGTGTGTACAGGGACCCTCCGCCCTGGCCGAACATAGAGAATACTAGAGATATCAGAAAGACGGAGATGATGGCGGCCAGAAGCGTGATGTCCATGGTCGATCTGCCTCACTGCATTCCCTTCAAGGCGTCCAGCCTCGATTCCGTGAACCCAGAGCACGGTATGCACACGGGCTTGCCCTCGACTGTCCGAACATATCTTTCGAAGACATATTCCCCGCACTTCGAGCACTTCACCTTGGCGAAGGAGCCCTTCGGGCGGGAGAAGGCGAAATTCGGCAGCTTCTCGATCTTGAACATCTTGTCCTCTGGGGTCTCGAGCACGATCTTAACCGCGCGCTCCGTCACATCTGCAGGTATGTCCGATGGCTCGATTCCTCGCTTCCTGTAGGCGAAGAACTCTTCCTTGCCCAGCTCGTCCTGGAAATCGGATTTGAGATAGATTCTCACCGCGCCTTTTCTGGGCGCGTATACGATGGTCGCGACCTTGCCGTAGTTCAGCCGCTCCATCATGAGCTTCCCGTAGGTGCATCCCGTCGCGGACATCACGCCGTCCATCATGCACGTCTGCGGGTGGCCAACGCCCATCTCCGACAGCGCGAACGCGCCGTGGTCCTTTGTTTTCTCAATTCCTAGCTCTCGCATGGCGATCGCGCCCATCCGGTACCCTATCGGCATGAACGGGCAGCGGTGGCCGTGGAACTCCCATGTCCAATCTGGCAGTTTTACCTGCTTCTCGTTTTCCATCTTTCTCACACTCGTTTCTATTGATTCATCGATTCAATCCTGTCATAGGAATCATGCTAGTGAGGCTCCTGGATGCCAAGCACTCTCATCCTCGTCTTCGCAGCAATTCCGCGTACTGCGTCTTTCTGAACGAATATCATGTCTCCTGGGTTGACTGTCCATGATCCGTCATCCGTCGTTATGACGCCGGCCCCATCCATAACATAGAAGATGACTGAATAGGGCTCGACGTGAGGCGATATCTTCTGACCCGCCTCAAAGCAGATCTGGACGGCATTGAACGCTGGGCATTTGAACAACTCGATCTTCTTGTGTCGCTTTGTATCGAACTCCGCAAGCCGAGTGACGTCAATGGGTCTCATGACGGTGAGCACCTCCCTCCGGCCGTTCCTGTCAGCTTGACTACATCGATCATATCGTTCTCACAACCCCTTCATCAGATTCCGCCTTAGCAGAACTATAGTCAAACCGAAAAACAGGAGGCTGTATAGCACAAGCACTAAGATTCCGATAAATGCCGACACGAACGAGTCGACTCCGAGCGAGGAGTTGAAGCCGTCGACCAGATACGTCAAGGGAGACGCGTACGCGAGATAGGCCCCGGCTCCGTGGATTTGTCCAAGAGGAACGAACACGCCACTGATGAATATCAGAGGGAACCTCACGAGGGCGGACAGCATCATGGTGTTCGAGGGCACCCGCCCCGAAGATGCAGAGAGCAGGGTCCCGAGAGCTGCAAAGCAGAGGTTCCCGGCTGCAAAGAAGAGGAACAACATTATGGCATCTGTGACTCCGATCGCCAGGAACGCCACCCCGACGGCTGCGACTATCGCGCTTACCACTGCCCCGAATATCGCGCCTGCGAGGATGTCCCCGATGACCATTGTCGACAGGCTCACAGGATACGAAAGCAATCGCTCGAAAGTGCCAGCCTGCTTTTCCCACGGGATGATGAGTGGCCCGACCGAGGATGCCGTGAAGAAGAGGGACATCGCGAGGAAGCCCGGGAAGTACTGCTTCGTGTCCAGCTCCCTTCCGATGAAGAATGCAAGGAACAGGAAGACTGGGAGGAGCAGCCCGAATATCCATACAGGGGCTTTCTTGTAGTATATCTTGATGTCCTTCCTCGTCGTGACGATGATGCTCCGGAGAGCAATCTTTGATCTCATTTGATCCCCCCGGTCAGCTTCACGAAAACGTCTTCCAGGCTGGGACCGACGGTCTGGATCGACACTATTCTTAGATTGTGTTCCCTTCTGACTTCCATGATCTTCTGAATCGTCTTGTCCGGGTCGTCCGTGTGCAGCCTGAACTTGTCCCCCCATTCCTCGATCTTGCCAGGGGCGCACTCCTCCAGCAGGCAGCGGTCGATCTTCCCGTTGAACGACACCTCGACCGCCAAGTTCTTCTCATACGCCATGCGGAGCTGCTCTGGAGAGGAGATCGTTATGATCTTCCCATGATTGATGATGCAGACCCTCTCACACAGGCGGCTCGCCTCCTCGATGTTGTGGGTAGTCAGAATCACCGAGCTACCTTTCCTGTTCATCTGCTTGACAAGATCTATGATGATTCGTCTGCTCTGGACGTCGAGCCCTTCAGTGGGTTCATCCAAGAAGAGTACAGGGGGCTCGTGTATGAGCGCGCAGGCAACGCTGACGCGCTGTCTCATCCCTTTGGAGTACTTGCGGATAAGATCGTCTCTCCTGTCCCAAAGAGAGAGCGTTTCAAGGAGGGTTTTGGAGCGCAGCCGACGCTCTTCCTTGGAGAGGCCGTAGTACCTGCCGACCAAATCCAGGTTTTCCATGGCGGAAAGATCTGCATAGATGTTACCTACTTCCGGGACTGCTCCTATCCTCATCTTGGCGTCAAAAGGCTCAGCAAGCAGATCTATCCCATCAATCGTTATGTTGCCAGCATCAGGTCTTAGAATGCCAGTCATCAGACGAATGGTCGTTGTCTTTCCGGCTCCGTTTGGGCCAAGCAGGCCGAAGAATTCGGCCCCACCGACCGAGAAACTGACGTCATCTACTGCTGCGATATCGCCGAAGTGCTTGACCAATCCCGCAGCTTCTATTCCTCCGATTTGAATCACTCCCCCATCTTCCATCCCTTTTCCGTGAATGTCAGCTGGAGCCTCTCCTTGGGCTCGAAATAGGGGCATGTCTCGCCCTCCTTAGAAGGCTTCAGCTCGCAGTCGGGGTAGAGGCGGCAGGTCTCACAGATCATTTCGTTCCTCCAACAGCGGCTCGGGAGGATAGCAGCCTTCCATCAGCGCCATAGTATCTCTTCCTGATCCAGAAAGCCACGTTGACGAGGCTGATCAGGACCGGCACCTCGACCAGGGGTCCGATCACAGCGGCAAACGCCACCAATGATCCGATCCCGAACACCCCTATGGCGACCGCTATTGCCAGCTCGAAGTTGTTGCTGGCAGCGGTGAAGCTCTGGGCCGTCGCGTGCGGGTAGTCGAACTTCAGCTTGATCGACAACCCGAACGACAGGAAGAACATAATGACGAAGTAGAAGACCAGGGGTATGGCGATTCTCACGACGTCGAAGGGCTGGTCGAGGATGTACTCACCCTTGAAGGCGAACATCACGACGATTGTGAACAACAGCGCCAGCAAGGAGACCTTTCCAAGCACCGGCATCAGCTTCTCGTTGTACCAATCGGCCCCTTTTCTTGGCAACAGTATGTATCTCGTTGCTATCCCCATGGCGAAGGGGATGCCCAGGTAGATCAGGACGCTCTGAGCCACCTCCCACACACCGATGTTTATCTCCGTGCCGGAGCCCGGGGACACCCAGTCAGATGCGACGGCCACCAGGAAGTATGCATAGAACGAGTACAGGGCAATCTGGAAGACGGAGTTGAGGGCGACCAGCATGGCTGCGTATTCCCCATCCCCTTCAGCGAGGCTGTTCCAGACTATCACCATCGCGATGCATCGGGCGACGCCCGTGAGTATCAAGCCGATTCTGAAGTAGACGTTGTCTGGCAGAAAAATCCATGCGAGCGCGAACATCAGGAGCGGGCCAACGACGTAGTTCAGGATGAGGGAGGTGCTGAACATCAGTTTGGCTTCTGGCTGCTTGGGTATCTCCTTTAGCTCCTCGTACTTCACCCTGGCCAACGGAGGCCACATCATCAGGATTAGGCCGATGGCGATGGGGATTGAAGTTGTTCCGATGCTGAGTTCGTTCAGGCCATCTGCAATCCCAGGGACCGCTGCCCCCAGACCGACACCAATGAAGATTGCGAGGAAGATCCAAACAGTGAGATACTTGTTCAGGAAAGAGAGCTTCTTCATCGCGGGACCGCCGCTCGCTTCGGGACCATCGGATGCTCTCGACACGGTCTCACCGTTGCTCCTGTCCGTACTTCGACCTGAGGGACTTCAGGACGTCTCTGAGCTCGGTCATAGAGGGAAACGAAATCGCCTTCGGAGGGCACTGGGATACGCACCCTGAGCAGCCGACCACGCATCCATAGGGATTCGCGACCTCTGCCTTTCCGTCTCTCTCCCGGTATACCTTGCCGGGACAGAACTTGATGCAAACGCCACAACCAGTGCAGCTCTTCTCATCGACTCTCGGGAACCACGGTATCTCCTCCCTGGGGATACCGTTATAGACGCCGTGGCTCAGGCTTTCGACCTCCTTGAAGAAATCAGCTCGGTCAGCTCACGAACCGAAGCGACTCGGCCCGCAACGACCACTTCGCCGTCGATTGCCAAGGCCGGTGTCGACATCAAACCCTTGTTAACAATCTCCTCGATGTCCGTGACTTTCGATACCTCGGCCGCCACTCCGAGGTTCTTCAGCACCTTCTTCACGTTGGCTTCGAGCATATTGCACTTGGGGCATCCAGTTCCATAGACTTCGACCTTCATGTCCTCATTCCCTCCTTTGATGCTTCTTCTCATCCCTCAGTTTCTTGAACGCTCGCCACATGGCTTCAAGATAATCTAGTTCCGCAGCGCTCGGAACGTAGTTGTGGATCTTGAGCTCCTTCAATATCAATCGCCTGATCTCGTCATCGGATGCGCGTCCAAGCTCTAGGGCTTTCCTCATTATTGCGTCGAACTCAGAGATTCCTACCTCCTGACCGCCCACAGTAAGGCGTTTGGATGCCGACTTTCCCGGGCAACATTCACCTGGCATCATCTCACCTCACGAACATGCCGAATATCAGTCCCGCGGCCGTGCAGAAGACGGCCACGAGGCCGACGTACACTGCGACCTTCTTCGAACCCATGATCTTTCTTGTGACTAGGATGCTCTGGAACGATAGCTCAGGATCGGCTAGCAGATAGGCGAGGAGGGGACCCTTGGCCATCCCGAGGTCGAGGAACATGCGTGCCACAGGCACCTCAACCAGCGTCGGGAAGTACATGAAGACGCCGAACGCCACCGCGATGCCGTTCGCTGAGAGCGTGTCGTGTCCTAGATGCTCTGCTATCACATCCGATGGAATGACGTAGGCGGCCACACCGGCGACGAAGACTCCCACGAGAAGCAGAGGAATTATCATCTTGGTGAAGAAGTACGTCTCGCCCATCCAGGCTCTGTTCTCCTCCCGCGAGTTCACTTTCAAAGCCCAAAGTACGGTGATGATTATCAGCGCGACGAGCACGGGAATCCTGTATATGATTGGCGCTGGAAAAGTCCCGGAAAGAAGGATACCTATAAGGAGCACGAACAGGACCAGGGAATGGCTGCGCAGCAATCTCTCCTTCAGCGTCAGTCGCGATCTCCTCTCTTCCGGAGGGTCTGGAGGATCCGTCGTGGCCGTTGGTAAGGGTGATTTTGAAGCTGCAGCGCTCTGTGCGGAGGATGAAATTGGCAACTTGCTGAAGATGAACCCCATCAGCAATCCGATCACGATGCCGAAGAGTATCGCCAAAACACCCCTCGCAGCCGCTATATCCCAGCCAATCAGGCTTCCGGTATACGTTATGGCGAGCAGGTTGATCGCAGGGCCTGTGAAGAGGAACGTGACAGCGGGACCGAGGCCGGCACCTTTCTTCCAGATGCCTGCGAAGAGTGGGAGAATAGTGCACGAGCAAACGGCGATCAAGAACCCCGCGGCAGATGCGACGGGATAGGAGATGTACTTGGGCGTGTCGGGTCCGAGATATTTTGTGACCGCCTCCTTCTTAAACAGAGTAGATAGGGCGCCCGCGATGAAGAATGCGGGGACGAGGCACAGGAGAACATGGGCGGAGAGGTAATTCACTAGACCATTAAGTCCCGCAGAAAGCAGATCGATGAGAAGGGATACAATGTCCATTCGGTCTCTCCGGTATTTCTACCAAAATTGAAATACTCAGCCGAATATATAGTAGTTGTGGTTTCAAAGAAAGTTGAAACTGTGTGCTGTGGCAAGAACGGGGCTCCTCTTGAGCTCCCTGAGACCGTTGGTCGCCAACTCTCTGAGGTTGGAGGACTGGACGCGCTCATCAAGCAGCTGCCGGAGAAGGCTGCCGTGAAACGCACGGCGGAGCGTCATCAGGCACTTTCGGATCCAGTGCGGATTCGGATCCTCTGGGCGCTTTCAAAGGCAGACCTATGTCCGTGCGTCCTCAAGCAGGTTTCAGAACTGCCCGATTCCAAACTATCGTACCATCTCGCTGTTCTTGAACGTGCTGGATTGGTGGCTTCCAGGAGGACTAAGAATTGGATGATCTATTCGATTACTCCAAATGGATCGAAGGAGTTGAAGAAGTGAAGATTACAGTCGAACGCGAGCAACAAATGTTGTCCTGCGAATCGTGGCTGTCCCCAGGGCAAGGAATCGCGAGGTGATGTCCTGGCAAAGAGGCGAAACAAGGAATTCAGCGAGAGAAAGCGTCTTCTTTCCGAGGGCTACTCGGAGTGCAAAGACTGCGGCAAGCTGACCAAGCCGCGTGCTTTGAGATGTGCAGAGTGCGGCGCCTCGACAGCTATTTACAAGAAGGTGGTTTGGAGCATTGTTGTCATTGCCTTGTTACTTGTTGCCTCCGTTGCAGCGTACGTGTACTATCCCCGCAGCGAACCATACGTCTCGCCTCCTACCGTGATTTTGGCGGAGCCAGCCGGCTATGGCGCCGGTACGAGCGAGTCGATCAGAGTGACCTTCAACAAGCTCATGGACGAATCTTCTGTTGAATCATCATTCAAGATTCTACCGCAAATAGGAGGTTCGTTCTCATGGAACGGCATATACATGACTTTCACACCTTCTGAACCTTTGGCTGCGGAGACTTCCTATACGGTTTACATAGGCTCCGGAACAAGAGACAGGTCAGGGTTGCCTCTAGACTGCGGGATGTACAGTTGGTCCTTCTCAACCGCTAGTCCGCCGGCAACTCGAAGGGATGTAGGGACGGGAGCTGACGATTTCTGGATCACATATCCTACCTCGCATCCATCGAACGGCGCAACGGTGCAGCATCCCGAGTGGGCACTCTCCGCGATAGATAGCGGAGTCGTAATGATCCTGGATCACAGCGAGGGTTGCGCTCCATGCATACAGATGGGGACCATCTGTCGGTCCGTCTCCTCCGCCAATCCTGACATCACGTACATCGACCTCTCATCCGGTACTGATGAACCCGATGCATCAGAAGGGTTCGCAGCGTACGATCCTAATGGTGGGGTGCACTATGTCCCGCTCACGATAGTCGTGACCAAGGTGCAGTCTCCATCAGGTGGAACTGTCATCGGGTGGCACGCCTGGGAGGGCGTGATAGACGAGAGCTCTCTGCAGAGCTGGATCGCCGATGCTAAATCACATTACAGCGAGAATGGTTGAGGCTGTGCTTTCCTATGAATCCGAGAAAACTGTCCATCGTGATCATCGTCTCATGCCTCCTCGCGGTTGCCGCTCTAGCTGCTCTTGCCTCGACCTGGCTGGACGACGGTAACTCGCAGATGGGCCAGCCGGCAGAGCCATTCGCTGTCGACGATAGGCTCGGGGAGCCGGTGTCACTCGCGGACAACTCGGGCAAGGTCACGGTCATCCACTTCACACAGCTGGAGAATCCTCTCTGTATCGAGTGCGAGAGCTATATGCACCAACAGATAGAGGAGATCGAGAGCCTAGCTGCCTCGGGCAATCCGGACATAGACGTCATCACCGTCAACATCCGCAAGAACCCGTACTCGGAGGACGGCTGGAGCTTGGTCAAGGACTGGTACGGGACGAACATAACGTGGCACTGGATAGAGGAGTTCGACCCTTTTCCCGTCTCGAGCTCGTACCTTCAGTACTGGGAGGTCAGCGGAGCTTTTTCCAACCCCACATTGGTCCTGATCGACCAGGACCTTGTTGTCGTCGGGGTTTACAACGTCTATTGCATCGGAAAGGGCGTGGTCGACGGGGTTCAGAACGCCAGCTCGCTCCAAGAGGATGCCGCGGCGATAATGTCCGGAGAATGGACTTACACCTCGGGCGGTTCCAGCGGCACCGCGGTCAATGTCGGGGGCATGTTCCTCCTCGGAGTCATCACTTCGTTCTCCCCGTGCTCACTCGCCCTCCTGATGGCGGTGATATCATTCATTGGGGCGGCGTCAATGGGCCGTAGTAAGCAGGAGGTCTCCACGACCAGACAGCAATCAGTGGGGCTCAAGATTGGCATCGCTTTCACTGTCGGGACCTCGCTCGTGTTCCTGATGTTCGGGCTAGCCATCTCGTACATCGGTAGGTTCGTCGAGATGTCCTCAACGTTCTACCTCATCTCAGGCATCATCCTGATCGTACTCGGCATCAACATAATCCGTCCCGTTGGTGACCTGCTCAGGAAGGGTCTGTCCGCTATCCGCCAAGAGCCTTCATGTCCAGCGCAGCCAACTGGGCCAGAGAAGACCGTTCAGGGGAGATTGGCATCTCTGAGCCGCCGGTCCCCTGAGCTCGCGGGACTTCTGCTTGGCGTCCTATTCTCCCTCGGGTGGGCTCCGTGCGCTCTGTCGCTTGTGTTCCCGGTCCTGATCCTCTTGGTGTCCCAGGACATCTCGATGCTCATGGGAGGGGTCCTGATGTTCACCTTCGGACTCGGTCACGGAGCTACGATAATCCCATTCTGCGCTGCAACGGGCGAGATCAAGGGCGTCCTCGGCAACAAGTACGTATCACTTTCTAGATGGATTCAGATCATGTTCGCAGCCGCGATAGTCGTCATTGGCGTGCTGTTCGCGGCTAGATATTTCGACTTCAACCTGTGGTGATTCAAGTCTTGTAGATCTCAGAATAGGAAGAAGGTTCAGCTCCTGTCAGTCCCTGCTGATTGAATCCCAGTCGCGACATGCATCCTCCTCAGGGGTTTGAATCCAGCTTACCTTTAATAATTAAATTACCTGCCGATATGTAAAGGAGAGAGCTTTAATTACTGGAAGATACTCGACCATACTCGGGGCATTTCAGGGGAAAGACTATTGAATTCATCTGTCAAATCATCATCCTGCAGGTGACACGCCTTGGCCGTCAAGTTGGATTCAGTGTTGACATGCCCGAAATGCGGTTTCAGTAGTGAGGAGCGAATGCCGACAGATTTCTGTCTCATCCGTTACCAGTGCAAGAAGTGCGGCCATGTGATGACCCCGAAGCACGGCGACTGCTGCGTCTTCTGTTCCTACGGGAGCGTGCCATGCCCGCCGATCCAAGAGTCTGCGAACAGGTGAATGATTCAGTTGCGTCATCGTCAATCGGCGAATCGTTCCATCATATCATGTTGCTCTGGTCGGTGTCAAACCTTCGTTCATTAACTACCAGCAAATACAGCTGGGAGCTTCAATCACTGGTAGATTGCAGGCGAATAATCGAGTGCGATGATCACCCTATTCTCTATTGGCAACTGTAGGTGAGACCTCAAACTGCCGGTTGATTCCTGGCCATCACCCGAGCCTGAGAAAATCTTCCAGGGAAGGAACATGGTTTGGTCTCTCGAGTCACGGCCGCGGTGTGAATCCGACGGCAGCGAGCGCGCTTCTGGAATGGAAATGTCGCCGGAATATCCTGTAGTACATCAGCTCTTCCTTGGTCCTGATTCTCCCGCCTGGAACTGATTTCCTCTCTTTTTCGAATTCCTTGTCCGATATGGATCGTTCCGCATGCTTGACAAGCATGTTGATGGAGCCCGCGCCGTCGCTGAACCTTTGCTTTCGCCTCCAAACAACTTGCCTAGGCAAGGAATCAGAAAACGCTTTGCGAAGAACGAGTTTGCTCTTCTCGACATTCGATCCGACCAAAGACTTCCTGTCCAACTGAAGTCCATAGTCCACAATCGGCCTACTCATAATCGGCATTCTGCCGTCCAGTGACGCCGAGGCTGTCATCCTGTCGACTCTCTGGAACCCGGTCGCATGGCCTTCTTTGAGCAAGGCGATTCTCTCGTCCCTGAGCTGCTTGTCCTTCTTCACACCCAATAGGAAGTCATATCCCGCGAAGATCTCGTCTCCTCCCTCGCCACAAAGAGTGACGCTGTGTCGATTTGAGAACATGTGTGTTGCCATGTAGTTGGGGATGCAACTTCTCACTAGAGGGTAGTCGAATGTCTCACCGTAGTATATCGCGTCATCGAGAATCTCGAGCATGTCTTCTAGGTCGTATATTCGTTCCCTGTGTGAAGTGCTGAGGTGGTTTGCGACGAGTCTAGCCATCTTGATGTCCTCACTGTCTTCTGTCCCGACACAGACACTCTGTATTCGCGATGGAATCTCTGCAGCTGCTGCCGCGACAACGCTGCTGTCGATTCCTCCGCTCAGCAGCACATTCAGGTCGCCCGAGTCGTCGGAACAGTTCATCACGCTCTGTATCAAGAGTTCTCGCACGTGTTCTGGGGGATTCTTCAGACCGGGTCTAGAGGCCCAGGGGAGATTGACTGGAGTGATCCTTCTGAATCCTTCGCCGGATGACATCATCCTTCCGGGCGGAAAGGGAACGAATTCCATTCCAGTCTCCTGTTGAGATTTGATTTCAGAGGAGTAAGCTCCCTCTTTTGAATCGCCTGACAGATAAAGCGGCTTCAAACCGTAGCTGTCCCTCGCAATGATTGTCTTGCCATTGTCGACGATGACGACTGCATATGCACCGTCTATGTAACGGAAGAAGCCAGTGCCGATTGACTTGTACATCTTGAGCATGAGCTGCGCATCAGACACATTCCTGTCCAAGCTGGGCACGATTGTGTGCCGAAGAAACTCTTTGTTGAATATGTACGAATCGCTCGCGACCGCTATGGAGCCTTCCTCGGCTATTGCGGAAGCTCGTTCACTCGGTCGCCTCGCCTGCATCCTCGCGCCGAGCGTGCACGAGTCCGCGGAGAATATGTCCTGCAAGTCTAGCCCACGGTGTTGGAGCTTGGCAAGCATGCGCGCGACCAATGGCTTGTCACTCGCGCCGTAAGTGCCCGCTAATCCCTGCATTTCCCACACCACGACTCAGTCAGATCTCCGCTAAATCTAGATCGTGTTCGCTCACTGCGAGGTCGTGTATCCGTTCCTTCTCGGTAATCGGCTTTCCCGTAGCAGGGTTGACGGCCACGCACGCTCCATCCACAAGTGCGGTCACGATCTTGCCCCGAGCGACCTTTCCTCCCTTGAAGTCGGACGCGTCCAGCAATCCCTCGGTCACTGCCTTCGCAAGAAGTTCGGGGGAAGTGAAAGGGTCTGCCGAACTGCTCCCATTCAGCCGTTTCATCGCGTCGAGCAGGAACCTAGTCTCGCTCAGCAACATGGTCTTTCTGGCGACAACCCTAGGGTCGTACTCAGGTCTGGCGATCCCAAGAAGAGCTTTGCCGACTGCTCCGCGCGCTATCTCACAGCTCTCGATGATATCGTCTGGCCTGGCAGCATGATGGGCCTCGCTGAACCCGACCACATGTACGATGTGGGGCCTGAGAGCCATCGCGATGTACACGGAAGATGCGAGTTGCCCCTTGGCCGTGTTCGGCGATGCGGAAAACGATTGTAGGCCCGATCGCACCATCCTGATGACATTGAACCTCTCGTCGCGCAGGGACTCAACAAGTTCTGCCTTCGCGAACATCTTGGCCAAGTCCATTCCTGATGATATCCCTCTTGGGGTATCGAACATAAACTGGCACACGTAATTCCTCACTCCCAAGAACTTTGCATTATAGGCGGCAAGATACGCAGTCGCGAGCTCAATGACATCGCCCGACCTCCGCATCGCCCATTGATGGGACTCGTTCACTTCCACAGGCGTCCCGTGATTCGCGTACCACTTGATTGCCATCTGGTTCTCAGCAATCGCATCCTTGAGGGACCTCTTCGATCTTCCATCCAGCTCACTGTACCACATGAGTGGAACGGCTCCCCATGCGACGTCGATAGTCCCCTTGAGCATCTCGGCCCATTTGATGAGGTCATTCGTGCCGCTGTAACACCTCAGGAGTGGGTGGTTCCCAACCCTTGTGACCTCGTGTATCGAGCGCAGGTGATCTGGGCTTCTCAGAGGGACTCCGCCGGATCCATCGAGTTGCGGATTCATCTCACCGGGCCTGAAGAAGGATTCCTGAGCGTTCTGATCGGGGGCAATCGAGATGATGTCGACTAGTCCGCTCTCGGCTATCGTCTTCGCCCCTTTGACCGTCTCCTCCAGAGATGGCAGACCGAAGTGGTGTCTTATCAGAGGCATCGGCAGGGAGGATTCGATCCGGCCAATCAGGTCAGAGGACTGCGTCTTCGCCTTCATCACAAGGGACGTCCCCTTGAGGACGGCCATCACTGCAGTCTCTGGCTCCGTGCCGTCGAAGCACACATGGAAAATGCCGGTCTCGCGCGCAAGGGCGGCAACCGGTGGCGTGCCCCCGAAATAGTACTTTCGCCTTGAGAGCTGCTCGTCCTTTGCGATTTCCGACTTCAGCTCGGTGAACAAAGCCTTCGCGCTTTCAGGCGTCAGGCGGTAGCTGAGAGCGACCGCGTCTGGATCGTGTTCCTTGATCGACTTGATGAGGAGCTTGACGGGCACTGCCGGCCCCAGGAATACTGTGTCGTTTCCGAGCGTGCGGGCAAGGTCCAGAAATGCCTGCACGCCTGCGACATGTACACAGTTCCCCAGGGCGGCTCCTAGGATCTTCATCTGGGAAACCCCATGACGGCTAGCATCCTGATTTCCTTCACCGACTTTCCAGATAGGCCTAGTTTGTCGACCGTCCTTCCCTCGGCCATGAAGTCCTTGGAATGAATCGATGACGCCAGGTGAATGAGCGATGTCAATGTCGGAGTGCGAACGCCGAGCATCTTCCCCGCGGAAACCATCGGAACGAGGCTCATCGGAACATCCTCAAGGATGTACCGGTGGGTGAGTGTCGATGGCGCCCTCACTCCCTTGTACCCTGGCGTGCTCTGAATAGCGTCGAATAGTGTTTTGCCAGCAGAGGCGTAAGCCAGATACAACCATTCCCTTGCTGTGTGAAGGTGCACCCCGAGGGCTGTGCCGAGCGCAACGCGTTCCGAATCGGCCGATTCCAGTATCTTCGATGTGGACGGCGATACGCCCTCGAGGTAGTACTCGAAATCTCCGTGCGTCGACTCTATCCTCGACGCGTTGAGCAAAGTGAGTGTTGGGTGGAATATTGCCCCGATGTTGTCGAGGCTCGTCTCGAGCACATTTGTCGCCGCGACGAACTCCGGGAAGGCCTTCCTCACTGTTTCCAACACATTGGGAGTCTTGTGCGCTGGAACGGCTGCCAACGGGACGGAGTTCTTTATCTGCATGATCCGCGCACGGGCGAAGTCTGTGTGTCGAGACACATAGATGAACGTCTGCGCCTCAGCGACCGTGGGCATCCTGCGGATCTTTTTCTCGGAGAGAACCTGCATGAACTCAAGCGCTCCGAAAGTCCTGCCTGGGTTGAGCACAACTATCTGATTTTCCGTCAGATGCTCTGCGCACTCGAGAGCGACTTGTCTGTGACCAGTGGCTGGGATCACGACCATTATGACATCAGCATCTTTGATGGCGGGTTTGATCTCGTTCGTTGCGAGCTCGAGATTCCCGAACCCCTCAATCACACCCTCGACGTCTATCCCACCTCTGTCTATGACCTGTTCGACCCTTTCGGGAGACCTGTTCCAAAGTCGCGTGGGGAACCCCATCAGAGCGAGGTGCCCAGCCATCGCGAGACCACCGTGGCCAGCTCCCAATACCGCGAATGTCTGCTTCCTCTCTGCCCTTCTCCGCCTGTAAGCCACGTAAACACTCTCGGGATGAATCCAAGGGACGCAGAGAAGGGGGCGGTGGGGTGGGCTCCAATGCGTCCCTGTGATTATCTGTGAATAATGATGAATAACTATTAAATCCTTCCTTGCGATTATCACAGCCGTGGAACACTCTGAGAGAATCGATGAGAGACGGAGGTGAGCGGTTGGAACCGAACGCGAGAGAGGCCGTCAAGTGGATCATCATGTCCGACAGGAGACTCGTGACTTTGAGATGTTTTGAACACAACCAGTACTTGGGAGCATCTGATATCGCTCAGGAGACCGGACGGTCGATCCAGAATATCGGCACCGCCCTGAGCGAACTTGAGAAAAGGAAGCTTGTCTCACAGCTCGAACCTGGTAGAAGGACTTGGAAGAAGTACGCCCTCACATCGATTGGCAAGAGCGTGCTCGAGCTCGTCCAGCGCGAGCTGAGCGCGGGTATGTTCGAGAGAATGGCGGACGAGCTCTCGTTTAGGTATGTGAAGGACGCCTACAGACTCATCGTTTCCGACCCAATCGTCGTTTCTAGAGGAATGGGACTGCACGATGTTGTTGACAGGGTTCTCGCAGACCCCAGAACCCGGAGCGCGTATGTCATCGACGACAAGAACAAGCTCGTCGGTATGATCGGGTTGACACAGATGCTGGCTGCCGTCCAGGGCTCGCTCTCGCTATTCGAGAAGGGCCGCCAGAAACCAGTGACAAAGAAACGCGTACCCCTGCCGTTCTCGGTCGAAGAATACATGGTGAAGCCCGTGACCGTCACAGAGGATGACAGATTGCTCAGCGCGCTTGACAAGATGATGCGACATGGGCTGGAAGATCTGCCGGTAGTGGACGAGAACGACGCTCTCGTCGGCGAACTCAACGGGTTCGAGATACTGCTCCTGGGTAGCGAGGTCATGCGACGACAGCGAAGAGCCTGACAGTCGATCAGTGCCAGACGTGATCCACGACATCTGTTGGGGGAGTGAGAGGTTGCTTGAAGGTCTGTTCGAGGGAATTCTCGAGAACCTGTGGTTTCAGCTTTCGCTCCTGCTAACGGTCGCCACCGCATCAAGCTTCTTGTTCGCCAGGTTCAAGCAGCCCAAGATAATCGGCCAGATTGTTGTCGGAATTGTGATAGGCCCCAGCGTACTGGGATTGTTCGTCGCCGGGTCCGAAGCGGGAGCGGTAGACCCCATGGAGATGGTAGAGAGGCTGGCCGAGCTGGGAGCCATCATCCTGCTTTTCATGATTGGTCTCGAGTGTGACGTGAGGGAAATCTACACTAAGCGGTCGATACTGATCGCCACAGGCGGTGTTGTTGTGCCGTGGATTTGTGGGTTCGCGCTCGCCGAGCTGATGCTCCCGGACCCGGGTGAGGGATACGACAGGTTCGCGCAGTCGGTCTTCGTCGGGGCGGCACTAGTGGCGACAAGCGTTGCTATCACCGCTGGCGTACTCCGAGAGATGGGCCTCATCGGATCAGACACTGCCAAGATCCTGCTCGGAGCAGCCGTTGTAGACGACATACTCGGCATGATCGTGCTGGCCGTGTCCGCTGGCACGGCGACGGGGGGCGGACTCGACTACGAGAACCTACTGGGTCTGGCCATCGCCGCGATTCTGTTCGTCTCGCTAGGAGGATACCTTGGGTCCAAGATAGCAACGCGTGTGATATCCAAAGTTCAGTTGCGCGGGGTGATGCACGGAATCGAGGAAAGCGGATTCCTGCTTGCGCTCTGTCTCGCCTTCTTGTACGCGGTGATCGCCGAGATAATTGGCATCTCGGCAATCGTAGGGGCGTTCGTCGCTGGCACCAGTTTCGCAAGATGCGACCTGAGGGCGACTTTCCAGAAGAACATCTCAGTACTAGAGTGGGTCTTTGCGCCTATCTTCTTCGTCTCGCTTGGCATACTTGTCAATCTCAAAGATGTCTCCGCGGAGGCCTGGGTGTTCGCGATTGTGCTGACAGGGGTGGCAATTGCGACCAAGGTCATCGGGTGCGGAGTCCCCGCAAGGCTGCTTGGGCTGAGCAAGAGAGATTCGATTGCGATAGGCATTGGAATGTCGCCAAGGATGGAGGTCGCGATGATTATCGCGCTGTACGGCCTGACCATGGGTATCGTGACGACCGAGATTTATGCGGTGATTGTACTCATGGGTCTGCTTACCGCCTTGTTCACGCCAAGTCTGCTGAAGAGGACCATGAAGGGCACTCCGAAGCCCCCGGAAGTCTGCCCAGAATAACGAAGAGGAATGCGCTCATCGATTCCGGATTTGCCTGATTTCGCACCTTGTTAGATTGAGATCAGACAGAGGGTTTCTGCCTCCTGCCAGGACAAATCCTCGGTTACCTTCAATCATTCAATTCTTTGCCCGTATGTAAAGGTAGAAGCATTAGTTGCCGGTAGATTCCAGGCCAATAATCGAGGGTCAATTTGTCCCTAACACTCATGAATTCTATAGGTGGGATGTTTAAATGCCAGTAGATTCCGGGCGAATATCCGGGTCTGGGAAGAATGCCTATCTACCTGGAGTCCGATAGCGATGCTTGGTGATGAAGCTCACCATGAACCGCCCTCTGGGCTGATGGCTTCTACTGACAGTAGGAGGTTGAATCAGTGAGGCTAGATCTCAAGAAAGGGTGGTTGAATAGGAATGTGCTCGCTACCGGAATCGTCAGCTTACTCAGCGACGCGAGCCACGAAATAGTCACCGCTCTGCTGCCCCTGTTTGTTACTCTGAGCAGCGCGCTGGGCGGACTGGGCGCAGATGCTGCACTCCTTGGCACTATCGAAGGATTGTCCGATGGCCTATCGAGCGCGTCAAAGCCGGTGTCTGGGCATCTGAGTGATAAATCGAAGCGGCGAAAGCCATGGATGGTTTTTGGCTATGTCGCCACGGGAGTGCTTCTGCCGGCCATCGCGTTCGTGCAGACCTACATCGGCCTTGCGATTCTGAGGATATCGTCATGGATCGGGAGAGGAGTGCGGGGACCGCCCAGAGATGCGCTGTTGTCCGACTCAGTGCAGCCAGAGCAATATGGGAAGGCGTTTGGCTTTCACAGGGCAATGGATTCAATAGGTGCGGTCATTGGTCCAATTCTGGCGTTTCTCCTACTTCCGTACTTAGGAGTCAGGCACACCATCTTGGTCGCGTTTGTTCCTGGGGCGCTTTCAGTATTGGTCGTCATCCTGTTCATCAAAGAGACAAAGGGTGTACGCAAGGGCGATGATATCGTGACTCTCAGAGATAGCATCAGCTCCTTGCCGCGGAAATTCAAGCTCCTTCTGGTGGCTCAGGGGACATTCGGGATCGGCAACTTCGCGAATTCACTCTTCATCTTGGCTGCACTTCAAATCATGAGCCCATCTCTTGGCGAGATAGCTGCAGCTTCAACATCCTTGGGCCTTTACGCACTTCTGAATGCCGTATATGCTTTGGCATCTTTTCCTGTCGGAGTGCTAGCAGACAAGCGTGGAAAGGCAGGATTGCTCGGACTTGGGTACCTGTTCAACGCCTTGGCGTGCCTCATTCTGGCGTTCTGGATCGATAGCGTGGTGGTCATTGGGTTTGCATTTGTTGCAGTGGGACTCCAGCTGGCCTTCACCGATACAACCGAAGCGGCCCTGGCAGCAGAACTACTCCCGAAGAAAGTGGTTGGTACAGGCTACGGCGTCCTGCAGTTCGTTGACGGGGTAGGGGATTTCGCTTCAAGCTTTGTGGTTGGAATGCTCTGGGTGGTCTTTTCTCCGGCAGTTGGCCTTGTGTACTCAGCCTTGCTCAGCGTGGTTGCATGGGTCATGATCCTTTGGTTGATGCGCAAGCCGCACTGAACAAGACTAGGAGGAGTTCTCTTTTGTCGCGAGCCATCTCTGGTTTGCCAATCAACGTTGAGCGTCGGCCAACTTGATCGATACCGCCTTCAACCTGCCTTCGATGTTTCCGAGATCTTTGAGCTGTGAATCTTTGATTCGGCTATCCAAGCTCCTAGACTCCATCCCCATCCTCAATGCCGTCTCCATTGACTCGACTGACAACAGCATTCGGCTTCTGACCTCGGATTTGAGTCGACGAGAGCTTTCAGACAATCTGTAGTCGATATCGTATCTAATTCTGCCCGCGTGCTTCTCAATCTCATCCATCATGACCTGCCTTGCTTTCCTGGCTAAGTTCCTTCGGTAGAGGCGATTTGGCAGGATCAATGGCAACTCGGCTGGAACAATACTCTCGCACTTGAGGACAGAGATGTGGTCGAAGTAGAACCTGCTCTCGTCGAGGACGATTTCCGGAAAGTCGGTAGGACGCATTGTCACGCCGAATACATCAGCGGCTCTCTTCATCAAGTTTTCAGAAGACCGGTCCGTCTCTGTCGAGGAATCGATCGCCACCAATCTCAACCCTTTGGAGATCTCCTCGTTCGCCGACTTCACAAAGGGACCGTAGTTGTTCTTTATCGCCTCCGCAATAAACTTCTGGATGGCCTCTAGATACTCGCGTCTGCCGCTCGTCTCTGGCATGCTTTGTAGGAAAGCATCGAGACTTGGAACGAGTGTCAACCTCGCACTGTTCTTGATTTCTTCGAGTCTCTGAGTGAACTGATTGATTATCCGAGAGACTCTGCTGTCAACGAGGGAATCCATCTCATCAAGCCTTCTTCTTGCCGCCTGAATCTCTCGCTGGAGCCAATCGATCTTCTCGTTCGTCTCCACGACAGGTTTGCAAAGGATTCCCCGCTCAATTCCAACCTCTGCGAACAAATCAGATACGACCTTCAGCAACCTCTTCCTTGCAGACGCTAGAATGATTTCGCCTTTGCCAGTGGCGAGGAAGTTCATGACTTCCTTCTCCAGCTCTATATAGCCGCTTCGAATCAGCTTCTCGTCGTCGCCGTCTTCCTTTGCCTCCAAGGCTAGCTTCGCCGAGATTGGAAAGACTCTCAAATCAGGGTCTTTCAGAGACTCGATGAGCACGGATCTCGAGAAATTCAATGCCTCCTCACTCTCTCTTTTGTCGAGCATGTCTATCTTGTTCTGAATCAGGAACATCACGTTCGAATTGCCCTTGATGTCATCCAAGAACTCCAGTTCCATCTGGCTGATCGGGGGATCTACTCCGAAGACGAACAAAGCAGCGTCGACTTGGGCGAGGAAATCGTAAGTCACGAGTGTGTTGCGCTCATAGCTAGATCCGACGCCTGGAGTATCCACGATGACGGCTCCGTTTCCCAAGAGACTAGAGTTGACATGCAAATCCACCTCGGCAACATTCTTGGTATTGCCTGGGTTGCCCTTCTCTGTCACATATTGATTGAGGCTCGTCACGTCCACAATCATTCTCTTGCCGTCATTGAAGGCAATCTCGGCTTCGGTCTTGGTTCCGTAGCGAAGCTTCGTTATCACTGATGTCAATGGCACAACGCCTGTTGGCAGGATGCCTGATCCAACCATTGCATTGATGAGTGTGGATTTCCCGCGCTTGAATCCTCCCAGGACGACAATGTTGAACCCTTCTTCTGACAGCTTGCTTTTCATGCTTCTCAAGAAATCGACGTTCGCATCACAGTTCAAATCGTTCGCTATGGCTTGCAAGTCCGACATACAGTGCAGCATGAATGCCTTCCGGCTGGAGAACTCCCTCAGAGAACGGTCAGCAGCCTTTGTCGTTCCGAACTCCCTTTCCACGGACTCACCCAGATTGATTCATGTCGGTCGTTCCCTCATCAGTGACAGGGGTCGCGGCTGCCTTCGCCTTCTCGCGACGAAAGAGGTAACGATCCAGCAGTTCCTTGATGCCGGGGATATCGGTGGACTTCAAGTCGACACTTACCTCTATTCCTCGGTCCCGAGCCATTCTCGACAGGTTCTGAACATCAGATCTGAAGACGTTGTAGAGCATGAGCAGATGCCCAACGGCGTTGAAGGTTTCGAATGATTCGAAGTTCGTTCTTGCGTAGGCGGTGTCTGTTGAAGACCACTGCTGTCGAAGATCCAGGATCCGCTTCGATGTTCTCGCGAGTTCGTCGGAAACGCCTGCCTTCCTGTGCAGGCTCTCCCAGGCCTGCTCGCTAGCGCCTGCCAGTCTTAGACCTTCCTCAAAAGCTCGTCCGACAGCCTCTTCTCTGGACATTCGGGAGCCTTTCGCCAGCTCCCTGATCATCTTGCTCAATTCTTTTCCCACGTGGATTTCGACTTCCGTCATGGGTTCTCTTCCTTTATGAACCGTGGAGGGGTTTTGATCTTCAGACCCAACGCTCGTTTGAGGTCCATGACCTGGCGTTCAAGGGCCGGAAGCACCGATTCGACCAATGCTTTGTCTCTTTGATACTCACGAAGCATCTGCGTTAGTCCCTCGAGCCTAGAAGACTCCTCCGCTAGTCTCTTCTCTAGATCAGTCACTGCAAGGCGCTGGCTCCTCAGTTGTTCTTCTGGGGAGCTCTCAAACTGAATCTGGGATATCTCCTTCCCCAAGAGCTTCTCGAGACCCATTCGAAGTATCTGTTCGACGGTGAGGATTGCCGGAGTCTCCCTGCTGAGTAGCCGATAATAAAGTAGATCTGAGTCAGGGGAAAGGCGAATCTTGACAACGTTACCACTCACTTAGTCATCCTCCGTCATGATCTGACGATTATCACAGAGCAGGCCGCTTTCCTGGAGACGGACATGGACACGCTCCCCATCAGAATGCCTTTCGCGCCAGTCATTCCGCGGCTCCCCATCACGATCAGATTGGGCTTGTACTCAGAGGCGAATCGGAGTATCTGGCCGGCTGGATGGCCCTTCCTCAGCACAAGCTTTGCATCGATACCCTCGGCTCTGGCGAGTTTGACGGAGCTGCCGAGAACCAGCTGTCCATGCTCTTCATGATCCTTGTCCTCTGCTTCCGCAATCAGCGTGGGAAGCTCCTCGATCTCGACAACGTGAATTAGAGTCACCTCCGCGTCCAGCGCTCCGGCTATTCTGGAGGCCATCTGAACTGCCGCGTTGCTCTCCGAGGATCCATCGACTGCCACAAGGATCCGCTCAACTACACCGTTGCCACTGATCTTCTTCATCGTTTCTCGCCTCCCTCAGATGGGGTGAACATCCTTTGGGCGATCACGGTCGGAATGATTGCTGTCAGTATTACCGTCATGACAAGCACGGAAAACTGATCAGTGTCGATGATGCCGTTGCTCAGACCGACCTGAGCGGATATCGTCCCAAAAGTGAGACCCGTGCTCATGAGCAGGGTTATGTAAACCGAGTCTTTGCCCACGAGCACTTTGCATGGGTGAAGGATTCCAATAAATTTGGCACCCACCTTCACGAAGAAGAGGACAGCAATGAGCCCTGCGCCCGCGATCACTGCGCTGAATGAAACGTTCATTCCCGCGCCGATGAAGAAGAACGGTGTGAGAAATGAGAGCGAAAGCGCTCTGATCTTCAAGAGAACGTCCCGGTTCGAGGCGAGGGTGTCCGCCGCAATCAGACCGAGGATGTAGGCAGGGAGCACGGCATGAACGCCCGCAGTCTGGGCCATGGCGCCCAATCCCACTACCAGCACAAGAAGCAACTTGACATCCGGTTCGCCGGTGCGCGCCTTGAACGTGCGAAACAGCCACTTCAGGAGCCTTGGGACGAACAAGGTGCTCACAACCAGGGCGGCCACAAGAACGAGCAGGTAGATATTGGGTCTGGTGAAAAGCATGCTCAATGCGACCGCCGTCCCGAGGTCCGTTATGAAACATGAAGAGAGTATGATCTTTCCGATTTCAGTTCTGCTCATGCCAGTCTCGACGAGGACCACATATACAACTGCCACAGAGGTGGTTGACAAGGCAACCCCGGCCAGAAGCGAGGCCTCCCAGGTCCATCCGAGGACGAGGTATGAAAACCACCAGGCAACAACGAAAGGCACGATGAAGGAGAGAAGGCCGATCGTCAAGCTGGCTTTCCAGGTTCGGCGCAGCGCCTCAGGGTCAATCTCAGCCCCTGCCAAGAATGTCAGCACAACGCTGCCGAGAGCTGCAAGAAACACGAACCATTCGTAGTCGTCCGTCTTCACGTTCCCCAGGTTGCCCAACAGCATTCCAAAGGCGATCTCGATTATCGCAACGGAGACTCCAAGACGGATCGAGAAGAGGGAAGCTGCAAGGGCTGTGCCCAACAGCAGTAGCAGAATCGCGGGGTCAAGCAAGGTCTCACCTTCATCCTGGTGCGGTCACTCAGGTAGAAGCCATCAGCCCTGCACCAGGGCGGTTTGAGGTGAGCTTCATCACCCGCTGTTATTCGATACAAAGCTGAGCCTAATAAATCTTATTGTGTCCCTTATAATGTAGTCGACGCTATGGGGGAAGCCAGTCCTGTTCGTCGCACTCAGGTTTTAGCCTAGGTCCACATACGATTCAGTTACCGCCGATCGCGGAATTCCCGCTTTGCGCGGAAGAAATACCTATCCATGAGCTCGTGAAGTCCTGGAATCTCAGTCAGGTCCTGCTCGCCATCCAATTCGATCCCTAGTTTCTTCCCGAGCAACACCAGAGTCCTGATATCGGCTCGGAGCACATGATACTGTATCAGCAGGTTGCTTGCCTCATTGGCCGTCTGGTACGACTCGAATATCGCCTGTGAATTCCGAACGTCAGCCGCCATGAGCATGGCGCGCTTTTCTCGAATTTGTAGTCTGACTTGATTCAGTTCGGAGAGCAGTCCTTCTCTGCGACAGAGATCGCGCCATTCTGCCACGGACTCCCTCGCCTTTCTCAGTCCTTCTCTGAAAGCGAGCTCAATCGCCTCTTCTTCCGAGATCCTTCTTTTATGGCGGAGATCATCCAACAAACCAGTGATCTTCGATTGTTCAACCTGCCCAAGAGAAGGCGTCATGGAGTGTTCCCCCCTTGGCTTCTCAGAGGATTTCTGACGCCAACACCCAAACGCTTCTGAAGACATGCTATGCGCCTTTCAAGAGCAGGCAGTGCCTGCTCAATGGATTCTCTGTCTTTGAGATGTTGATCAAGGATGCGGAGCTGCTCGTCACGGGAAACTTGTTTCTCAGCCAGGTCTTGCTCAAGCTTGGCCAGTTCCATTTTCCTCGCCCCGAATTCTTCAGTTGGAGTACGCGCTAGTGTAATCTTGGAATCCCTTTGGCCGAGAAGCGCTTTGAGGCCCGCAAGTAGGAGGTTCTCCCGGGATAGGTCTATCGGCACTTCTTCTTCAAACAACCCATGGTATTCGTTGATCAATTCTTGCGATACTCGAATCTCCAATTCACGCTTCCGAGCCATCTATCATACACCCAATTAGCTGCTTTCGGCTATCGCAGCAGTTATCGACCAAGATTCTTGTGCGGATTGCGTCGTATGGGCATAGGATATCAGGGCGACAGTAAGTCCAATCACATTTCCAGCTTCTTCCGAGTGCGATTTGGAGCTCAGAAGCCATCAGCTCGCACCAGGCAGTTGAAGGTGGGCCTCATCACCCTACAGGCATATTGAGAATGCAGGTGTTCTTAAACCTTGCCCATCTGCATAGGCAACGCGTTAATCAGGTTTCTTATCGATTTTCGTCCTGCATATTCATGCATCGACCAACTCCAGCAACCCCTGGCTGAGGGAGGGCAGGCGAAGACAGATCGAGGTCGGCCCGAGGCCTCTGACGAGTAAGATTGATTTGGGAAGCTGATGCTAGGGGTGACGCTTCGGGCGTGCCAACCAGAACTAGAGGGCATATGTGACCATGCTTCCCCACAAGGAGAAAGTCAGACTGATCGAGTTCGTTCGAGAGTTCGAAAATCGGACCGGAGGATTCAACTTTCCCAGGGAGACCCCTGCTTCTATTGTAGAGACCTACAATGGGGTGATGCTTTTCAATGAACTGGGATTTGGTTACGGCAACCCTCTGACCAAAGAATTCGTAAGGAAGCTCGAACTTAATACGGATTTACCTCTTGAACACCTGTACCGACTGGCAAAGGTCTCTGAGATTCTATGCATGCCAGACAAGACGTCCGAGATTCGGGAATCCGTCCTAGATCGGAAGTACAGAAGAAGTGGCAGGCTTACGGATGCGTACTACTCAGTTCTTCTTGAGGAGATGCTGGATGTCAGTGGCGTGTTAACCACGGACCTTCTCGAGCATGCACGGACACGCAAGATAAAGAAGCTCAAATTCATGTCGGAATGCCAGAAGTACATTGCAGTGAAGAAGCATGCCGGCCTTGAGGTTGAGGCCGATGAGGCGATTTCATGGATACGGGCCACGCAGAGTTGTGACGGGGGTTTTGGATTCTTGCCAGGATCGACCTCTTTCCTCGAGAACGTCTATAGCGCTCTTGACTCGCTGCGGATGCTACGCTCCGCCCCTTTGGACATCCGAGCATGTGAAGACTTCGTGCTATCTTGCAGGAGCAAGGAAGGCGCGTTCGGAAGACAGATCATGGCTCTTCCAAGCCTGGAGCACTCCCTGATCGCAGTCAGGAGTCTGAAGATCATTGACGGAATGAGAGTCAGAGATCACTCAGACGATGGCTAAGTACTTGGTTCTGGAAATGAATATAGTTTTCGTCTTAGAACGAGGACGAGTTCGAGATGATTAAGAAGAGGAAGGTAGCAGGGAGAAAGGCGCGAACGAGAAATGCGCACAGGGTGCGGCTACACGATGCTCGTCATCATGTGGCGAAGAAAACCTCCAAGAGAAGAAAGACTCCCGAGTACGATATTGACACGACTGAAGGAGGATATGTGAGCAAAGAAGAACCTTCTCCGAGGTATTACGAGTTCTGAAACCGCCATTCGGCACGATAGTATCCTCTGCCGAGTGTTTCGGGAGGGAGATAGCCAAAGCATTGCCGTCCAAGTCAATGCTCTTCTTACTCCAATTCCGAGCTTATTCTAACTCCGTTCTTCTCGTCGGTAAGAAGATTGAGTTCGAACCCACATCAACTTCCTCTCCGCAGGTATAACCTCCAGCTTTAACTGCTGGTAGATTCCGGGCCAATAATAGGGCGGCGATTTCTCCCTCGCCCTCGTGAATTCAATAGGCGGGGGGTTTAATTGCCAGCAGATTCCCGGCAAATATCCGGGTCCTGATTTCAGCAGCTGGGAGCTCATCTATCCCGAACAAGTTTGAGCGGACCGCACAACATCCTCGCTACCCCATGTCGCAAAGCTTGTTCCACACCTCTACGATCGCAGCTCTTGCTTCGCCGTCCCTCGACTCGATCGGCGTCTTGCACGTGGCTAGCAACGACGGAACCATCTCGTCATACGGGATCCTACCGAGGCTCTTGATTCCCCGCAGAGCCGCTTCGTTCTCTATGGATTCTGCGAGTCTGCTGTTGATGTTCCAGCGGTTGACTACCAGAGCGGTCTTGGCCTTCATCTGCGAACACAGGTCGGCTATCCTCGCGAAATCGCTGAATCCTGAGACAGTGGGCTCCGCGACTAGGACGACCATGTCTGCCCCTCCAGCTGCTGAGATCGCAGGGCAGCTGAGTCCGGGCGGGCCATCTACGAGTACCGTGTTGGCCCCGGTCTGATTAGCTATGACCTTCGCCTTCTGCTTCACGAGGGCGACGAGCTTGCCAGAGTTCTCTCCTCCTGGGGCGAGCAAAGCGTGCACCATGGGCCCGAAACGAGTCTCCGATACGAACCACTCACCGGAATCCTGCTCCTGGAGCTTGATTGCTCCTGATGGGCATACGCGTGTGCAAACACCACAACCCTCGCATGCATCAGCGTCGACTGTGACCTTCTGGAGGCATTCATTCCCGATGATTGACAATGCATCAAACCTGCATGCTGACACGCATTCCTTGCAGCTGTTGCAGAGGCGGCCATCTATGATCGCCATCTTTCGTGAGCTGAACATCCCCCGCTCCTTGACTGTCGGGTTCAACAGAAGGTGCAGGTTCGGTGCATCGACATCGCAGTCCGCTATCACTGGATTCTTCGCGAGGGAAGCGAAACTCGCTAGGACGACTGTCTTGCCGGTGCCCCCCTTGCCGCTGAGCACGACTATTTCTTTCATGCCTTCTCAGCCTCCTCCATGATTCTCTCCAGCATGGACTCGAATTGCCGTTTGAGACCGAGGTCGCGTACGAGCAGCCTGCCCTCCGAGTAAGTTTCAGCAATCTCTATTCGTAGAGGGATTTCCCCGACGATTGGTAACTCGTTCTCAGAACAGAACTTCCTGATGTCAGGACCTGGAAGGCCTGTCTTGTTCACCAGGACGACATGCGGCAGCCTCAGCTTCTTTGTGACTGCCAATGCGAGCTTCAGATCATGGAGGCCGAACGGAGTTGGCTCTGTCACGAGCACGCACAGATCTGATCCCCGCATGCTTTCAACTGCTGGGCAAGCTGTGCCAGGCGGGCAGTCGATGATTGTGAGCCCATCTTTGGGAAGCTGCCTCTTGACGCGTTTTATCAGTGTCGCTGCTGATGCCTCGCCGACCCTTAATCTGCCATAGGTGAGCCCTCGCAGACCGTTGGCACCTAGACGAATGATTTCACCCATTGGATGGTCACGCTCCTCGATCGCACCTTCAGGACAGAACCTCGAGCATGCGCCACAGCTGTGGCAGAGCTCGTCGAAAACTAGGACATCTTTGGGCAGGGACACGATAGCGTGGTACTCGCAGACCTTTGCGCAGTTGCCGCAGCCTGTGCACTTCTCCTTGTTCACGAAGGGCACCTTGCGGCTGACCACTTCTCGAGAAAGCTCCTTCCCGTCGAAGAACAGATAGCAGTCAGGCTCCTCGACATCGAGGTCCACCAGAAGAGCGTCAGCTGCGACGGCCGCCAGGTTCGTGGCGACCATGGTCTTTCCCGTTCCTCCCTTGCCGCTGGCTATCGAAATCCGTACCATGGTTCCCCCGCTAGCCTATGGGCTGGCCAGCTATAGCGGCGAACAATCCCTCTCTACTGAGCGAACCTTGCTAGTGCCTGTGCTCTTTGCAGGCATTCTCGTCAGAGGCTTTCTGCAACTTGCCCGCGCGCCACATCTCGACAGCTTGTCGCGCGCTCCCTTGTGCGCCGACATAGACCTCTATCCCGTAGGATTCGAACATGCCGATGGCTCTGGGACCCAGTCCGGAACAGATGAGTATCTGCGCGCCCGTCTGAGCTATCTGCTCCGGCGGCTTTCCCGTGCCACCCATGTGCTCACTCTTGTTCGAAATCACGTTCACCTTTTCGCTCTCAGTGTCGACGACCGTGTAGGTAGGAGCCCTTCCGAAGTGCTCGCTGACCGCGTCGTCGTATCCGCCTTGCCCGCTTGTGGGCACACATATTTTCAAGATATCATCTCCTTGTTGTCGACGATTCAGAATTGATCCGTTTGTATCTCTGTTTCCAGCCTTCTCTGACGATGTTGGTCGAGCCGCAGCAAAAGCATTTCTCGGGAGGTGCCTCCACCGCCAGCTCCAGACCGCAATCCTTGCACCTGTATCTGCCCAGCTTCATTCTCGCATCCCCTTCGTCCCCGCCCGCTTGCCGTAGTCTCTCAGGGCGTTCCTGAGCGCGATCACCGCAAGAGTAGCGCAGTGCTCATGGTCGGGAGGAAGCCCGTTCATCAGCGAGACGAGGTCGTTCGGCGTCACGAGCATCGCGGCCTCAAGGTTCATCCCAGTGACGAAGCGAGCAAGCCTGCTCCCACAGGCAATCGTGGGGCCACAACCATCAGTGTAGAAAGCGCACGTCTCGATCCTCTCAGAGCTGACCTTGATGTAGAACTCCATCGTGTCGCCGCAGAGGCCATCAGCAATCCCTTGGCCGTCCGGGTCCTTCATGCGTCCGATGTTGGAAGGGTTCCTGAACTCCTCCACCACCTCTCTCGAGTATATCGCCTCGTCCTCGTGCTGGAGTATCCTCGAAATGTTCTCGACGAGGGTGTCGAGCTCCTTCTTCTCTCTGTCGTCGCTCTCGCCGCTCATCGTGGCACTCTCTGCTCCTGCCATCGAGGCCCATGGCCCCCTCCACCGTGATGACCCGGACCAGTTGGCCCATCGATCTCCACCAGCCTTCCCTGGAAGAACTCCGATGCAGCCTGCTCCACGGTCCCGTCATTCGTCCTGAATGCCCTTATTCCGGTCGCGTTCAAGACCCTGAACGCGTTCGGCCCGAGGTCACCAGTCAGAACAACTTCAATCCCCATGTTTGCCAGAGTCTGTGCGGCCTGTATGCCTGCACCGTTTCCGAGCCCCCGGGCGGTGTTCTCCACAGCCTTGAACTCGGCTCCTGGACCGTTCGAGACCATGAAGTACGCGCACCTCCCGAACCTTGGATCTACAGAATCATTCGCAGACGCACCAGTGGAGGTCACGCACACTCTCTGGTCATGGGAACCGACTTGACGATTTTCACTTGCGGGCATCAGCTCTCCTCTTTGCGGCACTTCCTGCCGATCATGAGCGTCCCGCACTTCGGGCACTTGACCTGCGAGCACGGGATGCCTCTCCTTGCGTGCGTGATCTCATTCCCGCACTTCGGGCAGACGCACTTGCTCGATCCGAAATCTACGTCGTCGAGATCGACGCTCATGGTCCTCCCCTCGGTCCTCTTCCTGGGCCCCCTCGTCCCCTGCCCATGTCTGATGGCCCTCTGCCGGCTTGCCAGCATCCAGCGCCAGCATTCGGCCCTCTGTTCGCGTCAGACCTGTGTATGTTCGCGTTTCCGCACTTCGGACAGGTCATGGGCCTTCCGGTGCCATAGGGCACCTTCCATTCGTGCCCGCACGCGTAGCATTTGAACGTCCTCATCGAAGCCATCCTCATTTCCTCCATTGGTGCCAATCCAGCGCCCTTCCTAGCGCCTTCTGGTATCCGCTCTCTCTCTGAGCTTGGCCTCTAGGTCTCTCACGCGGTTCCTTAGCCTCTCCATCTCTGCCTGGAGATCCTCCCCTCCTTGCTCCGGCTCGGAGGGTGTCACGTCCTTCTCATATGGCAGAGAGGAAGCGTGGACGATCCTTCCGTCTGCGGTCCTGTAGTGGGCGTGGGGTCCGTATCCGCAGCGGCAGGGACCGATGTATGTCACATCCTTCGGCAGGTCTTTCGCCTCCGTGTATTCCACGGGGTATCCTGGCCAGCAGTATCCGCGTCCATGGTGCCACCAGTTAGTTCCTCTTCCCATTCCGTATCCTCTTGGCATTCCTTTCTTCACCTCTTCGTTTCCTTGACTGATTTGACGATCTTCTCCGTGATATCCTCGAAGGCGTCGACAACGCCGTTTCCGGGAATGGCCACGAAGGGCCTTCCATCGTCTCCGCTCTTTGCAATCGCTGGGCTGAGGGGCAGTCTTCCGAGATAGGGCACATTCATGTCCTTCGCCGCCTTCTCCGGTCCGCCTTCTCCGAAAACGTCTATTGTCCTCCCGCAGTGCGGGCATGTCAGCCCGGCCATGTTCTCCACGATACCGATGATCGGGAGCTTGACCGCCTTCGCGAAATTGATGGATTTCCTTACGCTCAGCAGAGCCACGTCTTGGGGCGTGGTCACGATGATCACTCCATCAGGCGATGGTATCAGCTGGGCAATGCTGAGGGGCTCGTCGCCCGTCCCTGGAGGAAGGTCGATGATCAGGTAGTCGAGCCTGCCCCATTCAACCTCCTCGAGGAACTGCTTGATCGCGCCCATCTTGACTGGTCCGCGCCAGATAACTGGGGCGTCCCTGTCACCCACAAGGAATGCTATCGACATGACCTTGAGACCAGGTGGCACATTCATCGGGATGATGTGCCCGTTCTCGTTCATGTTGAGCGGCAGGTTGGGGACTCCCAGAAGCTTCGGCACGCTCGGTCCGTGAATGTCGGAGTCCAGCAGACCCACCTTCGCCCCCTTCCTCGCGAGTGCAATGGCGAGGTTGACTGCAACGGTCGACTTTCCGACGCCGCCTTTCCCGCTCATGACGATAAGCTTGTGCTTAACGGCGGCAAGATTCTCATTGATGGCGTTCGGAACAGGAATTCCTTTCGTAGCCGAAGTCGCTCCGTTGCCGTCGGACTTTTCGCAGGATCCAATGCTCATCTGCCCGTCCTCCCAGTTCAGCAGGTGAATACCCTGTCAGCATCCAGAGTCTCAGTGGTGAAGTCCATCAAGGTGATGAACTGAGTGCCTTCTACGAAGCTGTCCTTCTTGATCCCTCTGGACTCCAAGCAGGGTATGCAAACCAGAAGCTTTCCTCCGCAATCCTGGAACCCGGCCATCAGATCCTTGATGGGAGCCATGCCCTTGACGCTCGGGAGCTTGTTGGCGAAGCCCTTCTGGGCCAGCTTGACTCCGCTCCCCGTCAGGAACAACTTGGTCTTGACACCCATCGATGCCGAGGCGCTGGCGCAGGCAAACATCATGGTCGCCCTCTCGACATCTTCCTCACCGTGCGTTCCTATTACGATGAATGTCTTCTTCGTGTAGTCGGTCTTCTTGGTCTTCTTTGCCATTCTAATGCCTCAGCTGTCTAGTTAGGCAACGAGGCGTAAGCCAATAACGGCATACATGTTCGCCGAGAACCCTATTTGAGTGCATCTCATTCGCTGTTGCATGATAATGTCGGAGATGATCTTGTGACAAGCGAATCAGCGACTGGCTCAATGCCTCTGCTCGGAGAGAAGTTCCCGGAGACAGAGGTCCAGACAACGCATGGCAAGCTCGCCTTGCCAAAGGCCTACCACGGCAAATGGTTCGTATTGTTCAGCCATCCGGGCGATTTCACGCCAGTCTGCACGACCGAGTTCATGGCGTTCGCGAACGCCTCGGACGAGTTCGCGAAGCTGAACTGCGAGTTGATCGGCCTCTCGATCGACCAGGTGTTTTCGCACATCAAGTGGGTCCAATGGATCAAGGACAAGATGGGGGTCGAGATCAAGTTCCCGGTGATCGCGGATGGCATGGGAACGCTAGCTCAAAGACTGGGCATGATACACCCTGGCAAGGGCTCGAACACAGTCAGAGCGGTGTTTGTGGTCGATCCGAACAGCGTGATCAGATTGATCCTCTTCTATCCTCAGGAGACCGGACGGAACATTGATGAGGTGCTCAGGGTCGTGAAGGCGCTTCAGACCGCCGATCAGAACAAGGTGGCAATGCCAGCGAACTGGCCAAACAACGCGATCCTGAAGGACAGGGTGATCATTCCTCCAGCTGCGGATGAGAAGACCGCGAAGGAACGGCTCAAGACCTACGAGTGCTATGATTGGTGGTTCTGCCACAAGAAGCTCTGATATGTAGCGCCTAGCAATCGATGCGCTCTCGATCTATCGGACGAACTCGTAGCTGGCTCCGACCATCCCCACGGAGACTTTCGATCCGAATGCTATCACGAGATCATCCTTCTTCTCCGTGCAGTGACAGGCGACGACCCTTTGCAGCTGACTCGGGAACTCAGCGATCTGGCTGGCGTGGAAACCTCCCACGATTGATGTTGGCTTGGCCAGTTCGGACGTTCGGTCAAGGATACATCCTACTCCAGGATGCGCGCAGCCAGTGAGCACGACTGCGCCTGAACCGATTATCGCCACTAGCGCGTGCTCCTTGACTTCCTTGCCGAGAACCCCCGTGCTCCATATCCCTGGAGCAATCTCCCTCGGACCCTGGATCTCGACTACTCTGGCTTTCTTGCCGATCTCGTCTCGCAATCTCCTGGAGAAGCCCTCGTGGAGGACCACATCCATTCCCTCGGTCATTCTTGCATCCACCAGTACCTCGGGCAGCCCTCCGACGTGGTCCCAGTGAGAATGCGAGAGAAACACTGTGCGAATGTCCGCAAGACTGTAGCCCATCCGTGCGAGGTTCCGGCGTAGCATGTGTCCGTCCCAGCCGCAGTCGAAGAGTATGTTCGAACCATCGACAGAAAGGATTGCGCTGAACCCCCATCCGGCCTCGAACCCATTGAGCGCTTCCGAATCGTATGCAATCGATAACTTCAGAGAGGGTCTATCTGTCATGTAACACAGCAGAAGGAGGATTGTCCTCCGACCTAATGGCGCTCTCGGCTAACATGTATGCCCCCCTCAGCTAGCCCGCGTCCTGTTGGATCCATGCGAGGGTGGAGATCGCGCCCGTGACAACACCGGAAATGCCGGCAACAAGTGCT
>Ga0315279_10000965_pt1 | contig 50562 bp, 55 predicted proteins | sample YL17G06_20_MG_FD_203694 | JGI IMG/M metagenome (GOLD analysis project Ga0315279, IMG submission 203694) | Sediment microbial communities from Yellowstone Lake, YNP, Wyoming, USA - YL17G06_20 | ecosystem: Environmental > Aquatic > Freshwater > Lake > Sediment | place: USA: Wyoming | collected... | reverse complement strand
GAACCTCTTCGGAGGGGAAGAAGCCGTCACAGTTGTTAACAGCCTAAAAGCAATCGGCGAGGGAACTGACGAAACAATAACAAACGACTGCAAGACCCGTTTCAATAAGGAAGTCAGGCTTAACACGGTTAGAAAGATTCTCTATAAGCTCTACGACCACGGCCTAGTTTCATGCACGCGCGTCAGAGACGAGAAGACGGGATGGTTCATATTCTATTGGAGATTGCAGCCTGACCAATTAGACGCATTCATCCGAAGTCGGAAGAAACGGGCGATGGACAAATTGAAACAAAGGCTTGACCTCGAACGAAACCACACCTTCTTCATATGCAAGACGGATGCCGACGTGCGAGTTACCTTCGAAGAGGCGATGGAAACCTCCTTCAAGTGCAGTAAATGTGGGAATCAGTTGGAAAGCTCTGAGAATGCGGACATGATAACCGTCCTAGAGTCCAAGATCGAAAGGCTGGAGGCCGAACTCAGCAGATAAGAAACGCTGAGCCAAATGAAGATTACAATACTCCAAAGACCAGGCCACCACACATCGAGAGATTTCAGTTCGAGCCTGGAGCGCACACTCCACTTTCTGAAAGGCGACTTAGGCGCGTCGTTCAAACTTGATGGATTCTCTCAGAAGGGCTGGGCAAGAATAGACATCCAAGGCGAAGATTGCGAAGTTGCCAAACAACTTTTGATCCGTGACCTAGGCCAGGCCCAAACTGACCTATTGGCCGTAGAAGCGCAAGGAGTTTACGAAGGCATCATTAGCAGCGGGCTTAACGATAACTTGGAAGTGGACATTGGAATAGAGTCACCGACACCAGTAAACGTCAAAATCGGGCTCGAGGCCTTGCGCGCTCAACTGACAGATGGAAAACCCCTACGAATCAACGAAATCATTCGTGAATATTGCCTCATACCTGGCAGTCGGGCAGCGGTTCGGATAACGCGGCTTGAACAAGGAAAACATTTCGTTGGGGGCTGGCTTGCAGATTCCCAAATTGAACGCCTTGCAGGCTGGATAGGAACACGCTTAGACCGTATCCAAATCTCCGACTCCTATCGGCGCGAAGTCGAGTATGCGATAAAAAAGGCGAACCTTGAGAGGGACATCGTGTCCGTAGAACCCATCACGTTGACTGCGCAATCCGTCGTATGCAAGCTCGGTACTGATGCAGTCGGGCTGATTCCGAAACTCGGATCAGTACTCAGGGAACGCGAATTGAACCCTTTCATTCCGAAAAGGATCATAACTCGATGCCGCCCATGGTAAGCGAAGATGAGTTCAGAAGTTTGGCGGCTGCTGGATTGCAGCCATGATTCGGCGTTCGAGAACCTTGCTATCGAAGAAGCACTGGCTCGGAGTGCGGGCTCAAAGAACTTCAGACCGACAATCCGCTTTTGGGTCAATCCCCAGAGCGTGATTTTCGGACGTTTTCAAAATCCTTCAGCCGAAGTCAACACGTTGCTCTGTCAACAAAATGGCATTCCGCTCGCAAGACGATTTACAGGTGGAGGTGCAGTGTTCCATGACGAAGGAAACCTCAACTTCACACTCGTTGCCCAACCTGAAATTGGCACTAGCCTGACTAAACTCAACGAAACTTCTTCCGCCATCATCCTGGACGCCCTTCGCGGCCTAGGTTTGAAGGGAAGCCTTCTCACGCCAAATTCAATCGTAGTTGGGGAGAAGAAGGTGTCCGGGGCTGCTGGAGCGTTAGGGAAAGGATTTGCACTTTGGCATAGTTCAATCCTAGTTTCCACCAACATCAGCCTCCTAGAATTGGTTCTCGCGCCGAGCAGGGAAACTAACGAAACACGTTACGTGCACAGTCGATGGCATGCCGTAACCAATCTTCAGAACGCCTCAGGCCACTCCGTGAGGGTCAACGACGTCAAGTCTGAGCTCATTAAATCTGCACAAAAGATTCTACGTGTCAAGCTTCAGGCAGATCGGCTACGTGGGGACGAAGAAAGATTGTTTAGAAGCTTATACAGTCGGAAATATTCCTCGGCGGACTGGAACCAGAACGGTGCTTATAGAGAAATTCAAGAAGGGCCAGAGTGATTTACACAACTATCGCTGTGTGAGTGCGCTCAACGCCCTTCACGGATTGGACCTTTCTTATCACCAGTTCAGACAGGGTCGTCATATCCTTCATTTCCAAGTATGCGATGACATCGTAAAGGCCGGTCACCGCGTGAACCATTTTCACACCACGAACCCTCGCGATTGCTCTTGCCACTGACCGTGAACGTCCTAGCTCTGCCTGAACCAATACGAATGCCTTCACAACCATGGAAAACACAACTCCCAGCAGGTGCTAAAGCCTGCTTAAAAGGAATTGAGGGTGTCGCTACGCGTACTACAGTTCGAACATGGGCCTGAATCTCAGTAAACTCCAAATAGGGACGACCCGTTTTGCTAAGTGATTGGAATGCGAGAAGGTTACTTACCTAAGTTCACGGTTGCAGTTCTTGTTTTGGCCGCTGTCGCAATCATATTGTCGGGGCAGGCTGGTCACGTGGCAGCTACTCCTACGAGTAGTACGCCGCAAGACTACTGCAATGATTACGGTTACTACAATACGAGCTACTATTACTGGTACCCGTATTCTTACTACTCCGGATATCCCTATGATTGCTATTACAACAACTACGGTTACTACTACGGTTACCCGTACTATTACTATGGGTACTCTTACTATAACGCGCCCTCGAATTATCAATTAACCGTCGCGACTGATCCAGCGAACCTTGCGACTGTAACTGGCGGCGGAACGTTCTCCCAAGGAAGCTCCGCATCATTCTCGGTGACGCAGACTATAGTGCAATCCTCCTCGAACACTCGGTACGTCTTCTCCCATTGGAGTGGAGACTATTCAGGCGTCGGAAGCAGCGGCACAGTAACCATGAATGGGGCGAGGAAAGTTACCGCAGTTTACCAGTTGCAATATTATCTAAGCGTAAACGCGCAACAGAACGCGCCGGTACCTGAAGGCACTGGATGGTACAATGCAGGTGACACGGCCACGTTGACGAGCGGAAGCCAGATGATCGGAGATAGCTCGAGCAGACTCGTCTTCCAAGGCTGGAGCGTTGACGGCGGGAACACCCAGAGCGGGTCCTCCTTCTCGGTGAAAATGGACGCACCCCACAGCGTGTCCGCCCAATACAAGCAACAGTATTACCTCCAAGTTCTAACCGACCAAGGCGCCCCCTACGGGGCCGGATGGTATGACGCTGGCAGCACAGCCCAGATCTATGTTTCGACCCCCGTCAGCACATCATACGGCGTCAGCATCATCTTCAACGGCTGGCAGGGCGATATCCAATCCAACAGCCAATCGACAACCCTACAAATGGATAAGCCCAAGACCGCTATTGCGTCTTGGCGCACCGATTCCACGGTCCTCTACCTAACAATTGCTATAGGAGTAATCGCGGTTCTCGTCGCTGCGGCAATCATCGCATTTTCCGCGGCCGCGCGAAAACGCAACTCGTCGAATCCAGCACCATCGAGGCCTACATCCACCTCAGAGAACCAAACCAAGAAGAAAGCCGATTAGCGGCGCAAAATAGAACGCGCACTGTCCGGTTCGCACTGTAAGCTCTAATACCCCTTCGTTTCTTGCACGGCCGTTGAGAGGCCTTAGGTTTGAATGTGCAAGAGGTAAGGCAACAAATCCCCCTTCTCACCAACAACGTCTACCTCGACAACGCGGGAGCAGGCCCGCCACCGGTCAGCGTGCACGCCGCAATGCAATCGTTTCTGACCGAATGGAGGGATTACGGCGAGAAATGGGAAGCCTGGCTCCTAGAGATCGTAAGCGCACGCGAACTGTTCGCCAGCCTCATCAATGCCACTTTGGACGAGGTTGCTTGCGTTCCAAATGTTTCATCCGGCTTAGCAGCGATCGGAACCGCCCTACCCATACAGCGAGGCCAGAACATAGTTGTCAGCGAACTGAACTTTCCCACAAATGTCTACATCTGGCACGCCATGAAGCGAAAGGCCCTGCTTTCTGAAGTAAGGGTCCTAAAAGCAGAGAACGGGCAAATTCCAATATCGGAATTCGAGAGGGCAATCGATGACAAAACTGTAGCGGTTTCGCTCGATTATGTTTCATGGATAAACGGTTGCAGAGAGGATGTGCGGGCCATCACCCAGATTGCTCACTCCCACGGTGCACTAATGCTAGTCGACGCGTTTCATGCTATCGGCGTTATTCCCGTAGATGCCCGGAAGCTTGGCGTTGATGTGTTGGCCTGCGGGACATACAAGTGGTTGATGGGCCCACATGGGACTGCATTTCTCTATGTAAGCCGCGAAGCTTTAGATCGGCTTGACCCTGGAATTGTGGGATGGCACGGAATCTCCGACTCGGTCGTCGCTAGGGTTCGTTCCAAACAGGAAACCTTCGAACGGCCCTTTGACCTTTCTGGCGTTGCGCCAGCGAAGGATGCCACGCGGTTTGAATGGGGAACATGGTCGGTCATCACCGTCGTTGGCGCAAAGGCCGCGCTAGAATTCACCCTGAAGTATGCCCCGGAGGAACGCGAGCCTCTGGTTGAACGGCTAAACGAGCGACTTGTCGACGGCTTGAGGAGGATAGGAAAGCGAATCACGTCCCCGCTGGAGAAAGGGCGCCGGAGCGGGATCGTCACATTCCAAGTCGATGATGCGGCACAGGTTTCGAGGAAGCTTCAGCAAGAGCACGTGGTGGTCGCACCCAGAGTGAACACGTTGCGGGTTTCACCGCACTTTTACAACACAGACAACGAGATAGACACACTGCTCAAGAAGCTTTGACGCGAAGGAAACGAACTAGTTACCTTTGACACGGGTCATGAATTTCTCAGGAACGCCTGGCCGGTGCCTCTCACAATAATACTCGACCTTGCCAAACATCTCAACCTGCCAATCAGCCACCCTGCCGCATAACGGTAGGTTGCATGCTGGCTTGGTTTCCGACTTCTGTGCCACGGTTGTGCTCAAAGCCCGTTCGGAACCCTGAAACACGAGGTTTTTCTAAGCTCTTTCGGTTCCCCGTACTCCGAGTGCACGAATGGTGACAGCAATGAAAGCGCTTCAGGTTAACAATGTGATGAAAAGTTTCGGCGGACTAATGGCGGTCAAAGGCGTCAGCTTTGATGTTGATAGCGGCCAAGTTCTCGGATTGTTAGGACCAAACGGGTCCGGCAAGTCCACGTTGATGAAAATCATAGTCGGAATCATGAAGCCGGACTCTGGCAGTATTCTGGTTCAGGGGGTGAATGTTGCAGAAGACCCCATCACAGTCAAGAGAATGGTGGGCTTCGTGCCCGAGAGCCCTCGGCTGTATGAGTTTCTCACCGGGAACGAGTACCTTGACTTCGTTGCGGACGTCCACGGACTCGAGGCTAGCGTCAAGCAGGAACGGATCACGGAATTCTTGAAGGCCTTGGACTTGGAGGGTAGAGAAAACGAGTTGATTCATGGCTACTCCCAGGGTATGAAACAGAAACTAGCAATCATAGCCGGCCTCCTGCACCGCCCCCAAATTCTAGTACTGGATGAACCCCTTAACGCCTTAGACCCTCGTAGCGCCCGCATAACAAAAGACCTAATCCACAAACTGAGGGACGGCGGCATTCCGACCATTTTCAGTACGCATGTTCTTGAAATTGCCGATGCCATTTGCGACCGGATCGTAATCATGTATGACGGCAAGGTTCTGGAAGAGGGAACCTCAACGGAACTGAGGGCAAAAGGAGGGACATCTGGCTCAACACTCGAAGAAGTCTTCCTGAAGCTAACCGGAACCTCGGATACTCGGGAAATTGTAGAGGCACTTACCCGATGAAAATCAGGACGGTATACAAGCTTGCCCTCGTCTTGACGCGCTCTCAAATCCGGGGAACTCAACGAAACAAAACTTTGGCCCGCATCTTTGGCGAACCACGTACTATCATAATCGTAGATTTGGTCCTGCTGATTGCTCTGGGCGTCGTGGGCTATTCACTGCTTTTGAGGAGCCCCGCACTCCTTCGCGAAGCCATAGCCGGCATGGAGGCGAGCGCCTTAGCCGGGGTACCGGTCGGCATCGCTTCTGCGGTTATCCTTTTCGGAGTGCTCTATGAAATTAGCCAACCAATTCAGTCCCTAAGTACGGATGTCGTGAACTGGCTTCCAATCTCACCGACGGAGTACGTTGCAGGCTCCATAATATCCGAATCCTACATTTACTCATTCATGCTCAGCCTATCTCTGGGCCTCCTACTTGGGCCGGCATTAATTTTCGGGATGGGGCAAGTGTGGCTCGCGGCAGCCCTAATGGCGACTCTCGCCCTAATAATCGGATCTTGCGTCGTTGAGGTTCTCGACGCGTTAACAAATCGAATCTCCTCGAGTTTCTACAAGAAGAGCGGACGGTCCGGTATGTTCGTCCGCCTCGTTCTGACCATAATAATATTGGTCTTCGTCCAATTGCTCTTCAGCGGACAGATAATCGGGTACCTTCTGCAGAGTGTAATTCAAACAGTGAGGCTTGCGTGGTTTGTTCCCTTAGTGTGGCCTTCCGTTGCTGTGTTGGGCGCTTCCCAAGGGAGCGGCTACACATTTCTTGCGTTCGCGAGCCTAAGCGTCGTCTTCACGCTAGCTTTGTTTGAAGTTGCAACAAACTTCCGCGCAAGGTTTTGGGTGCCTGTTCCCGTTGCGATCAGGCTCTCTGCTCAGACCTACCATGCCCCCCGCATACGCTTGCAGGTACCTTGGGTTGGGCTTGGTGAATCAGCCATTCTCCGGAAAGACATGCGTTCGCTGACAAGGAGAAGGGAGATGGCCAGGTTCTTAGCGATTCCCTTCGTCCTAGCTGTCTCCCTGGGCCTTTCATTCTCCCCCCTAGGGAGCGAGTCGATTGCTGACACCCCTGGACTGTTGGCGACCGTTCCCATCTACTTGCTTCCCGTAGCGATTTTCGTCGGCCTCCTCTCAATGACCAGCATAGGCCAGGAGGGGTACGCAGTGTGGAACCTGTACGCGGCGCCCATAAAACCAAGTAACCTACTGCGGGCGAAAATGCTGTTTGCCGCAGCCCTGGGCCTATTATTCGTCGTGGGCCTGTTGGCCGTGTTCAGCCTACTGCTGAAACCTCTCGCGACTTACTTCTGGGTTCTTCTTGCGCTCGGAATCGCAGTTGTATTTGAGGAGTCAGCGATCGGAATTTGTTTTGGGGCTCGATTTCCCGACTTTCGCGAAATGGTTCGCAGCAGGTACGTCAGTGTTTGGGGATCCCTGCTAGGCATGCTGGTAGGGATTAGTTCGGCAATGCTGACCGCTTCTCCGATCATAATCTCAGTTATGCGATACCATTCGATTCTACCGCAACTCGCCGCTCTCAGCTTCATATTTGCGTTTGCGGTGTTCGTTGTTGCTTCGAAGCTCGCGAACAGTCAAATCAAGCTATTACTTCAGAACATTCGAACCTGAACACGAGATCGTATGGTGGGCCGGACCGGACTCACCCCTGCGCTGGGTCACATCCAACCCAGCTTCAATCATTACAAGCATCTTCTCTAGCTAATATTCCAACTGACATATGGGTTTGTCGCCGTGACGAACGATGGTTGGTTGCGGTGGGCACTAGTGAAGCATTTCCGAGATCGAGGGCTGACAGTGAACATGGCCCCTGTCGAATAGTGCACACACGAAAATAACTGGTTCAAATTCTGATGTTCGCACCAGCCTACCCACACACACTCCGACAAGGAACGACAAGGCAAGAGGTACGAAGGAGTAGACAGAGACAAAGGATCGATTAACAAGTTCGACGAACCCAGGATGTTCTCTATTCGAATATAGATGGTATATGCCGTAATCTTAAGAGAAATCTCAACCTCAACTTCCGCGTTTGAGAATGCCTTACTTGGTTCTGAACTACAGCAGGTGTGACGGAAATGGTGCGTGTGTAAGCAGTTGCCCTAGCTCGGTCTTTGAACTGTCGAGCAACGGGCGATGGTGCAAGCCCACAGACACTTCTGTGAAGAACAGTATAGCGCTCGAAAGCTTCTATGAACGCATCCTATCGTCAGACAGGCTAGTCAACTTAGCTATCCGGTACCATGTACCAGACTGCTACCTTTGCTGGCAATGCATCGGCGCCTGCCCAAACAAAGCCATCGATGTCGAGTATGATGACTTGGATATTCGAGAACATCTTCTGACAGTAAGCGGGTGACGATTCCAGAATAGGGTATGTCCACTTGAAGGGCGACAGGATAACGCAGCACCCTGTGGTTACGTTCGACCGCGGAAGCAGAGTCATATTCTATTTCGAAGACAAACCAATCGAGGCTTACGCTAACGAGACAGTTGCGGCTGCACTCTACGCAAACGGATTGCGGATATTCAGTCGCAGCATGAAGTACCACCGCCCAAGGGGTTTCTTCTGCGCCATTGGGCGTTGTTCGGCCTGCATGATGACCGTCGACAATGTCCCAAACGTCCGGACCTGCATGGTTAACGTGAAGGAAGGAATGCGCGTCACGCGGCAAAGCGGCTTTCCCAATGCCGACCACGACCTGCTGTCTGTCATGGACAAGTTGGGATTCTACTTCTCCTTGGCCTCCGGCTTCTACCACAGAAAATTGATCCGCCCTGCCTTTCTAAGGCAAACTTACCTCAAGATCCTCACCAAGTTTGTGGGACTAGGGCGTCTCCCGGCAAAGGAATCGACTAGCAAAGCGGAGAACTCGAAACTCTCGATGGAGACAGATGTTGTCATAATCGGAGGAGGCCCCGCCGGCCTAACCGCCGCTCTCGAAGCTGGGAAGAGGTGCCCGAATGTGGTCTTGATTGATGATAAGAGGATGCTTGGAGGACAGCTTGTCAAACAGACGCACCGGTTCTTCGGCGACGCACGACACTACGCAGGTGTCAGGGGAATCCGGATCGCGGAAAGGTTGACAAAACAGATTCGCGAACTGCCGAACGTTACAACCTTTCTCGATTCTGACGTATTCGGTATCTACGATAGACACATCGTCGCGGCTGCGCAAGAAAATCGCCTACTGAAGATTCGCGGCAAGAAGATCATCATTGCGACCGGAGCATACGAAAGAACACTAGTCTTCGAGAACAATGACCTTCCGGGAGTTTACGGAGCCGGCGGTGTCCAAACGCTGATGAACACCTATGGAATCAAGCCAGGCACAAAAGCACTTGTTGTTGGAACGGGGAACGTTGGCCTCATTCTCTCATACCAGCTGCTCCAAGCTGGCGTGAATGTTGTGGCCATGGTGGAAGCTCTCCCCCGGATAGGTGGATACTTGGTTCACGCCGCCAAGGTTCGGCGTCAAGGCGTCGAAATCCTGACCTCGCACACAGTTATCAAGGCATTAGGGCGAGGCAAGGTTCAGGGCGCTATCATAGCGAAGATCGACAACTCTTTCAACCCAATTCCGGGGACCGAGCGGAAAGTCGACTGTGATCTCATCTGCATCGCAGTCGGACTAACGCCCACCTACGAGCACGCGTCCCAAGCAGGTGCACAACTGCAGTTCGTGCCAGAGCTTGGTGGATTCGTGGCTCGTAGAACGAAGTTCATGGAAGTCGCCGATGGAGTCTACGTTGCCGGTGACGTTTCAGGAATCGAGGAAGCGACGACCGCAATGCTCGAAGGGCAGATCGTTGGCCTCCACGCGGCCCTCACCTTGGGATATGGGCTTCCAAGCGACGAAGAGAAACTGGAGGCCTGGATCAAGCAGCTCAACGACGAACGTTCAGGGCCTTTCGGCGAAAAGATCCGCCGGGGGCTGCAGAATGTCATGTTACCAGAGGATATGAAGATTGGAGTCAAAGCAACAGTATCTTAGCGACGGGATCATCAGGCTCGAAGACCTGGTGCCTTCGGGGTCTGTCCCTCCTGCAAAACGGCTAAGGGATAAACGGCCTGCAGCAATGATTGAATGCATCGAGGAGATTCCATGCAATTCATGCGCCATCGCCTGCAAACTTGGCGCCATACAGATGGCAACAGTCAACGACATACCGAAAGTCGATTATGACAAATGTACAGGTTGCATGGCCTGCGTCATGGTGTGCCCAGGCTTAGCAGTCTTTCTTCTGAGGGCTGCGAACGGAGTCGGGTACGTCACGTTACCGTACGAGTTCCTACCAATTCCGAAAGTCGGAGAACAAGTAAAAACCCTCAGCCGCGAAGGGACTGTTCTTGGCAAAAGCAGAGTAGCACGAGTCCTACCTCCTGAACGCAACGACGGGACGGCTTTGGTCACAATAGAGGTTCCGGAGGATTGGCTCTTCGAAGCGAGGGCGATCAAGGTAGAGGGATCATGATGGGAAAGAAGTTCGTCTGCTACTGTGAAGATCTAACAGAAGAGGACGTGCTGAAAGCCATACGCCTAGGCTACAACGACATCGAAGTTCTCAAGAGGTATACAGGATTCTCCACCGGCCCATGCCAAGGCAAAACATGCCTGCTCCAAGTCCTGAGATTGCTCGCCGCAGAGAAGAAACTGAAGCCGTCTGACCAACACATGACCACTCAAAGGCCACTAATCGACCCGGTGCGACTTGGTGTATTAGCTGGAGAGAAGATGAAGTGCACGTCGTAGTTGTCGGCGCGGGGATACTTGGTCTAAGCATTGCGTACAACCTGGCCAAGCGCGGCGCCGACGTTACTGTTCTCGAGAGACGGTACCCGGGAAGTGGAATCAGCGTAAGAGCGCTCGGAGCGGTCCACACCCAATGGGGGAATGAACACGACATCAATCTTGCCAAGAAGAACCGAGAGATCACAGACCGCCTTTCCTCTGACCTCAACTTCAACATTCTATTTCGACGTGACGGATATCTCATGCTTGCGAGTGACAAAGAGAGACTGGCCGAGCTTGATCGGAATGCGGGCCTGCAACGCTCACTAGGAGTTGACATAACGGTTCTCTCATCTGAAGAGATTCAAGACCGCTACCCATTCCTGGATACCTCCTCGATCGTAGGCGGCACTCTCTCAAAGGGAGACGGCTCTATGCATCCGTTCTCGGTTGTGAATGGCCTTTGGAGCAGTTTAGAGGAGAGGCAAGGCAAAGTAGTCAGGCCGACAACCGTGAAAGCGCTTCATGTCAATGGGGACCGAATATCTTCAGCCGAGACTGATCGCGATACCTACAAGGCAGATGCCTATGTCGTGGCTGCAGGGACTGGATCTCGGGAAATCCTTCGAACAATCAGGCTTGACGTGCCCACCCGACTTGTGAAGCATGAGATGCTTGCAACTGAACCTCTAAGGTTCTTCCTGAAACCCATGATCCAATCGTACCGCGAAGGGATCGCCATCGCACAAAGCCTCCGCGGGGAAATACTGTGCCAACTTCCGACAAGAGGAGAGAAAATTCTGAACGATAACTCATCTACCTTGGAATTCTTAGAGGAGGCTGCAACAGAGCTCGTTCACTTCATACCAACTCTTCGGGAAGTCAAGGTCTTGAGGCCATGGGCAGGATTGGTTGAGACAACGCGCGACTTTGAGCCTGTCACGGGGAGGTTCGTGTACAAAAACCTCTGGGTGGCTTTTGCAGATTCAGGCAAGGGTGTAATGTTCGCCCCAGCTATCGGAGAGATGATGGCTGAGGAGATTCTGTCAGAAAAGCCCAACCCAGACTTAGTACCTTACTCGCCAGTCAGACTCCTCTCGTAGCCAAGCATGTTTCGGCACCACTAGACCCACACGAAAACTACGGTTCAAATTGCGTTGCCCGCACCAGCATAGCCACACACACACGAAAAACGCTGGTTCAAATTCCGCCGCCTGCACTATCTGACCAGCACACATCCGGTGGCGGAATGATGATGAATCAGAGAATTAGGACTGGAGTCAAACTCGTTCTCTTCGTGGCATTCTGTGAAATGGCCGGCGTAGTTGGCGCGTTCTTCACGACCTCCTCAATCCCAACATGGTACGCGGGTCTCCGGAAACCAGTCATAGCGCCTCCAAACTGGGTCTTCGCACCAGTATGGACGACACTATACGGCCTGATGGGAGTCTCACTGTTCCTTGTCTGGAGTAAGACCCTAGGGAAAGGTTTTGGACGCTTGGCCATCGCAGTCTTCATCATGCAACTAGTACTGAATGTCTTGTGGTCTTACCTGTTTTTCGGGTTGCAATCTCCATTCCTGGGCCTCGTTGAAATTATGATCCTTTGGTTCGTGATAGCCGCTACAGTCGCCTTCTTCTCCAGAATCTCAAGAACCGCAGGACTGATGCTTCTTCCCTACCTCGGCTGGGTCAGCTTAGCAGCCTATCTAAACTACATGATCTTCATACTCAACACGTGACGAATAGTCATCGAAGAACGATGGTGCGCATACACACAACTAGACGGCTGACGGTTCAATTTCCAGTGCCCGCACCAGTAGTAGCACACACACGAAAACGACGGTTCAAATTCTGTTGCCCGCACCAGTGATAACACCCACAGCAGGTCTTCCATGGTGAGATGACGTCCCTCTCCATGTGTGAGAGGGAGAAAGGTGCTTGCATGACATTGAAGCCGCTTATCACTCTCGTGTCTTCCTCGACAAATCGTTAAGTCTGTCTTCCAAATCGAGGATCGGAGCTACCTTCATCTGAAGCAGTTGAATCAGCTCCGGCTCATCTCTTATGTAACGGTTGACGATGTCTAAGACTCGAACTTTATTCGGGTCGCACTTGAAATGCGTATGTACATATTCGGAATGTAGAGGTTCCATCACCATGACTAGGTCGGCCCAGTCGATAAGTTTCTGAGTCAGGTGGTTTCGCCCAGGTGACGGAGCTATCCCGGCGGACATGGCTTTCCATCTGCCTTTCCAATTCTGGAAGAGCTTCTCAGCAGTGGGACTCCGATCAATGTTCGCCGAACAGACGAATAAGGCCTTATGCCTTCTTCGCACCGGCTTCACTAGAGATGCACCACCTTCGGAATTTGTGCGTTCAGGATTCATCGGACCAATGGCAGTTGAGGTACTGTTCTGTAGACCGACTTCTTTTTCTCATCACACGACTGGTTGCTTTTTCTGCTGTCCTTTTTTGATTTGCTCTAATATCCGCTTGAGTTTATATTCTTCAAAATACGCATCCCGATTTCTGTTCAAGGCAACTTCAAACGATGTTGATTCACCTTCAAACTTCAGGACCGTCAAAGCGAGAGCCCTATTGAACTCTAAACCTTTCTCGCCTCCATCAATCAGATCTAAGAGCCGATAATCTCTGCAAACTTCTCCAGTGGAGCTGAAAACAAAATTACAAAGAGTAAAGTTCTCCACGACTTCATCATATGTGAACGCGAGGGTCTTGGGCGTCATTTCATCAGCGGCCACACAAACAAGATAATCAAACTCCTTGTTCTTCCATTGGCTGCTTTTCACGACCCAGCCGTATCCTTTCTTTGCCCCCTTGAAGCGAGGGGTCCTTCTACTGGTTTTCACCTCGATTCTCACCTCATTGGTGGTCGTTATGTCTGGTCCTTTTGTCGACCCAATCTTCCCAGCAATCCTGATGCCGTTCTCAACCAACTCGTTTGCAATGTAGTATTCTCCCCATCTTGCTTCCAAGTTTCTCAGTGAAACTTTTGTGCCGCTCTGAACAGCGAATTCATCTAAGGATTTTCTGGCACTCTCAAGTTTCTCGTAACATTGCTTGACTAGTACATTTTCCATCATTTTTCGTCGCCCGTGGTCTAGGAAAATTCTGGAACCGTGTCTTCTACTAGGATCCTATTGCCCCCGATAGGATCTCTCCCACTCCACCATAGAATTTGATATCCATCTGAGCCGCTTCCGGGATTCTTCCAAGGTTCAAATTTCACGTAAACGCTGAATGAGGATGATGTCACTTGGCGAGTCAATGCTAGGTAACAAGGGAACATCGTGTACTCTTGTTGTCAGATCCGTTAGAAAAGTGTGTGTGTGGGTCTCGTGGTGCGAGCAACTGAAATTGAACCCGGTTTTGGTGTGTGTATGGGTATGCTGGTGCGCACTCGAGTGTGAAGACTGAATGCAGAGTTTAGGTTTGCTAGCGTGATACCGCAGAAACTCACAGGACTTTCTTTAGGGCTCGAATGTCGAACCAGGTATTAGCGCAGCCATTCTTGATTAATGGCACGTTTTGACTTGGTAATCCTGTCCTCTCTAACAATCCTTCGGCGAGTTTTATTTCCTCGCCGCAGGCAACCCCCACGAGTGCCTCGTAACCGCCTTTTTGCAGAATCTGCTGGATACATGATCCACCCGGCAGAACGTATACATCGTATCCTCTCTCCTCACCCGCTAATGTCGCTTGATTTACCAAGCAGTCGGGTGAACAGTGAGAGCAACTGTATGACGGAATGTTCTGATCGAAAACTGCTTTGCACTGATTGTCCATATACTTCCTTGAGCAATGGGGCAGAAGTAGCACTCGTCTCGAAGTTCTTAGGAATCTCTCCCGGTTGCTGAGGTTCTTCATCTGGATGTCAATCAAGTCTTCGAGAAGCATCATAGCATGAGTGACATCCAACCCTGTGATTTGCTGAACTCTACACCTCTCAAGAAGACGCAGAGTTGCGTCGCCAATTCTTCTGTGGAGCTTTCTCTTGTGCGCCGCTTCCGCAACTCCCCTGAAGAACGATCTGGATACCTTTGTCAGGTCGAAGCTGAATTGGTAAGGCATGAGCCTAGTATAAGCGCCAAGAGTAATAAACTCCAGAACTATCGTGTGTGCATCTCTTGGTGCGACCGTCGTGATTTGAACCGTCGGTTCGTTCGATGTTTTTGTGTGTGTGGCCCCAGTGGTGCGAGCATCGTAATTTGAACCGTGGTTATTTGGAAAGATGTTGCTAGGGAATTTTCTTCATCGTTGGATTACTCCGAACCTGCAACCGCAACTCCCACACTGACTAAGTAGAATGCGCGTGAATTGTTCATTAAGCATTATACCATGACAACCAATCGCTGTGAGGTTTTCGCTGCCGCATTTCGGGCACTTCGTTTTGACTTCCGCGAATTGGTCAGGCTTTTTGGAACCAGAATCTTGTGTTGGCGACGTTGACTCCCCGAGGCCCATCAGGACTCAGTTCTCCGGTTGTCAGCTTTGAGTTTTGTGTGTGTGCGCGCACCAGCATAGCCACCACCAGCAGACAACGTGCCCTACAACCACGACCTTGTAAGCGGAGTCACCGTTCACTGGCTTTCCGTCTCTTCCGTGAGAGCCGGATTCGGCTTAGCGTAGGCTATGCTTTAGTCGATTCCGAACGCAACGTGTTTTGATATCGCAAACTGTCAGGCTCACGATGAACACATCGACACCAACGATGATTATGTTCTGAATCAGTTGCATTCGCGCGCGTGCTTCTTGTTCCGCGAGCATCTCTCCTTCTTGTTGCGCTATGATTGCATCTTTCTGAATCTTGAATTGATACGCCAAGAGGACCAGGCCAGCGGTCTCACTGTTTGCTTCTCGATTCGAAGTTAGGTTGCCTAAGTAGTGAGATCGAATACCGCCATCATCCCGCTGAAACTGCCAAATTCGACTCTCAAGCGTCGATCTGGAAGGTATCGTTTGATTTCGTATTGTGGAACAACGGTCAATACTGAAGTTACGATAAATCAGCCTGAATCGCCTTGGCTGACTGCGTCTCAAATGCTCGTAATCATCCTTACAGTCGCAGTAATCGCTTTCACTGTCGGGTATACCGTAAGTAACCGGATGAAAGTTCAAGTTAACAGAACCAAAAGAAGGTAACGCGTCGTCTACGTTTGGTGCGTAAGGGCGCGGCAAACCGTTTGGTGGCTACTTTTTCACATACAGCAGCAAACCGATAGCGAAGAATACTATTGCGAGCGCCGGCTTAGGATGAGGGATGGTCACGGGTTCGTCATGTGGTGGGCCGGACCGGACTCACTGGAGCCCTAGGATAAACCCGCCTTTTCCTCGTCTTCCCAGGACCACGTTCTGACTAGAATATCCAACTAGGCTATGGGTTTGTCGGTGCACTTTCCAACCGCCCAAATGACGCAACGTTCCGTTTGCGCCTAACCTTTTAAGCAAATTTCGACCGAGTTACAGCACAGACAAACGATGGAAGAAACAGCGGAACTAGAGGATTACTTTTCGGCTAACGAAGTAGACGCCGCGAAGAAATATGTCGAAGTCTACCACGGCCGCTTTCTACTCACCGATAAATTGAGACGGAGTGATGCGGTCTTGCTCGCCATATACATGTATTGTAACAGACAGAATACTGCTGTTACTGGAAAGAATGACTTGAAGCGGTTTGCAGTTGAGCAATTGGGAATCAATTCAGAAATCTTCAGCAGAGGATTGTCAGACCTGAGGTTGTCGAAGATGATAACCGTGACTGTGAATAATGTCGGGTTAAGTTTCAAAGGCTTGAAGAAACTGCGCGAAATATTAGAAGTGAAACAAACACCGGCAGCTATAACCACCTCTGAGGCAGAGGAGACGGTCCCTCTGATCGGTGATGTCAAGTCGGTAAGAGATGGGATATTGAAACTCCTAAGTGCATCAATTTGGAGTGGAAAGCCAAAGACTTTGGCTCAAATAATGGACGCCTTTGAGATCAACGCCTTGTACTATCCAAAAGGAACCGTTGGAACGGAACTGAAACGAATGACGAAGTCTGGTCTCTTACGGCGTATCCGTTTGAAGTCAGGATATGGGTACGTGTTGGCTCAAAGGGCAAAGCAATCGGTTTAGCGATATTTAATGCCGTCTGGCGGAGAAGCTCCTCAAGTGAAGGGACGCCGCTACGACGAGAAATGTTATCGTCTCCTTGATACGCTAGGATACAAGAGCATCCTTCGCCACAAGTATGGATTCGACATGGTAGGAAACCCACCAGCGCCTAACGCTACGCTCATCAAACCAGTTTTCGCTCCCCGAGATAAGACGGCATTTGAGTTTAAGGCGGGAGCGGAGATTGCGATCAGGCCGGAAGCTCGGAAGCTACGACGGAAAATTGACAAGGCAAAACGGAGCAAGAAACATACGCTAAAGGGAATCGAAAACGGGATTTTAGTCATCGAGAGTATTGAACCTGAACGAACAAAGCGGAAAATATTCGCCGACTTTTCAGTCTACGTTTGGGATTGGCCTGTTGTTCTCTTCTTGGCATCAAAAGTTTCGGTGTTGAAACGACTTTCCGAGCCTGGTCGGAGGATAAGGGAGGAAAAAATAGGCGCTTGGACTTCTGCCCTTAGGCTAGCAAAAACATACAGGAACAGCCTACGCATAGATGCATACTTGTTTTATCAACGCCTTTTCGAAGAATTAGACAGTGGTACGTTCAGACATATTGTAGCCCATCTTACCCGGCGGTTAGAGGCCTCGGCTAACGCATTAGACTTACGTGGCTATGTGTCGCTTCAAACACTTAGTTTGTCGGGAGTAACTGATGAATGCCTAGAAGGTTACAAGAAAATACTTAATGATATGTCTGCTGGGCGAATAATATACGAGTCCAAAATAGCTCAGATTCATTCATTTGACACAGCCCCCTGGGATTTCCTAGTAACCTGAATGTACTGATCGATAGAAAGTCGGCCTCGCAGGAAGAGAAAGCATAGTGTAATCGTCTATGGAGAATTGTTGGACATGCTCCGAACTATGGAAACTGACAAGGAGATCGGTTTTGATTACGAGATTTAGGTGAAGTCAGGGGACTCGCTCCACCGCTCTGAAAAGAGATCGGTCATAGAGACAACACTTCACTTATTTCACGTATTACCGTGTCCTTGTTGCCTAAGTCTTTTAGGCTAGCCCCAAACGACCAGCACTTGTCGCCCGAAATCAGATACCTATCATGAATCTTGCCGCTGACCTTGACTTCAACAGATATCCCTGTTTCATTTTCCATCTTTCTCTTGTACTCTTTGAACTTGCTGCCATCTTAAACATTGGTCGCAAGAATCCTGAGAGACTTGATCTTCCCCTTTAGAATAGAGAACGGGAAAAGGGTGCTTGGTGAGACATATGAATCGCAAAGCGATATTTCCTGGGATTGAACTTCTTGTACCAGGAATTCTTCAAGCAGTTTTGCGGCGGTGAAGCTCTCCCCTGATTTTATCACGTGTACGGGAGCTTTCTCGATCTGCCCTAGGAGTTCTCTTATTCTCTTCAGACCATGGATGGTGAGGTAAAGGACTGAATCCTTTTGATCGATTAGCGCTTTTTTCATCTTTTTGGCGTTGTATATGTTTGCTTTGTAGTTTACTTCCTTTCTTCCCACGAACATGAAGAACGCTTTACATTCATCATACGTAACGCCCGCCTTGTTATTCCCACGCTCGATCACATACACACCTAGCAAAATAACATCTAGGTCTGAAAGAGAATCATCTGCGAGAACTCTGTCGTAATTCTTGGGGAAGAGTCCGGACAGTTCGGAGGGAAGTTCAATCGTAAATGCTTCATTTTTCTTTTTTGAGGGTATTGTCAACATACTTCTCCCCGGTTACAGTCAATGTCCAAGCCTTCTTTTTGTCCTTCTTGCCTTCGGCTTCCATCATGAATCCTTTTTCAATATTCAGGTAAACTTTGTCGTTGATGTTCTTGGGAACAGCCTCTTTCGCCTCTCTGAATAGTTTCTCAAGATCGTCTACGTTAAACGGAGAGATGCTTCTGTAATGCTCTAGGTGGTATCCTAAGACGAGGGTCTTCTGGACATCACCCCGAGGTTGTTTTTGAAGGATAAACTCTTTGACAGACAGAGGTTTCTTCAATTCCGAGGACTTTTTCTGCTCCAAGTTCTCCACGGATGAGATACGTCTTTCATACTCGTCGAGAGATTTCTTGATTGCTTTTATCTCATCAGTTGACATTCATTCACCTTATTCTCCGTCCCTTCTTCTCTGAGGCTGTTGCTGGTTTTCTGATATTCCAATATTGAACCGGCGAATTAGCTCTTCAAACTTCTCACGCACGTAATCAAAATCGCCGTCGAGTTCTATTTCGTATATTCCTCGCCGGATTCGGAATCTCAAACTGCGTCCCGACAAGCTAACCGAGTTTGCAATAGTACGAAAGTACGCTAAGTTCCTGTCGGTGTCCTCACTGATAGTACGCTTCGAGCTCACTCTCTTTGGACTCCTTCAATTGACGCCTTGGATGGCATGTGTCTCCTGTTAGCTGAGTCCGACTAAAGGGGCCCTTTCTATTTTACTACTAGCGACCCAAAGGTATGAATATCGCAAAAGCTCTATGCTCTTTGTTATGTGTCAGGTCGAGGGCGAAACGTAAGTGCCCGCTGCATTACCCCAGTATGAGAAAGAACATTACGAGATAATTGAAAAGATATACGCTGGTATCGGAAAACAGAGTTTTGATGGACTTGACGCTAAAATCGAAGTGATGCTTCAGGCGTGGGATACTGCGACGGGTAACCGATTCCGCGTCGCTCAAATGCTTGACAATTATGTTCGTGATATGTCGACGGGAAATGTGGACTCAGCTAAGAAGCTGTATTGTCTGATCAGTCCGTTTCTCTTCTTCATCGTTGCCCTCAGAGAAATAGCTAGGAGTTCTTACCGAAATACAGTTACGCAATGCGGTATGTTCTGCGAAAGAGTTGTGCGGAACATCCTACAGGAACTACCGAGCGATAAGGGAGGCAATATGTATCTTGAGATGCGGGACAACAGCAATTTCGATGGTCGAGCGGGAAGAGTAAAGTCGGAACTGGAACGGCGACACTGCGTTTCAGCTGAAAAACTGCACAATTCATTGAAGAACATATACTACGTTAGGAATGGATGTGGCCCTCACGATGTTCCCCCACCCGAACCAATTCAAGCACGGATATGCATTACTGAGAGCTTGCCAGTTTACATAGATTATTTGAGTGCATTAAACACCGTAGGTGTGACAATCAGCCAGCAAGACTTTGACAAGTGCGTGAACTTATTCTATGCTCTTACAGAAATGAAGCCTTCACTCATTATAGGCGAAGAGACAGAACAACCTGATGTCGAAAGTATTATCATCGAACTGTACAAGCAAGGATTCTTCTCAGCAGAGAGACAGTTGTCTGACGTAGTTTCTAAGCTTCGGGAGTTAAGGTATAATTATCCAAAGCCAACAATAGCGAATGCACTTACAAGACTAAGTAGCGGGAAGAACTGTTTCTTGTCGAGAAGGAAGACTCCGCATGGTTATGCCTACGCAGAGAAAATACCGCCCTCCGAGGCATTTAAGTCGACCTTCTAGAGGAATTATCGTTGAGTGAAATTAGCAACTCTCTGCATTTCAGGATCAAAATTGGCGACAAGGAAATCGAGGTCAACGGATCCGGCAATTATGTCGAGCACCTTCTTGAGAGACTTGTTCCCGAATTCCTAGAAGCTCCCGCCCTTACGGTTCCCAAGGCAAAGGCGGCAGCATTAGGCAAATTACCTGGAGTAGAGCAGACCGATTCCGGGCCAATAATAACTTCGTCCAACAAAGCCAAGTTGTCACATTTTGAAGTTGTTGGACTATTGCTCTATGCATCGCCTGAGCACACCAACTACTCGAAGAACCTGATCAAATCAGCCGAGGAAAGTGGTTTCAAGGTGCCCGTGGGGAGTAGACTGACAATGATGAAAGGACGTGTTGTCCACTTGTCGGGCAAGCGATGGAAACTTTCGGCAGAGGGCGAGAAATGGGTTGAAGAGGAAGTTCTGCCGAAGCTCTAATCAACCATGACCATTCGCTTTGTTGTAACCGCAACCGTCAAAACCCTTCTGCCAGGCTGCCATCAGATTTTTTGCCGCATCTCAACCATGTTAACTTCTCTCCTCATGGCGGTAGCCAAGTGCTAAATATGTTAAGGTCAGATTATCGTACGACCTGTGCTTGAACCACGAAAGCTATATTGAGATTGAAGAAACGGTCGGCAACTACACTGTACGTGTTCGAGGCAAGTCGCCTAAGGAAGTAGCCAAGCAAATCGTTGACACCGCAAACGCGCTGGGAGTATCTGGAACGACTAGACCAGGAGCTTCATCAAAAGCCAAATCCGTTACGGAATTCATCAACTCTCTGCACCCAAAAACGGATAATGATAGAACGCTTTGCTGCGCACACTACCTCCAAAACTATCGAAACACTGAATCAATAACAACGAAGGACCTGAAAGCGGCCTACAGAGAGGCGAAGTTACCGACATCGACTAACCCAAGTCGAGCGATTGATGAGAACGTGAAGAGAGGCTACCTTGCGCCAACTGGCAAGAAAAAGGAAGGATACAATTCATTTTACGTTACAAGTGACGGAACAGAATATGTGCAAGCAGGCCTAAAGGCCAAATGAGGCATAGCGGATCCCTGCGTTATCACGTCGTGCGTTTGCTGCGCAGGCAAGAAGCGAGCTGGTAGCGCGGACCTTCTATCAAGTAGCCAAACAATTCGCAAAACATACTCAGCTATGCAAGACTGAGAGAGTACGGCAAATAAGCGACAGATCACAGGTCAAGAATGTGGTGGGCCGGACCGGATTTGAACCGGCGACCTTTGCCGTGTAAGGGCAACGTTCAGGCCAGACCGTACGTCTTCTAACCAAGCTGAACTACCGGCCCACTTGTTCCGAGAACGTTCCTTGGGCCGTATAATTTGCCTTATTGAAGCTTCTCCTGAACCGCCTTGCCCCAATGTTGAACGCGAGGTAAACCAGCAAGCCGCCCCGCAAGGTAAGCCCTTGAGTTCTCCGCTTGAAATTGGTGGAGGGAACCATTTTATACGCTGCCGCTGCCGGAAGTAGACCGGCGGGGACTATACGTGGTAGTGAAGGAACACGTTGTCTACGTGGACGGGGAATGGCACCCGAAATCTCGTGCGTCAGTTTCCGTTTTCGACCACGGCTTGCTGTATGGTGACGGCGTATTCGAAGGCATCCGAGCATACAACGGAGTTATCTTCCAGTTCAAGGAACACCTAGAACGCCTTTACAGTTCCGCGAAATCGATCAGGCTCCAAATCCCTCTTCCTCCAGAAGACATGACGACGGCAGTAGTTGAGACCATCAAAAGAAACGGCCTGAAAGACGCCTACATACGCCTGGTCGTCACAAGAGGCGTTGGCGACCTAGGCGTGGATCCCAGAAAGTGCCGAAAGGCTTCGGTAATAATCATAACAGAATACGCGGACCCAGCGTTCGGCGCGATTGCGAAGCAGAGGGGAATTTCACTCATCATCTCGTCGGTTCGACGCGACGCAGTCGACGCCACTACCCACGAAATAAAATCGCTAAACTACCTGAACAGCGTTCTGGCTAAACTTGAAGCCGTTGATGCTGGCGCAGACGACGCCCTGATGCTGGATCGGAACGGGTTCGTATCCGAAGCCACGACAACGAACCTCTTCATTGTGAAAAAAGGCGAAATCTTCACACCCCCATCAACTGCCGGCATCCTCCCAGGCGTTACGAGGAAACGGATCATCAAGCTGGCAAGAGAATTAGATTACCGGGTCGTAGAGAAAGGGCTTACACCCTACGACGTAACGAACGCTGACGAAGCGTTCCTAACGGGAACGTTGTCCGAAGTTGTCCCGCTCGTGAAGGTTAGGGGCATAGAAATCGCCAACGGGAAAGTGGGGCCCATAACAAGGAAGATTATGGAAGCATTCGTGAAAATACGGGCAGACCCCAAGGACGGCCTACCAATTTACCAAGAAACCGAACGAATCATGGCCCGCCGATAGGAACAAACCACAGAAGCAACCCTCAGCCGTTCTTAGCGACGACACAATAACAGTTCCATTAGGCGCTGGTTCTGTTAAGTTGACGGCTCATCGGTTCGGCTAGAGTTACCCAGAACCTAGGCGCGGCTTTGTTGCGTCCTTGGGACACGAGCAAGGGCGTTGCAAAGTGGGACATGGCTTAATGCGGCACTTAAATCCCTATCAGGAGTGAATGTTAGGCATGAAAATCCGAGATTGGGCAAAGCGGATTTTGTACTCGATACCCACCGCGATAATCACCCTCGCATCGCTGAACGAGTTGCTGGCGCGAACTCCTCAATTGCCGAGTGGAGTAACATTGTATAATCTAGCTCTTGTTGCCCTAGTGGGTGTTTTTGCATTTCCTCTTTGGATTGCCTACCAGCTAGGCATTTGGCGAAACAAGAAACGCTCAGGCACTGTGCTCAATGGGAGTCCGCCACCTGAAGCGCCTAAGTATGCACTGCCTGAACATCCGACACGAATTAGAGTCGAGAAAAAGGTCTTTGAAAATCAAGATGTGTACATTGATGGTCACAGTTGGATAGATTGTAAATTCATAAAGTGCAACATAATCGTGGAACGAGGCGATTTCGACCTTGTCTCCAACTCATTTGATGGCTGTCGGCTGTCAGTTAAAGGTCCAGCGGAAGGCATCATCAGACTGGCAAAAGGCTTCTTCCCCGAGCTTCCTGTCATAGAGCCTACCATCAGAGCGAAACCCGACCTTCCGCCAAAAACGGAGCCGAACCTAACATACCTGAAGTTAGGATTCCAAGCCGCAGTGAGACAGAATTTGCGTGAAATAGAGTCAAAGCTCAGCTTCGAACACCCAAAGCCGATTCATTTCAAGTCTTGGAACGAAACAGAATCGGACATGAAGAAGCAACTAATTGACAACGAGAATGTTTACGAGATTGTAGAGAAAATTGCGGCCGTATTGAATGAATGGAATAATGACTTAGATAGAGCCTCTCTCTTAATGCTCGAACCTGATTCGAAGATATACCTGTACATTCAAAGCTGCAAGAAGTACTATGCAAAGCTGACAGAGATCGGTTTTCTGAGCTAGGGGGTATCTTTCCCCTTGAAGTACTCGCCTAGTACGGCTCTTACCGCTTCAGGTATGGATTCTAGCTTACGGGTTTTTCGTTCTTGGTCCAGTGCTTTTGCCATGTCATCTGACATGGCTACCATTATTTTGTTCATTGCCAAGTTGGACACGCTACCATTGTATAGCGATAGCAACCGTCACGGGCGAGGGTGTCCGCAACGTGCAGAAGTTCTTACGGTTGCAAGGTGTCGAAGTTCATTACACGACTGTTTATCGTTGGATTCAGAAGTATGTGGAAATCATGGGTCGATACTTGGGACAAATGCAACCGCAAGTTGGCAACACTTGGAGAGCTGATGAACTATTCCTCAAAGTCAGAGGCGACAAGAATAGGAACTGATTGAATTTTGACAACAGTGCTTGATTTTTTCCTAGAACTCGCAGCGGTTTTTCTCGGTGTATTGGGAGCCTTTGAGTTGGATAACTATCGTGAAGCAAAGGCTGAGGACAAAGAGCGTGTAAGACTTTTAGGATTAATTAGTCGCGAAGTTGATTCAAACAATGGCATACTCATTGGCATGTCGCGAGAGGAGGATGCTGCTTTTGGCGTTCCTAACGCTCGACCGATGCGAAATATCTGGGATGGAATTACCAGTAAGCTTGCTATTCTGAGAAACGATGAACTACTTGAAGAGGCGACTATGCTATATTGGGATTTGGCTAATCTTGATGGAATGCTGGACATCTATCGAGATTATGCTGGCCGATACCAATACGCGAGTTCAGAAGAAAAAGTGAGGTTGGGACCTATCCTATTCATCCATCGTACTCATTATGTAGACTACATTAAGAACGAAGCTCTCCCCCAGATCACTATAGTGCGAAAGCTCATTGATGCGGAACTTTGGCGTGAAAAGAGTAATCATGTCCCGAAAAGCAACACTGAGGACGAGAAAACGGCTGTCCAATAGATGCAACAGAACCCTAGGCGCTAAGAATTTATAGCGGTTGTTACTTGTGGTAACAAAATAGGATGCATGAAACATGGTGTGGACATTCATCAAGACAACCCTGCTAGTCGGGTTTCTAACAGGTATCCTCTTCGTAATCGCATACCTGTTAGGCCTCTCACCGATCCTTGCACTTGGCTTCGCCGCATTCATGAACCTCATAATCTATTGGTTCAGCGACAAGTTCGTCCTACGTATGGGCGGCGCCAAGCTCGTAAGCGAAGAAGAGGCGCCCCGCGTGTATGCGGCCCTGAGAAGGCTTACGGCGGAAACTGGAACCGCGATGCCAAAGGTCGCGCTGGTGAACAGCCCGATTCCGAACGCGTTCGCAACCGGACGTAGCCCTAACAACGCTACGGTTGCCGTTCACTCAAGCCTGCTTAGCATCGTGAACGACGAAGAACTGGAAGCCGTGCTCGCGCATGAATTGACACATGTTAGGAACTGGGATATGCTGACGACCACGATTGTGGCGACGGTTGCAGGCGCGATCACCTACCTCGCCCAATGGGGATGGCTCTTCGGCGGCGTTTACGGATATTCCGGAGGTAGCCGGGACCGACAACAAGGAAACATCATCGGGCTCCTCCTCATGATGATTCTCGCCCCAATCGCCGCAATGCTAGTACAACTTGCAGTCTCAAGGACCCGTGAGTACTCAGCGGATGAGGGCGGCGCCAAGATATCCGGTAACCCAATGGCGTTGGCTAGCGCACTCGAGAAAATAGATACCTACGCAAAGCAAAGGCCCACCCGTAACAAGACGAACACCGCCATGTCTTCCCTCTACATAATCAACCCGTTCCATGGTTCGTTCGTGGCCGAACTTTTCTCAACCCACCCTTCAACTCAGAAACGCATCGCCCGACTAGAACAGATAGCTGAGACGATGGGTACCGGGCGCTACAACCCACGCTAGACGCAAGGGCAACTGCATATCACCCACCCCCCCCCACCAGGGGGGGTCCCCCGTTGAGTGAGAGGGTGGATCCACCCTTCGAGGGGTGGAGCCAAACGGTGCCAAACGAAGGCAACCCTCGCCTCATTTTACGGCTTGATCCCCTCATACGGAGCGTTTCAATTACCCTTCGAGAACAGCCACCGCTCGAACAGGTGAAATCGGGCCGTTCACCCTCAGTGGAAACGCCACGAGCCGAAACCTCGACTCTTGAACCTTATCCAAATTGCGAAGGTTCTCCAAGACCAGAATTTCTGCCCGCATCAACGTTGAATGCGCAGGTAAAGCCTTGTCATCCTGCGCGTCCAGGCTGGGAGCGTCAATCGCAACGAGCGATGGTCGTTTGAATTCAAGAAATTCTGCGCCATTCACACTCAGGTAAGCGTGTTGCGCAATGGCCGTGGCGCGCGCGGAATCACCCCAGCCGGTGTGAAGAACGACAGCCTCACCCTCGCGCAACGCTAATCCTGCACTCTCTTCCGCGCCCTCCAAGTCTTCGTCATCGATTGGTTGCCCCGCCTTCTTGCTCGTCACGTCAAGAAGCACTGCTTGTACTATGAAGGAATCTAGAGCGAATTGGTCAAGTTTCTTCCCGTTAGGGATGAGGTATGCGGGGGCTTCAATGTGCGTACCCGCGTGGGTATCCTGCAAGACGGCTTCGAGAGGCAACTCGGTAGTGAGGTCTAGAAGTTTCAAAATGCAATCCTCTGGCTTACCTAGCGCCTTACTGTTCCAAGCAATCATTAAAGCGCTCCCACCCCTAGAGCATGGAAAACCGATACGGCGGTTGATAGCATGGCGACGACTGTGCCCCCAGGGCAAACTTTCGCGAAACGGTGGGCAATCTACGCAGCCCTTGGCGTTCCAGAAATCAAACTTGAAACGTGGCGCCTGTCCACGAAGGGGCTTGTCGAGAAAGAACTGAATCTCAGCTTCGATGATTTGCAGAAACTACCCCAAGTTAAACTTACGAGGGATTTCAGTTGCGTCACTTCGTGGAGCATAAGAGACGTTGTCTGGGAAGGCGTCGCCTTCCGCGACCTCGCAAAACTAACGGGAGTCAAGCCCGAGGCGAAGTGGGTGATGTTCCATTGTGCGGACGGTTACACTGCGCCTGTCCCACTTGAGGATGCGATGGTTGACGACTCTCTAATCGCTTTCAAGATGAATGGCAAGCCAATCCGAACCCAGCAAGGTTTTCCTGCGCGCCCGTTCATTCCGCACCTTTACGGATGGAAGAGCGCAAAATGGTTGACGGCGATTGAGTTCCTGGCCGACTATGAGAATGGGTACTGGGAAAACTTTGGTTACCATGAAAGAGGTAACATTTGGGATGAAGAACGCTTCAAAGGCCAAGGCGGAAAACATGTTCGGCATCGTGGGCTTGGAACTCTGCCAATCTAACTCTTGTGACCGGCGGCAGGAAGCTGACGCTGAACCGCCAAACGCTTTTATGAATCGCCCTGACTCCAAATCGCAGGCGAACGTCAATGGCTGACAGTGTTGTACACTTTGAGATTCCCGTGGATAAAATGGAACGCGCGCAGAGGTTTTTCAAAGAGGTCTTTGGTTGGTCGATTAACGCCATGCCGGAAATGGGCTACGCGATACTCGGAACCACTCCCACGGACGCCGAGGGACGGCCTACTGAAACAGGCGCCATAAATGGTGGCATGCTCGAACGGCAGGAGCCTGTCAAGCATCCCGTGGTGACAATCAATGTCGCGAGCATCGACGACGCTGAGAAGCGCATACAGAAGAACGGTGGCAAAATGATCAGGAAGAAGATGGCGGTGGGAGACATGGGCTTCGCCGCATACTTCCGAGACACCGAAGGAAACGTACTCGGCCTCTGGGAAAACGCAAAGGCGCAGTAGTGTTTGGTTTGGCCGAGCCGCTCACTTCTGAGCTGAAGAAGGCGTTGCTCGGCTGGTTCTACCCCGCAAGGTACAACCTAGAGAGATGGGCGTACGCCCTGCAACGTATCTCGGGCATTGCCGTGACCGGCTATTTTTTGGCGCATATAGTTGAGACTGGAAACGTTGTTGGCGGCCTGAGTGTTTGGAATGTTCCTTCGTTCGATGTGGCCCGGGATGTTTGGACAGCGACCTTCCATTTCTTGGAGAACCCTGTCTTCGACATCGGACTTGTTGTCATCGGCTCCATGCTCGCATACCACACCATAAACGGGATTAGGCTCACGCTGACCGAGTTCGGATTACTCCAAGGCCGGCCGAGCAGGCCCGACTTCCCGTACGAACCCAAGTCCTTCACAAAATCGCAGAGAGCATTGTTTTGGTTGAGCGTATTTTTCGCGGCCGCGACAGCCGTGTACGCCCTAAATGTTTTCTTCGGGGTTTGAGTAATGAAAGAATCCACCAGGATGCTTCTTCACTACGTAACAGGGCTCGGCATAGTTGCTGCAGGCGGGCTGCATCTCTTCACAGTGTTCTTGACTGGACCGTACCTCCAGAACCTTGCTTTCAGCGGCGGGGCGTATTCAGTGATTGAGGTTTACCGAAACTTGCTGCTTGCCGCCACCTTGGAACTCCTACTAATTTTCGTAGATTATCATGCTTTGAACGGAATTCGAGTGATCCTCATAGAATTCCACCAAGGCCAAAAGTGGGAACAGGGCGTTTCGTGGATTTTGGCAGTTGCAGGAATCCTCTTGCTCGTTTACGGGACGAGAACAATCCTGATCGCAAACGCACTCGCTTGAAGAACAACCACCATTGGAAAACATCGCTCTCGAAGCTGAGAGGAAACGAGCCGAACAAATCCTCAGCATACTCCGCGCAAATTTAACCATACGCGAAGAAGACTTTGCCACGCTTACCGTGGCCAGCGAAACCAAAGACCCATTCAGGATCCTCGTCGTAACTGTTCTTACACAGAACTGCACTGACGTCGCTGCACTCAGAGCCTTCAGGAACCTTGACAGACAGGTAGGCGTAACCGTACCTAAGCTAGGTCAGGCAAACGTTCGGACGATTGAGAAAGCAATCCATGTTGCAGGTTTACACAAGCAGAAGGCTCGGGGACTAAAACGTCTCGCCCAAGTCATTGCTGAACGATATTCAGGAAATATTGCGTCTGCACTAAATGGTTCATTTGAAGATATGCGTGTGGCACTCCAAGAATTGCCAAGAGTAGGGCCAAAGACAGCGGACGTTTTGCTCAGTGTTCTGGGCCGCCCCACGATTTCGGTTGACACGCACGTTGACCGTGTTTCGAAACGGCTTGGCCTGGCCCCAAGAAAGGCTGGGTACGAGAAGGTCAGGTTGGCGTTGATGCAGTTGTTTCCAAGGAGGGATTCCCGATTCGTTCCATTATATTTCATGGCTCATGGAAGGCAAATCTGTCGGGCTCGGAGGCCCCTCTGCCCAGCATGTCCTGTGAGAGAGCTATGCCCGTATCCCAACAAGACAACGTGAACTTCTCAGCAGAGCGTCAGATGAAGGGCTTCCCTTTCGTTTCTCTGCCTAATGTCTCGGAAGACGCTTCTTATTCTGGGGGAATCTCCTTGAAAGTTAACGATATGTCAAAACCCTCATGCCGACGCCTAACCTTTGTGATCACGTAGAGCAGAGCGCTCACCACAAATGTAACAGCAATGTATCCATAGGCCAGGCCATTGCCGCCCCAAATGCGTGGGTACTTCAAGAACTGGTAAGTCAGGTAGGCGAAGACAAGGGATTGCAGTACCCCGGCGACTGCAAGGAGAACCTTGGAACCTCTCCTTTCCTTCTTTACGGCATAGATAGTTGCAGCAACTCCAACGAACGCAAAATAGATCATTGACGCCATCACGGCACCGTAAAGGGAAGAAATCGTCCCATAGAGAAAAGCCGCGAGACCGATTAGGACGACGGTTACTGCGAGGTCAAGTATGTGCGCAACGACTGGTGAACCGTATTTCGGGCTAACGTAGGCTAACTTAGATGGAAGATACCGGTCGAAGGCTTGTGCGAGCATGTACCTGGAGATTGTGATTATGCCGAATGCCAAGATCGCAACGGTCAGCACTATCCAACCTATTCCGATTATCAAAGCCTGCAGGTAATTCGAAGAGACGCCTATGGCCAACGTCCAGAAATTGAAGGAGTAGTTGTTCACGAGCGTTGGGTTTGAGAGAGCTGCGGTCGTGAACTGAAATCCCCCAACGTAATACATCGATGCGTAGGGAATGGTTACTACAAGGAAAGCCAGCAGGAGGGAAATTGGAATGTTCCACTTGGATGCTTTTTGTTTCAACTCGGAACCCACTGATGGTGCGGCGCTAAACCACGGATAAGTAAAGAGAGCAAAGTAGGGCATCATCAACAACGTTGAGTTTAGATCGAACGTGGGCCCGGAATAAGAACGAGCAAGCGAGGCGTAGGTGGTCTGCGGAATATTCAGCTTGTTAATGTAATTCTCTACGCCTGCAGGTCCTCCAATGATTATTGTGACTACGGCAACGGCCACCGAAAACATGCCGATAATCCAGCACGTTGAAATTAACTTGAATCCGAGCCTCGGCTTCAGTATATTGATTGCAACCAAAATTAGCACCAAACCGGACGCCAATAAGAACTGTGAGAATGGAGCCGAGCCTGAGATGTTGCCGGGTAATGCGAGTCCCTGCATGCTTGAGTAACCAAGGGAAAGCCCGACAGAACCCACAGCGAACACAGCGGACAAAGCGATGAGCGCCAGATAGGGCATTGTTTCAAGTGTGATGCCAGTTAGTGTTATCGTGCTACCGAGAAAACCGCCAAGCGACCTGGAGAGCCACACATAATCCCCTCCAGTCCTAGAGACTCGACTCGACAACATGGTGTAGACAATCATTTGGGGAACTGCCAATAGGGCGGCGATCGCCGACCCGAAAACTAGGTTAACGCCTGAAACTGTCGGAAGCGCAAGCATCGTAAACCCAACCAGTGCCAGCGCAGCACCTACCGACATGTAACTAACGTTGATCGCAATCGCGTCAAGCAACGAAACTTTCTTCGTTAGCCCAGTCGCATCTCGAAGGAAGATCTTAGTAGACGTCAATTCAGATTAACCCGTTGAGCTTGGTTGGGCCAGACGCATACGCATCTGCATTACACATAAAAACACAGAGGATTTTCCCTAGCTTTGTTCTGGCTCCAGGTTTGTTGTGGGCAGATAAGTCGAGTGTTCTCTCTAGGTAATTACGCAGTTTCGAGAGGGTGGCAGCCACCCAAACGTTGGGTGGAAGCCACCTTTGGAACCCTGACACGCCTGGCGAAGCGCTACCGAGTAGCGTTTCCAAGGGGGTGTCATCACCCTTTGTGGGGTGTCACCACGCATGGCCGGTGCAGGCTAGCGGCCTTGAACGTAGCAGTTATTCATTTCTGACTAACCACTACGTTACTAGATACGGCGCCTCAATCCCGTAACCAGGGATTGGTCGACTGCCAGCCGATGTCTTCGCCGAAAACAAATAAGATGTACCCAAGCTAACCATAACAACAAACCTAGATTCGAAGCCTTTCTGCCTGTGAATTGGATTGGTCAAAACAATTGTCATCGGGGCGATAAACTGGGACATCAACCTCTTCATCGACAACTTTCCTCGAGGAGGCGAAGAAGTAGTCGTTCAGCGGATTGCCCGCGTCCCAGGTGGGAAAGCAGGTAACACCGCCGTTGCAGCCGCAAGGCTGCTGGGGCGTAACCAAGCTGCCATACTTGGAGCACTGGGGAAGGATACGGTTGCGTCCGACCAGGTGAGAATCTTCGAGGACGAAGGTGTCAACGTATCAGGCCTAAAATTCAGCGAGAACGCCGAGTCGGGACAAGCATACATCGTCATCGACGCAAAAGGAGAAAATATCATTCATACTCACATTGGCGCAAACGCCAAAATCAACCCGGATGACCTAGACGATCCAACACGCCGTGAACTAGTCGCGGAGTCATCTGTCATCACAATAATGGACCCCCCCTTCGATACCGCCCTGAAGCTGGCTAGGGATGCACGAGAACTTGGCAAGGTTATCGTGTTGGACCCGGGAGTAAAATCTAGAATGGGCGTCAAAGGTTCCGAGGAGATTCTGCGGAACGTCGATTACGTGGTAGCGAACGAATCTGAAGTGGCGCTTTTGACCGGCACGAAGGATCGGAGTGCAGCCGTACGGAAGCTTATGAAGATTAACGACGAACTTAGAGTCGTAGCCAAGTTAGGGGCAAAGGGTTCGATCATGTACAGTGGTAAGCGGCAAATGGTTTCTCGTGCCCTAGACCTGAAGTCGCTTGGGATGAAGGTGGTGAACACTGTGGGGTGCGGCGACGCATTCCTCGGTGCCTTTGTATCCGCATTGTCTGAGGGCCGAAGCGAACTGGAGGCTTTGAATTGGGGAAACGCGGCAGGCGGGATCAAAGCAACCCGCGCCGAAACGCGCGGGGGCCCAAACCGCGAGGCTCTATTGAAATTCCTCGCCTCGATTTAGTTTATGGAACCTAAGACATCGACGGTGTCTCTCAGCGAACTAATTCTGCGATCCGGCTGAATGTTAGAATCTGGAACCCGCCTGTCAGACCTTGACAGCGCGAATAACGAGCCCGGTTGCTGCCTGAAGCCCTCCGGAACGGGGTAATCCAAGAGTATGGCTTTCATGCCCGCCTTCTTAGCACCCCAAGCATCAGCCTCAGGGTCATCGCCAATATGCACAATCTTGGCGGGTTCTGTTCCGAGTTCGATTGCCGCCTTCTCAAATATCAGCCTGTCAGGCTTCCTTGACCCTACTTCGTCGGAGAAAACGGTTGAACTGAAGAAACCCAATACACCATATTTCCTAAGCAGTTCCCGCAGGGTCGTACCCGGGCTTCGCCCCGTGTTGCTGACCAATCCAATTTTTCGGACTCGGTCACGCACTTCTTGCAGGGTTTCGGCGGCGTCGCCCTCAAGCTCCGGAGGAGAAGCATAGATTGGGTCAACATAAGCGCGCTCAAGATTTCCAGCCGTCTGTGAATCCATCCGAAAATCGGCTAGGCCCGCCGCACTAATAATCAAGCGAATCTGTTCCGCTGTCGGGATCTCCTTGTTGGTGCGCCAAATTGATTGAAACAGGGAAGCGCTCTGCTCGTAACCCCTCTCTAGGTCCCCTAACGAAATCTTGACGCCTGAATCGGAGAGTATCTTGTAGATCCCTTCGTACCTCATCCTATTCCTTGCATCGTCTAGTTCTGGTTTGTCGATGAAGAGCGTTCCCCAAAGGTCGAAGGTAACGCAAATGTCTCTCTTGTAACTCGTCACTTGATTCCGGCCTTTCGTATTTCGCTGGCTATCAACGGGGCTACGCTTACTCGGCTTATCGGGCTTGGAACGGTGTCCGTCCCAAATACACTGGCTACTCCAGCCTTCTGTATCTTCTCAAGCGCGCCGTTTGCTAAGATTGGATGTGTGCACGCAACAGCGACCTTATTCGCTCCTTGCGAGATCAATATCCTTGCGGCTTCTACGATCGTTCCTCCAGTGCTAATTATGTCATCAACGATCAGGACGTCTCGCCCCTTGGCGCTCGACTTCCTAGGACGCACTTCCACTTGTGCATCTCCGAGCCGCTTCTTCTCGAAAACGTCGTAATCAGTCTCCAACCTTTCAGCGGCGATTTTCGCCCACTGCTCAGCCTCTGCGTCGGGACCGATCACTAGGGGCTTCTTGAGCTCGCCCGTCTTCTTAGCGTAGTCCGCTAACAGAGGCATCGCGGATAGGTTATGGGAAGGGATTTTGAATATCTCTGACGATTTCAGAACCCGATGCTGATGCATGTCAATCGTGTAAATCTCGTCTGTCCCTACGCTCTCCATGAGTTTGCTGACGGTTTTAAAGCTCAGCGCCTCGCCAGGTTTGAACCGTTCATCCTGCCTCGCATAAGCGAAGTATGGTATGAAAGCGGTTACCTTCCTAGCTCCGAGATCCTTCAGTGCGTCAACGAGAAGCAGGTATTCAAACACTAATTCGTCAGGGGTATGGTGTATTGATTGAATAACTGCAACGTTCTCGTTCTTGACATCGTCGAGTACGCGGAGGTATTTTTCCCCGTCTGGAAAACGCCGGACTTCCAATGCTCCTGCTTTCAGATGTAGTTCCTGTGCGACCTTCGAAGCTAAGGCCTCAGACGACGAGCCGCCAATTACTATCAACCTGCAAAACCACGGCCTGACCCGTATTGGGTGCCCAAATAAAACTTGTTTGAGATGGCCGTCAGCCTTTCAAATCGTCGATTGCGTCGATAACCTCTTGAAAGTCGGTTATTTCCCTGTGTGGAACGTTGCCCTTTCGGCAGGCCTCCGCTAACTTGGAGCCTTTGATTGCGAATGAGAAATCAGCTTCTCTCGCCGCCGGGAAATCGCCTAACCCATCACCTATGTAGAAAACTCTGTTGCCCTGTTCCTTGTGGTGCCTGACAAAGTCATCTTTGAAGTTAAATGATCCCTTGCCGAACAACTTGGGCATAGTCACTTCGTAACCTTTGCCGGTGAATTGTGATTTCGGGGCGTATATTTCCATGAAATTCAACCAATCGTCGCGACCTAGGAAATGACGAATACAAAACTCAAGCCCGCCGCTAACAATGATGAGCGGTAAACGTTGTTTCTTGCAGTACTCGATTAGCCTTTCGAAGTCTGGCCTGAGAGCCGCAACTTTGTCCAGCTCGTCCAATATCACCTTCTCTGGAGCCTTGATCATTGCAAACTCTCTTTGCAGGGAATCTTCGAAGCTAATTTCACCGGCTTCAAATTGCTCTTCGATTCGCTTCCAACTGGGATCTGCGAAAAGCTGCAATGCGAATTCGGCGGTGTCGATGGTGACAATTGTCTCGTCGAAATCGCTCATGACGACCGCCTTACTGGACTCCATCCGAATCATCTATCTTCTAGAGCAACTTTCGTAATGGATTAAAGCTAAGCTTGTAAACGTCTTTCGGGAGTCAGGAAGGGGTATGTTGCGTAGGATAACGATTGTTCTCGCCCAGTGGTGTCCACACTGCGTCCCCCTATCGCTAGAGAAAGCGCAGCAGATGGCGAAGGAATTGAAGGTTGAGTTGCGCGTTCTGGATATAGACAAACCCGACCTGGAGAAAGCTGCGGACTCGCTGATACAGGAACACGGGGACTTTTCCGAAGACTACCTCATCCCACAAGTATTCATCGAGCGCGACGACGGTCTCATAGAGCATGTATTCACAGGGTTCTCGGAAGGAGTTCATGTTACGAGCGCGAGGTGGACGGATTTCTTTACCAGCCAATACTACAGAGGCTTACTCAGTTCAGCGCACAACTAGCTTCCGTTCTTCGCTTTGCACGAAGTGCAGAGCCGTTCCACCGAGTTTCGGTTGTGCATGAACAACCTCATGCAGCCGGCTTTTGTTCCATCCCCCATGCAGAGTGAGACGGCTTGTTGTTTTTGTTCTTCTGTCTGTGGGTACCTAGTCCAATAGGTCTCATGTATCACGCCGGCTTCTCCCAAACTGGATTTGATGGCCTCCTCCGCACCCTCTCCCAGCTCCCATCCATGGCGAGAAGCGACTCGGACGTCTCTATCGTTGAGGTTCTCTGAACCAACCTGATCGCTCAGCATACGTTTGAACCAATCGCGGTCGGGTTGTATGCTAAAGTAAACTACTTGTGAAACAAACCCGTCAGGGCAAACATAAGCACCGACGAGACTGTTCGCATTCTCTAAAATTACCTTCATTGCCGTTGGCTTTTCGCAGTGTCGGTAACACTTCCCCGTGAAATTCAAGTACTTGAGAACTAATTCGGGAAGCTTGTCCATGCACTTCGCCCGGAACCGGTCGTAGGATGATTGAGGATGGTTTAAAGCGTTCCACTTGCGAGCTTGCCCGGAACCCAATTGCGAACGCGATGTATGGTTGCCTTAGCGCTGATGGCGTTAGGGGTTGTGCTCGTTGCGTTTGCCATCTTATCGGTGATAATTCGATCGGCCCCCTTCGCGAACGTTTCCATTCTGGCTGCAGCAGGGGCTCTTCTGCTCGTCATCGGCGTGTTACTACTGATAACGGAGCTTATGGAAAATTGGCTCACCAAAGGCCAGGCTGCTTTGGTTGACGGCCTTCAAGCTGGGTAGCCTCATCCACTCGTGGTGATGAATGCTTTGAACATTGGACCCGAAGAATTGCTCGATGTCGCCACCGCGAGCGCCGAGGAAGCTGGAAAGAAGCTTCTAAAGCTGTTTCAAGGCGCGAAAAGGCTGTCCGTTAGGCGGAAGTATGATTATCCAGGTAGCCTCGTCACAAACGCGGACCTAGAGTCTGAAAGAATCATTCTGGGGAAGATTAGGCGAAGTCGAATTAAATCCACTGTCAGCTCGGAGGAAGCAGGTACCGTAAGCTATGGGTCACGCGACATCATCTGGGCCTTGGACCCGCTTGATGGGACATTGAACTATGTGAAGAGAATTCCATACTTTGCGGTTTCAATCGGCGTACTAGTGAAAGGCGAACCCGTGGCCGGCGCGATATACAACCCTGTTTTGGACGAGATGCACACCGCATGCCGCGGAAGAGGGGCCCACTTGAACGGAAAACGAATTCATGTCTCCAACGCCGGATCGCTCAGCAATTCGTCCCTCATTTTTGAGTGGTGGGAGGAAGAACCAACGATACCAGACCCACTGGCACTGGAAAAGCGACTCTACCATTTTACGCGAAGGCTGCGATCGCCAGGAAGCGTTGCGTTGAACTTGTGTTCTGTGGCTTCCGGTCGATTCGATGGTCTCGTTACAGTTTTCAGGAAATCCCCCATATACGAAACTGCAGCGGGTTGCGTGATCCTTGAAGAAGCTAAAGGCCGAATAACTAACTCGTCAGGCGAAAGCTGGAAGCATTTCTCTTGTTCCATATTAGCGGGTGGCCCAAGAGTCCAGAGGCAGCTTCTGTCCTTAGTTCGAAGTCGGTAAACCAAGCTAGAATTAGAGGCCTTCACGGGCGAGCTCGTTGATGAGTTCGCGTTGCCGGGAAGTCAGTTTCGTAGGCGTCTTTACCTGGACCACTACGAGTTCATCTCCTCTGCCATTTTCACGAAGGCTTGGCATTCCTTTCTTCCGTAGGCGGAAGATGGCTCCACTTTGGGTTCCAGGGGGCACAACAATTTTCGCCAGCCCATCCAAAGTGGGAACTTCGACTTCACCGCCCAGAACCGCTCTGGAAAGGCTCAAACCGATATTGCAAACGAGGTCGTTTCTCTCTCTTTTGAAAACCTCGTGCGGCCTCACGTCAACGACAACGTATAGATTTCCCCTTTGTCCGCCATCATCGGCTGTGTCTCCCTCGCCACGTAAGACCAATTGGGAACCTGTATCAACGCCAGGGGGAATCCTTATGTTGATTCGCCTGTGGCGTTCAACGATCCCTGCACCTCGGCAGACAGTGCAGGGCTTCTCAATTATCGTTCCTCTGCCACGACATCTGCGGCAAGGCTCAATTCTCGCAAAATGCATGAATCCCCTGGTTTGGACATGTTGAATTTGGCCTGTGCCTCCGCAGTCTGGGCACTTCTTTGGTGAAGTTCCAGGGTTCGCACCCGTCCCGCCACATTCTGAACATCGTTCCCTCCTGGGAACCTCAATTTCAGTGGCAAGCCCAGAGTACGCTTGCTCGAGCGATATCTCTAGATCGTACCGTAGGTCTTCGCCCCTCGGCGGGCGGCGTGGCCCGCGCCCCCCAAAGAAGACGTCAAAGATTGATTCAAAGCCACCAGCACCGAAACCGATGTCCCTGAATATCTCGTCGAAGTTTACGCCGCGGAATATATCTTCTGTAGAGTATTGTGAATCGATTCCAGCGTGACCCAAACGGTCGTATTGGGCTCGTTTATCGTCATCTGAAAGAATAGCGTAGGCTTCGGTTATTTCCTTGAATTTCTCCTCAGCACTGGGTTCCTTGTTTCGGTCAGGGTGGTATTTCAGGGCAAGTTTTCTGTATTCATTCTTCATTTGTTCCTTACTGGCGTTCCGCGGCACGCCGAGTACATCGTAGTAGTCACGCTTCGACAATGCTGGTCGGCCGCGGTCTCATTGCTACTTCTTGTCGTCAACTACCTTGTAATCAACGTCTACCGGCTGGGTCTTGTTGTCGGTTTTCGAGGCTGATTCCGATGAGCCGCTTGAACCTGCCTGCTGCTGAGCAACCTGTTGGTAAGCCGTGGTTCCAATTTCCTGCATAATTTTCTGAAGTGCTTCGAACTTCTGTTTAATCACGTTAAGGTCCTTGCCGGCCATGGCCTGTCGAAGCTCCGCTGTACTCTTTGTGACCTGTTCAGACTGCTCCTTTGAGATCTTACCGGCGAGTTCCTTCGTCAGCCGCTCAGCGCTGTAGATTAAGTTGTCAGCCGAATTTCGAAGCTCCGCTTCTTCCTTGCGCTTCTGATCTTCAGCCGAGAATTGATCCGCCTGTTTAACCATCTTCTGAATTTCGTCTTTCGAGAGTTTTGTTGAGGCGGTTATCGTGATCTTCTGTTCTTTGTTAGTAGCCAGGTCTTTCGCGGCCACGTTCAGGATGCCGTTTGCGTCTATGTCAAATGTGACTTCGATTTGTGGTACCCCCCGAGGTGCGGGTGGAATTCCGGTCAGGTTGAACATGCCTAGTGAGACATTGTCGCCTGCCATGGGCCTTTCACCTTGGAGAACATGAACTGTGACCGTGGTCTGAAAGTCGGCCGCCGTTGAGAAAATTTGGCTTCGCTTCGTCGGAATAGTAGTATTTCTTTCAATTATCTTCGTAGCAACGGCGCCAAGAGTTTCAACGCCAAGAGACAGTGGAGTAACGTCAAGGAGCAATAGGTCGCGAACTTCCCCAGCGATTACGCCCGCTTGAATAGCTGCCCCCGTGGCGACGCACTCCATCGGGTCGACCCCGCTCTCTGCTTCTTTGCCCATGTAATCTTGTACGAATTTTCGAACGATGGGCATCCGGGTCGGTCCACCGACTAGGATGATTTTGTCGACATCTTTGGGGGTGAGCTTGGCGTCTTGAATAGCCCGTTCCGTGGGGCCTCGGCAACGGTCGATCGTTGGTCGAACAATCTCCTCCAGTTTGGCCCGAGTTAGGGTCATTGTGAGATGCTTTGGACCCGCCGCGTCGGCTGAGATGAATGGGAGGTTAATATCCGTCGTCAGTACGGTGGATAGTTCGATTTTGGCCTTTTCAGCCGCCTCGCGAACCCTTTGGCTAGCGACCTTGTCGTTACGTAAGTCAATTCCTGTGTTCGCCTTGAATTCCCCTGCTATGTAGTCTAGGAGGGAATTGTCCATGTCGGTTCCCCCGAGCTGGGTATCGCCGCTGGTTGACAGAACCTCAAAGACTGGCGGTGCCTTTGGATCGGGCTTACCTACGTCCATCATGGTAACATCCAAGGTTCCGCCTCCCAGGTCGAAGACCATTATCTTGAGTTCCTTCTCAACCCGGTCAAGGCCATAGGCTAGCGATGCGGCAGTTGGTTCGTTGATTATTCTAACAACCTCAAGACCCGCGATAGCGCCTGCGTCCTTTGTCGCCTGACGTTGGTTGTCATTGAAATAGGCGGGGACGGTAATCACGGCTTTCTGTACGCTATCACCCAAAAAGGCTTCCGCGTCGCGTTTGATTTTTTGTAGTATGAAGGCGGAAATTTGCTGCGGCGTGTATTCTTTGCCGAAAATGTTGACCTTATAGTCAGTACCCATCTTGCGTTTGATTGCTTGAACCGTACCCTCCGGATTCGAGACGGCCTGGCGCCTAGCTGGTTCACCTACGAGCAGCTGCCCATCTTTGGTGAAGGCTACGTACGAAGGAAACGCCTTGCCCCCCACTGACGTTCCTTCCGCGCTAGGGATAATGGTGGGGCGTCCGGCAATGACGGCGGCTGCAGCAGAATTGCTAGTTCCAAGGTCTATTCCGATTATTTTAGGCAACGATTGCTCTCCCAGTAGTTACTTAACGTAACAAGGTACTAGGGATGGGTTCAAAAACCTTATGGGAGAATTAATTCGCGCTTTCGTTTTCGAGCGACCTCTCTTCAGAACTCTTTCGCTTGCTGACAATGACTAGGCTTGGCCTAATCACCTGATTATTTAATGAGTAACCCTTGCGGATTTCTTCTACCACTGTGTTCTCGGGTTTTTCGTCACTCTCCATGTAGCCCACAACTTCGTGCAGCTCTGTGTCCAGTGGTTGCCCAATGGCGGGAATTTCCTTTAAGCCCTCGCTGGCTAGGACTTCAGTTAATTGCTGCTGCAGCATCCTCAGCCCTACCGCAATTTCATCTGGGGGTAACGTGTTGCTTTCATGGACCATTTGTTCGGCCTGTTGGAGCGCATCTAGAATCGGCAGTAACTTAACCAGTAGCCTCTCGGATGCTTGTTTTGTTGCGGTGTCGACCTGACGCTGTGCGATCTTCTGGAGATTCTCCATGTCCGCCTGTAGCCGCTGCAACCGGTCAAAGTATTCCGCTGCCTTCTTCTCGCTCTGCTCTTTTTCCTTGGCAACTTCACCCAGCTGCCTACGGACCTCATCCAGCTGTTTACGTATCTCTGGGATGGACTGGGGTTTGTCGTCCTTGGCCGATGGTTCTCTCCTAGGATCGGTTGGCAACTAGCGGACCACTGTAGAGAGGTTGAAACCACAACAGGCAGTTCTTAAGCATATTTTTCCGCGACGGAAATCATGAAAGGCTCTGCGCGCCAAGAACGGTACTGTCTTTCAACCTGTCAAATGCATATTGTGGCACGTAGGTTCCGACTGAAACAGTCTCATCATGTGTCCTATGGAAGTATTGGTGGGCAATCAAAGTCTCAGTCTTAGAAATGCCCTGCACACCCTCGAATTGATTTACGGCAGTTTCAAGAATCTGGCCAACGTTCTTACTATGCAGAATCGTGAGCAGGTCCCAGTCACCTGGAATTATATGTCCCTCTACAACATGTTCCAGCTGCTTCAGTTGGGACAAAACGTCGGGCAGCGACCCCTGCGCGCGTAGCAGAGAAATCGCCAAGGCGTCATTCTCGTCAACAATGTACTCTTTCGTGAATCCTTCGAAGGGTATGTGAGTGCTCGTCGCCTTAATTCCGGGCATATTACGTATTTGAGAAACCGACTTGTACAGATCCGCGCGATCATAATGCGCTACACGCACCAGCAGATCGTACCTGCCGATTAGAAGCGCCCCTTCATCGACTTGGCTGATTTCCCTCACGGCTTTAACAACATCAGCTATCTGTCCGCGTTCAATGACTGCTAGAATGTAAGAGCAACTCTTCAAAGGCGAACTCATAGCTGACTCTCCGAAATCTGTTAGCACGGTAGCGAAGCCTCGTACTTAAATCCGTATAATGTTAGTCCGCTCAGTTTATCGAGGCGTTGAGAATGAAGTGGGTGACTCGCGAGAAGGCAAAGGTCGATAGGATTGCTTGCCCATGGTTGATCACGCACTTTGTAGATGAGAATGCTGAGTTTCTATTCGTCCAGAAAGAAAGAGTGCAAGAGGTTGCCAAGGTGGAGGGTGCGGTTCCATTTGACGCACCTGGCGTGGAACTGACTCACTATCAGGAGCATGGGAAGACGTTCGTCAGCTTCGACGCCATCATAAAGAAGTACCGGATTAGAGACGAGGCCTTGGGAGAAATGGCGAGAATTGTTCGAGCCGCTGATGCACATATCCCGGACGCACCGCCAGAGGCGGCGGGCCTTGAAGCTGCAGCAATCGGCTTCAGGGAACTCACGAGCAACGACTTCGAAAACATGAAGCTTCAATTCCCGCTATACGATGCGTTGTACAAATATTGCCAGTTGAAGGCACAGGAGCGCGTAGGGTTGGAGCATGCCGTCCCGTAGTTGGGCCATGACCTGTTCATCTACGAGTTTCCAAGAGAGCAAGCCAACGGAGGAAAGTAGGCCAGATCCGAAGCGTGCCGAATAACCCCCATTTCGTGGGTGAATGTATTGGCCAGCATACACATTCAATGAATTAGTGTATGACACCCATCTCGGCCTTAATTCGCATGCGAGAAACTCATATTCCGGCTTTTCTATACTATTGGGTTTTGAATTCAGTGGGGACGTTGAGACGACTTGGCATCTTCAGAGCCTAAGGCAAAACGTGCCAGGTTACGACAGGTGCTAGTCGAACCCTCCTTGGTTATACAACCCCAAGTTCACGTACCCCAACCTAGTTTCGGCTCGCTAACGGAAATTACGCCGTTCAAGGACGGATTCTTTCACCATCCACTTACACTAAACCCCAAAGTCGCTAAGGAAACATACCGCCAAGCCGGCTTAAGGCTAAAGTACTCCCCTCGTGCCCTGAAGCTCATCCGTGAACACCGCACCGTACTTTTCGAGTACGACAAAGACGGCGTCGTATGGATCAAGCCAGTGAAGGGCGATTCACTAAGAGAAATTCTCGACGACCGAACCTTCAAGACATACGCCATCTGGAGCCCCTATTATGACGCTTACCGGCTTCGGCAAACTGGGTCAGTAAGGTTCGCTAAGCGAGCATTCGAAGAGGATGATGTGCGCGTTGAACTCAAGAACTTCCCCGAGAGCGAAGTTCAACTATCGGTCATTCGCGCTCCGCGAAAGGTCAACGTAACGCTTTACCCTTTTCAACGGAAAGCGGTGGATTTCATTCTAAGGAACGATGGCCGGACCTGCCTCTTCGATGAAATGGGGCTCGGCAAAACTATCACGGCCACCACAGCCCTCTTGGGGCTCGTTAGGGAGAGAAAGGCGTCCAGAGCCATCATCGTCGCGCCGAATGCTGTGGTCGAACAATGGCGCGGTGAGTTGGTTGAGAAATTCAACCTTGAACCAACCTTAGTCTCATCCAAGCGTACACTGAATGAGCGTATGATGCTCTACGATGATCCACTCATCGTGATGAACTATGAACTACTCAGAACGGACGTGGAGTTGATACTTCAGAAGAACTTCGACACCTTGATCTTAGATGAGGTCACCCGAGTCAAGAACTGGGATACGCAAACAAGTGAAGCGGCGAAGAAACTTATCGTCAGAAACCTTATCGCCTTGACCGGCACCCCCCTCGAAAACCATCTTGGAGAGCTCTACAACATTGTCAGTATCGTGAAACCTGGCTTCTTCGGCCGCTATAACGAAGACTTTCTGGCCAGATTTACGCTCAAACTTTCTGGTCAAGGATGGCAGAGTTCCAGGCCCATCGTCAACCCCGAAACACTCCCCGAGCTAAGAAGAGAGCTGCGAACGATATCTATTCGAAGAACGAAAAACCAAGTCCTGAAACAATTGCCTGCGCTCACGGTTCAGTACGTGTACACAGAACCGGCGAAAAACCAGAAGATGATTTACGACATACTCCAAGAAAGCCTAGGCGAGACGGTTCTCGAAGAGTTTGCCTATAGCAAAAGCAACCAAGCCGGCCCGAACCCATTCACGGCCAACCGTATCAGGCTCTACACGCTCCTACGCGAAGCCTGCGCAGACATAAGCATGATAGCCGGCTACCTTCGGCGCAAGCAGCGCGAAAACACCAAGGACGCGCAATCCCTCCGGGAATCGCCCATATTCAGGAAACTAATCAAGGCACTAGCAGACCTCGAACCAGAGAACGCGAAGCTAGTCGAATTGAAGGAACTAGTAAACGACCTGACTGAACAAGGCCACAAATTAGTGGTTTTCTCACAATTTGTCGCAGTCGTTAACCTGATTCAGGAAGAACTATCCAACCAAGGCGTTCCAACTCTCGTCTACCATGGGCAACTTTCCGACGACGTTCGAACCTTACATCTGAAACAATTCGTGGAACAGTCCGAGTACCGCATCCTAGCCAGCACAGATGCGGGGCAATTCGGATTAAACCTGCAAGCCGCAGATGTCGTGGTTAACTACGACTTGCCCTGGAACCCCGCACGGTTACAACAACGCATTGCCCGCCTGCACCGAATCGGTCAGACCAACAAGGTTCTTGCAGTAAACTTTGTTGTGAAAGGCACGGTCGAAGAACATGTCCGTGACGTGTTGGAACGAAAACGAAAACTGTTCAGGGACGTGACGGTCAGTGAAATATCGGAGAGCGAAGATTTGTCGCTTGAGGAATTGAGGGAGGTTTTCGGATTTGATATGCATAGGCTGGCGGAAACGATACGCGAACGTTATGGGTTACGTGTGGAAAGCTCAGGCGGGAATCGTCTTCCTGAGAAACGCCAAGAGTGACACGGGAGAAGTTTCACTCATCTCTCAGGCGTATTAGGAGTGGGGTTGCTAAGGTTGGATCGACGGAAGTGGAAACCTTCTGCGAAGCATGCAGCCCACCTAGAATTCCCAGATACGAGGGCCGAAAGCTCGTGTTGGAACACGCTGGCTGTAACTGCAAATGCCCTGACACCGTCTTCGAACCCCGTGGGCCAAGGTGCCCTCGATGCGACCACCTCGTCAAAATTGAACTCACGGATCGATGGGACGACCCCTTTATCTGGATAGATCCAAAAACCCACAGCCCTGTCAAGCTCGACGAAGTGAAACCACTGGCCGAGTAGATCTTCTCGTCTCAATCCATGGTGCTTGCTGATTGCCTTGAATTAGGGCGCTTTGAGAGGTGGGACAACTCACCCCAGCTGGCACCACCCGACTATGCTTGGAGCCATTTGGTACCACCCGACAAGTGCTGGGACCACTAGGAAGTCAGTAAAGTAATTAGCCTACGCTCTTCCGAAGACCCGCTGGATTCCATTGCCTTCTGAACTACCAACCACAAGCCTGCGTTGGACCTGCGACCCCAAGATTATCGGAGCGAAATCCACGGAGGAAATCAGGCCTCTCGATGTGTTAGTTGGCCAACCACGAGCTTACGAAGCACTAAGATTTGGCTTCAGTATCAAAGAACACGGCTTCAACATTTTCGCGGCCGGCCCACAAGCAACTGGGAAGACAACTACTACAACCGACTTCCTAGAGGACATCGCGAAGAAATTGGCCACGCCCTACGACTGGTGCTATGTTCACAATTTCGAGGACGACTATCAACCCAAGGCACTACGCTGTCCCCCCGGGCTCGGAAAGCAGCTCAAACAGGACATGCGTGAAATGATTCAAGCCGCACGCCTCGCAATTTCACAATTATTCGAAGGGGACGACTACGCTGCGAAGCGCGATGAGATGTCCCGGAAACTGAACAAGCGGAGACAAGAGGTGATTACACAGATGGGCCAGGTTGCAGAAAGCGCAGGATTCGCGATGCAACTCACAGCCCTGGGCATCTCCTTAGTCCCAGTCGTGAAAGGCCACCCGTTGTCGGAAGAGGAGTTCCTATCGCTGCCCAAAGAGAGTCAGCAGAAATTTGCTGAGCAGCGTGAAACAATGAAAGAGAAACTTCAGCCCCTTCTGAGAGAACTCCGAGACCTCGAATTGAAAGCACGCGATGAGATGGCCGAATTCGACAAAGATGTAACCCTGTACGCCATCGAACGTCTAATGTCAAACCTACTCGAGAAGTATAAGCAAGATAAGGGAATTACAGATTTTCTGCACGAGATTCAAACACACATAGTGGAGGACTTGGACAGGTCCTTCAGAGGACGGCGAGGAGACAAGAAAGAAACAGATCAAGACGCCTCGGCGGACGAATTGGCCTTCCGAGTTTACGATGTCAACGTTATCGCTGACAATTCAGGAGTGCAAGGCGCCCCCATTGTCGTAGAAAGCAACCCCACCTATGATAATGTGCTCGGCCGAATAGAGAAGGAAAGCCAGCTCGGAACTCTGACAACCGATTTCACACTGATTCGAGGTGGCTCCTTACACGAGGCAAATGGCGGATTCCTGATAATCCGTGCAGAACAGATCCTTCGCGACCTAAACGTCTACGAGGGTTTGAAACGCGCGCTTAAGGCCGGGGAGATTGTCATCGAAGATCTGCCACAGAGGGTAGGATACGCGAGTGTAAAGAGCCTGGCCCCCCAGCCGATACCCTTGGATGTGAAGGTCGTCCTGATCGGCGATTCTTCCACATACCAACTACTCTTCGCTTACGACCCTGAGTTCCGTGAACTCTTCAAGGTAAAAGCAGATTTCGATTCAACCATGGAAAAAGTTGATAGCAATCTCAAAAGCTACGCAGGATTCTTCACGACTCTGGTGGTAAACGAGAATCTGAAACACCTCGACGCATCAGCCCTAGCTCGACTTCTAGAGCACAGTTCCCGGCTTGCTGAAGACCAGACCAAGCTGTCAACCCAATTTGGCCTCGTGGCGGATGTTGTGCGTGAAGCACATTTCTATGCCTCGCAGGAAAATGCGAAGTACATAACGGCATCGCATGTTGAGAAGGCGATTGAGGCCAAGGTCTATCGTTCAAACCTTGTGCAGGATAAGATCAAGGAATACATTCAGCGAAATGTGATTTTCATCTCAACCGATGGAGCCGCGGTTGGTCAGATTAACGGGTTGTCAGTTCTGAGCGTTGGCGACTTTTCGTTCGGCGCCCCGTCACGCATAACCGTTGCAGTCGGGCTCGGAAAGGAGGGGTTGATAGATGTTCAAAGAGAAGTCCACATGAGCGGCCCGATACATGGGAAAGGGGTTATGATTATTGCTGGATATTTGGCCTCAAAGTTCGCTTACGATAAGCCCCTGACTCTGTCAGCCAGGATAGTTTTCGAACAGAACTATGAAGGAGTTGAAGGAGATAGTGCATCGAGCACAGAACTGTACGCCTTGCTCTCCGCACTTTCCGGCGCCCCGATCAAACAGAACTTCGCAGTAACCGGTTCAGTAAACCAGAATGGCGACGTGCAGCCAATTGGAGGAGCTAACGAGAAAATCGAAGGCTACTACGAAATCTGTAAGGCGAGAGGCCTGAACGGGCAGCACAGCGTAATCATTCCGGCAAGCAACGTTCAGAACCTCATGTTGAAGCAGGAGGTGGTCGACGCCGTGAAGGCGGGGAAGTTTCACATTTACCCTGTCAAAACCATCGAGGAAGGTATTGAAATCCTGACCGGCGTCCCAGCTGGAAAGCGGCTGCCGAACGGGGGCTACGAGGAGGACTCTATCTACGGGCGAGTGGACAAGCGGTTACGGGAGATGGCGGAGACAGTCAAACGTTTCCAAGCGTTCGCAGTGTAAGTGGAGCCTTGTTCACTCTAAGACGTGGATGTTCTTCTTCGCGCACATGTCCTTCAGGATCTTTGGCCAGACAGTGACGCTAACTTCGCCCAAGTGCGCCTTCTTCAGTAGGAGCATGTAGGTTCGTGATTGCCCTATGCCGCCCCCTATGCTGAGCGGCAGCTCGTTGTTTATGATGCCTCGGTGGTAGGGGAACTTCAGGAAATCCAACTGCCCGGTGATTTCCAGTTGCTTCTTGAGAGAGCTGGCGTTGACGCGGATGCCCATGGAGGTTAGTTCATGGCGGCGCCGTGTCACCGGATTCCAGACCAGAATGTCGCCGTTGAGGCCGTGCATTGTCCTACCGTCTTCGGACTTTGTTTCCGTAACCCAATCGTCGTAGTCGGCCGCCCTCATCTCATGTGGGTACCCATCCTTGAGCACCCAACCGATTCCAATTATGAAAATAGCTGGATACTTTTGCAGTATCGCTGTCTCACGCGCCTTGCGAGGCATGTCCGGGTACTTGTCGAGGATGTCTTCGGCGTGCAGAAAAGTGATTTCGTCTGGCAGGCTGGGATATTTCGAGGTTTTGAGATGAGGAAAGAGTTTTTGCGCATGATTTTCAGCGCCCTTAAGGACCTTCCAGATTTTCCGAACGGTTTCCTTTAGATAATCCAAGTTCCGCTGCTCTTCAGTTAACACTTTCTCCCAATCCCACTGGTCCACGTAGGCGCTATGGTCATGGTCCAAGAAGTAGTCCTTGCGAACCGCGCGCATGTCGGTACAAATCCCTTCACCTACTCGAAGGCCGAATTGTTTCAAAGCGACTCGTTTCCATTTAGTCGCAGCCTGCACTACCTGCGCATCGATCGGGTTCTTGTTATAATCGTTGGATATGTGAAACTGGATTGGGGTACGTGAGCCGTCTCGGTCGAGCAGGTCGTTGACTCCGCTTTTGGCATCCACTATCAGCGGCACCTGTACCATCATTAGGTTGAGTTCTTTGCACAGATTCCCCTCGATGTAGCCCTTGACAGCGAAGATAGCCTTCTGCGTGTCTTTCGGCGTCAGAAGGAAATTGTAATCATTTGGCAGAACCTTCTCAAGTTCATCATAGCTGCCGATGCCCGGCCCAGCCAAGTCCGCCTTCTTGCTAGACATTGCTCTCTCCGCTTCGGGAAACAAAGTGACCTTATTACGCATGCTTCTGCTTTCCACGATTGGCAAAATGGAAATCCTGCTGGCAACATCATCGGTGGCCCGGACAACTCATATTGTGGTGGGCCCGGAGGGATTCGAACCCTCGAATATCGTGGGTTCTGGCCCGTGAGCTTTCATTACAGAGATACTGTTGACAGCTTAAGCTGTGAAACGCCTTTCGTTTTCATGAGATCTTTAGCCATGACCTGAATTCTTTCCAATCTACCCTTGACTGAGATTATCTCTAAGCATCGAAATTCGTCAAGGTGAATATGTGTCGTGGAGTTTATTGCGTCTCTATAGTGGTGTTGAACGTCAGTGAGTGCTTCTTGGACTCCGTGGGATCGATGGTCATAGGTTAACAGAACCGCGCCTGCTCCAAGCTTCCCTCTTTCTCCCTTCCAGGTATATTCTGTAATGAAATTGCGCATGGCAACCTGCAGACCTTTCGACCGGTCTTTGTACCCTATCGCCCTGAGCGAATCATCAAATTGCTTCATCAACTTTGGCGGCGTAGAAAAACTGAACCTATCCACTTTCACCAAGAACAGCACACCGTCCATCCAAATGCAATCTTCAGCATATCACAATTTCGGCGGAGGAAGTGCAAGGAAACAGCCGAACGCCCGAATATGTAATTATCGCACCTTCTTGCCAATCAATCAATTTATCTAAGTAATACTATTGACACATAGCGTAATACTGGTGACTTGCGTGCATATTCCGGACGGGTACCTGGGACCGTTGGCATGCATTTTTTTCTACATACTTATGGTCCCGATGTGGTTCATAGCCTCTAGAAAAGTGGAGAAGAATCTCAAGACAAAACAAATACCGTGGCTCGCCTTTGGAGTGGCCTTTTCATTCATAATAATGATGTTCAACTTTCCCGCGCCTGGAGGGACAACGGGGCACGCGGTTGGGGCGGCGATCCTTGCTCTAACCTTGGGGCCCTGGTTCGGTTTTCTGGGGATTACAGGTGCCCTGCTAATTCAATGTCTCTTGTTTGGAGACGGTGGAATAACCACTTTCGCAGCGAACTCGTTCAACATGGGCCTAGTCATGTCCTTCGTCAGCTACTATGTGTACAAGTTGCTGGCGACTCATGCTCCCATCTTGTCTCGCCGACGCTGGTTAGCAGCTGCGGCATCTGGATACGTTGGATTAAACGCAGCAGCTCTGTGCTGCGCAATAGAACTCGGCCTCCAGCCAATACTATACCACACTGCTGACGGCAGCCCTCTCTACGCTCCCTTTCCACTATCCATAACAATTCCAGCCATGTTGATCTCTCACGGGCTTATCTTTGGATTTGTCGACGCGGGTGCAACCGGTTTCCTAGTTTCCTACATAATGCGCTCTGACCCGTCCATATTGGCAGCTTCGATAGCCCAATCGGTTCCCGATCTGGATGCCGGTGTACGAGTTAGAGATGCTCCGATGACGACTGTGAAATCTCCTGCGCCAGAACACTCAGTTTTCAGAAGACTCTTGATACTAATCACCGTATTGGTGGTACTGGTTCCCTTAGGTTTGCTGGCTCCGGGGTTAGCGTTTGCGGAATGGAGTTCCTCTGACTTAGAGAGAATATTCGGGATGGCTCCTCCTGCAGGGCTCAAGAGCTTAGAGAATCTATACAATGCTCCTCTCGGTGGCTACAGCGTGCCCGGGGCAACGAGCTTCACCCAACTCAGCTTGGCGTATGTGCTCGCAGCTGTCATTGGAGTGTCCATTCTTGGTTTGTGTCTTTTCGCGATCTACCGAGTTAAATCAAGAGCTACGGCTCCAGATCCTGAATCCCTTCAAGAGGAGTGATTTCAGATGCTTCCTGAATGGCTGAATCAGAAACCGGCCATTGGCCCTTGCCCATGCTGCACCGTAACAGGGCGCAGCAAGAAGAGCATAGTGGAGAGAACGATAGGAGCCTTCTCGAGTTTCTTCGATGAATCCAGCTACGCTGAAGGCTATGCAAGCAAGAAAGGGCTACTGCAATTCGTTGACCCGCGTTTCAAACTGGTCGGGGTGCTTTGGCTTGTCGTTTGTGTTATCCTTGTGGGCCGCGTGGAGTGGGTTCTGGCAATTCTCGGTGTCACTATTCTCTTTGCTGTAGCCTCGAAGGTAAGGCTCGGTTATTACTTGAAGAGGGTCTGGCTCTTCATTCCACTCTTCACACTGGTCATTGCTGTGCCGGCTATGTTCAACTTCATCGTTCCCGGACAGCCTATTTTCGTGCTCCTAAGTAAGGGTCAATCCCTAGGTACCTTTGTTTCTCCGTGGACGATTTCAATCACGGTTCAGGGCGTTCAATGTGCCGTCCTCTTTGTCTTGAGGACAGGAGCCGCTGTCTCCCTTGTAATCCTGTTCACTCTGACCACTCCCTGGACTGATCTGCTCGCATCTCTACAAAGCCTGAAGATACCAGCGGCCTTCGTGATGATACTCAGTATGACTTACAGGTACGTGTTCGTCCTAGTCGGCATTGCCCAAGACATGTCTATGGCTCTAAAGAGCAG
>Ga0315279_10000964_pt1 | contig 50599 bp, 48 predicted proteins | sample YL17G06_20_MG_FD_203694 | JGI IMG/M metagenome (GOLD analysis project Ga0315279, IMG submission 203694) | Sediment microbial communities from Yellowstone Lake, YNP, Wyoming, USA - YL17G06_20 | ecosystem: Environmental > Aquatic > Freshwater > Lake > Sediment | place: USA: Wyoming | collected... | reverse complement strand
GTGTCAAAACGGAAAAGATGCGACATGAACTTCTAGGCGAGAAATATGAGCCTGAACCTTTCTCCGTTTGGCTAGAGAAGCTGCATGCTTACTTTGTCAAGCGTTTTGAAGAAATCAAAGATCAATGCATAATGACTCCTGGAGGCGTGAAGCGTTCAAAGAAGAAGCGGAGGACCTCAGGAAAGGCTAGAGTGATCAGATGGAACGCTATTGAAAAGATGGTTGCAAAGTTCGATACGTTGACCTTTGAGCAACAGGCCCAAGCAAAGAACCGCTACGTCATTCCCTACTGGAAGAGAGCGCTCGAAAACCACGGGCAAGGCATGCCAGATCAAGAGGCGATAGCACTTGCGAAGCAATGAAAAAATAAGCCAGATGCCAGAACGATTGCAACAACTATTAAAAGTGAAGCCAAAAGAGAGTCAGAAAGAAACCAAAAGGATTAAATCTGATACCTATTTTACTACTAATAGAGGAAGAGGAATGGACACTAAAGAATCAGATCGCAAAGCAATCATCGACATCATCTATCGAGAACAGCAAAAAGAAGAATGGGTTAAATGCATCAACATAGAGAAAGCAGCTATAATCATAGGAATCAGCAAACCTACGTTCTACAGAAGACTTGGAGAAATGACCAAGGAAGGAATCCTCACAAGAAAAGTCAAAAGTCGAAAAGACATTCTCTACCGTATCAACTTCTCAAAGCTGCCAAGAGAATACGCTGAGGTGACCAACTTTAAGATCTGGGTGATGACCGAGATCAACAACCATATGGAAGAAACCATGAAGAAATTCGATGAACAGGAAGTTCTCAAAGAACTGTCAACATGGATAGGAGCGCTCTGTAGTTACACTGTTCTCAAGCAGATCGAGACCGGACTACCCTACACAGATGCAGTGGAATACTATATCAAACAGCCAGGAGGCGCGCCTAAGTTCCTGAGAAGAATAGTCATCTCAAAAGGAAGAGGCGCTTGGACTGACCTTGAAGATTTCAGCAAGATGGCCAAACTCATGACCGATGAACCACTTGGAAAACATGAGGAGTATCAGTCAGGACTCAATATGTTCTACGAGGTCTTGGAGAAGCTCTATCCAAAGGAATTTATCGCTTTCGAACATGTCTGGGTCGGAAAGAGGAAACCTGGAGAAATGGCAACAGAGGAGGAGAAAGAGACCAAGCAATGAAAACACTGAGAAGAGCACTGGTCAACATAGGCGAGCGCGACAGAAACGAGAGAGACATGGCCGGGTACTATTATGGAAGCAGCCAGCAAATCTTCTTGGTTAGAGCTTTCTATGAAAGCCAGAAACACCTTGAAGACTACGTTGAGGGAACTATAGAGCATGAAACGCTTCACCATATCCTCTTGAACCGAATCAATCATGAGGCATGTGAGAAACTCGACAACATTCACGATCTCTTTTGTGGATTCTACACCCTAAAAGTGACGGAAACCAGTTCAGTGCTGCACTTCCACCTGAAGACAATAAAGTCATAGGACTGAAGGAGTTCTTGACAAGGTTTAAGTGAACATTGGAACGGTGAAAACTCGTTCTCAAAACCTTTCTTTTTCCTTCAAACCAGTTTCTAGGCTTAGGAAATTAGAGAAGAAGACACTGCTCAGAAACCGTGTTTTGTCACCTTTTCCAACAATGTAAGCTACGATCAATGCTTATTCCTTTCACACTTGAAACCAAGACTCTTCTCCGTCCTTCTTCAAAGGAAAACCCTAAAACTTCCAAAGAACCCAGATTCACAGTCTTTACCGTTTTCACCCTTCAGAGCTAGTCAGCCACTTTCAGAGGAACTATTACTCTCACTTTGACACTCAAAAACCGAAAGTAGTGTCCGAACCTTTCTACATAACTTGCATTTCATCTCAGAAAATATTCCAAGTCACCTCACTATTCCGAGTTGCCAAAAACACTTCACAAAACAAACCGAAAAAGCCAAAAAGGCTTCACAAAATCTGAAATCATTTCAAAACCCAGAAACAAGCTCCTTTCGACACTCCGAGCAAGGTTTCTATAGACAACTTTCCAACTTGATGAACGAAAAACAGTAGATTAAGCGAAAGACGCTTAGAATGAGGCGTTTCTCAGAGTGAAAAACAAGTGATTCTCAGAAAAAGGGGATTTTGGTCGTTTTTTGGCAAATATTTTGGCAATTCAGATAGAGGAATATGCTAGGAAGATTATCTAGAACCATACTTCAGACAAGATATACCACTGAGCAAAGCGGTAGTGATTGATTCAGTGTCTCAAGCGCTAAGAAACTATGGGATAGAGCCTAAATGGGCTGCCTGTTTTTCTTTGACCGAAATTTTCTTTCCACCTATAGGCATATTCGTACCTGATCTTGGCAAGGTCTTGCGAAAGCTTCTTTTTAAAGGTATGAGAGGTGTTCAGGCGTGGTTCGAAGACTTTGAGAAGTTCAGGGAAGGTCGTAAGATGTTGTTAGCGGAAAACTTCCAACTCGCTTGGAGTCCAGAGACTCCTGACGTAAAGAAAAACTTGAATATGCTGCCTGAGGCAAAGAAGGCTTTTGTCATCAACGAATTGGGGCTATTTCAAAAACAGCTTCTGCCACTAAAGGAACAAATGCAAAAACTTCAGACTGACTTGATCTCTATTTCATCAGGCACAGGATTAGATCTCGATTTCAAAAAACTAGATTCCAAACACGCTGACATTTCCTTTGACGAAAAAGAGCGAATTCCAAGTCTGCTAACCAAGTGCGAGCAAGCTCGAAAAGAATTGAGAAGTTATCATGAAGAACTCGCTATTCTGTCAACTTTGAAATACAGTATAGAAGACTATCAGAGACGAAAGAGCGACCCCTTTTTTTCCAGTAATCTTAGCTATACTATGAAAGAGCTCGCAACACTGTGGACATTTCTGCGTACTCCAAAATACGAATCAAAGGAAGAGAAAATAAGAGAAGTGTTAAGTGACTTGAGACTTCCAGAAAATTATGTTGTCACGGTTAGAACCTACGGAACTCCAACTCAATATGAACTTGAACCTGACAGTAATAAGCGAAAAGAACTATTGAAGAAGGCTGAGGAAGAGGAAGCGAAGAATGAATATCTTAGACCTTTAAACCACATTGCAAGACGGTACGACAAAAACTTCTATGCGCACATTGACTTTTTGGAAGGAAGACCAGTATCGCTGAATATCAGTTACCGTCGATGGTCTTTTGATGAGAGCGAGGATCAAAGGAAGGAAATTATATCAAAACTGCAAATATCTGGATTCAGACCGAGTCACGACGAATATTCAATAAACGCAAATAAGACTGTAAAGGTTGAAAGCAATGCAACAATCAAAGAACTCGAAAAGACCGTGGAAAAAGAGCTTGCAGAATATCCCCAATAACTCCTCTTTTTGTCATGGCCTATTAGTTGTGGTTTAACCCATGTTCAAATTCCGGCCAGGGTGCCATACTCACTTTCTGATGAGCCGTAGCAATCAGGTTGTAGGCGAATGGAATGTTTCTTAAGCCTGAAGTCGCATCTTAGGCTTGACTGGTGAAATTGTCACCTGGAAAGTTGAAGCCCGAAGAAAAAGTGAATCTTGCAATTAACATGACTGACGTCTGTCTTCGCGTCTGCGCTGAAGGCATGAAGGCTCAAAACCCAAACATCACAAAACAAGAACTCACAGAAAAGCTCAGAGAAAGAATACAGTATGCGAGAAGACGTGAACGTGAGGTCTAGAAGCTGGAAGCTTTTGAAGGATTAGTCAGAAGAATCGTTGAAAGTTTCAACAGCGCCGGGCTAGATTACATGTTCACAGGGGCTTTGGCTGTCAGTCATTATGGGACGCCTAGAACTACAACGGACATTGAGTCATGGTCAAAATCGCAACAGAGAACGCATGTGCAAGCCTTGTACCAGCCTTGAAGAAGGCAGGGTTGCAAGCGAACGAGAAACAGATTGAGGCAGCTCTGAAGTCAGACTACAGAATAGCCACTTTCAAAGATAACAGGACACCGCTGACCGTGGACATCATTCTCCTTGACGATAAGTTCGAGAAAAAGGCTGGCACAATCCTAGGTCTCCCGACATTCTTCCAGAAACCTGAAGATCTGATTTTAGCGAAACTGCGGATGATAGAAGCGACTATTCCGCAGGAAAGAGCCTTGAAGGACAAGGATGACATTAGAGCTATTCTGACATTCACCGCGTTGAACCTTGATGATGTAAAGAGGCAAGCCAAAAAGAACGACACATCGTCAATTCTTGAGGCTCTATTAGCCGATAAGACTCGCAAGGGCAGGAAACGTTCCTAGGAAGACGTAGCCGAAAAACTAATTTTCCTTGTGCGTACTTTTCCGTTCTTTCTCTTCAATGAAATGCTTGAGCTTCTTCTCCATCTTCAACTCGTACACGTGTTCTTTGACGGGTGGAGGCAAACCTTTCTTCCTGAATAGCAGATTCGGAGCGACAATTCGTCTCTCTCCTGCTTTGACTGTCACGCTTTCGCCGCCGACTACGTCCTCAAATGGCTCCAAGGCTTCCACAATCCAATTTCCCGTGCTTTTGGTCAGCACCTTGACCATGTGTTTTCCCTTGTAAAACCTAATATCGCTGCTCATCTAGGCGTCTCCTACAAATACTGCTCACGTAGAAGCGGATATAAATGCACGCTTTTCCGACGATTTCTCAAGTGGAACTAATCCCAGAAAACATAAGAACCACCTCGAACCATCATTTCAGATGATAGAGATTGACATTTTCGCATCCTGCCATTACTAAGACTTCTCAAAGCACATGGTTACATGACATTCTGAAAGGCATAAGACCTGACATTAACGAAAGCTTGACTATCACAACGAGGCGCTCAACGAATAGCCAATGCGTGATATGCAAAGGCTCAAGAAACCTTTGCGGAAAAATTCGCTGCCCAATAATGGTCAAGGTGAACCATTACCTGCGAAGTGTCTCTCTGATGGGCAGCAAGGACATTGCAGGAGCCTCGCCGCCGAGCGTTTTCATAGGCAGAATCGGCTACCCAAACGTTTACGCTGGCCCTCTCGTGCCGCCAGTTGAGGAAGACACAAGTCTCTACGACCTGCCCGAATACTGGTTCGGAAGATCAATGGATGAAATCGTAGGCTTCCGTTCGATGCTCGTGAGAGGCAAATATCGCGTGCACGTGCGGAGATTCGAGGAAGCAGGGAAAATAATCGACAAAACCCGCGAGCTCGCACTAGCCGTAAACCCGGTCGACATGGAACTGATATTGAAGAACAAACCGCGGGGAAACATCTTCATGGATGATGAGGTTCAGCCTTTCGGTCCTTCCGCGCAGATCCGTGACCTGAACCTCGGCAACGCACGATGGGATCACCATGTGGAAAAGGCTTATCATGACACGGATCTGAAGGCCGTGGAAGCTGTCAAGGAGCTTTACGGTAAAGGCGTGCTGGTCACCAAGATTCAGAGAGCTTTCAGCGTCGGAGCCTTCGGCATGGAAGAGAACAGGCGGATGGTGCCGACACGCTGGAGCATAACCGCAGTAGATGACATATTGTCAAAAGATCTGATGAAGAAGGTCAGAGAATACCCAGAGATAAACGAGTACCGCATCTACGAGTCCCAATACTTGGACAACATATTCGAAGTGCTCATGATTCCGTCAATCTGGACTTACGAAGCCATAGAAGCATGGTATCCAGGCACAACATGGAACCCCAACGGCAAAGACATAGTCATGTTCGGAGACTGGGAAGGCCACGATGGCAGAACAACTTACGCCGAGATAGGCGGTTGCTACTATTCGGCAAGACTTGCGGTGTGCGAGGAGCTAGTGAAAGAAAGGAGACAAGCAACGGCTATAGTTTTGCGAGAAGCCCGTCCAGGCTACATTATGCCCGTCGGTGTCTGGCAAGTCAGAGAAAACGTGAGAAACGCGATGCGCCAACCGCCTTACAAGTTCAACGCACTGGAACTAGCTTTGAAATGGATCGCTGGAAGATTTCAGATCCCATTGCAAACGTGGATAAGCAAGAGCGTACTTATCAGAAATGCCCTTTTCCAGAAGCGCATCACAGACTACTTGTTCGCAAAGAATCCTGCTTGACTCGCTTCTATAACAAGTTTAAAAAACCAACCGTGCCATTTACTATGACTGGGTCATAAGATGACCGAAAATATGAAATTGACTTTTCCCTTTTCTGTTCTATCGGAAAACAGGAAACAGCCCTGCTCAAAAGAAATGGAGATAGCTGCACTCTTCTGTTCCGGAGAACTTGAAAGAAACAAAGGCGGAGGTCTTATCCTGAAACAGCCGCCTGAAAAAACGGTTTTCTTAGCCAAGATCGGCTATCCTCTATGGCTTGTCGCATGGAATGAGCTAAACCTGCTCATCGACGGACTAGCAACTACAGCCCACCATCTAAGATACAAGACGCTCTCTGACGTGAAGGTCTTCAACGAGAACATGGAGAGAAGCTCGAAAACGTTTGAAACCTACGTGGATTTCTTGGCAGACAACGTGAACTACTTTCAATCGTCCATCAGTCCGAAAGAAGCGGTTCTGAACGGGCTGGTCACGGACTCAATTTTGCTCAGCGAATTCAGTCTGTACCTTTCCGAAGCCGCACAGATCGAGCCTCCGCTTTCTGATTCAGTGGCTCTAATGCCGACAATAGATGAATCCGCAGTCTCTTCTGAAATGCAAGAACTCAGTAACCTAAAAACCGAGTTTCAAGAAGACGTTGCCGCTTTGTACGCGACTTTGAAGCTTCTCAACAGAACGACCAACAACTTCCTCAAGTTCATACGCGGAAAAATCAAGGCTCACCAAGACGAGCTCAATGAGAAGATAAAGAAAGAGGAAAGCATCGCAAAGCCAAAAGTGCAGCAGATACATGAAGACTACGACGACCAGATAACACAACTCACGAAGAACTTCAAAAAACAAGCTCTCCCTCTGCATCAGGAGAAGGCGAAGTTTGAGAAACTCCAAGAGCAGCTACTAGGCAAGATTGAGCGCTGCAAAATCGAGATGAAGACGGCCAAAGTTAGCAAGAGCACCGTCGGCGAAAGAAAATGGAAAGAGAAACTTGACGAAAGCAAGAAAGAACTGTCTGAAACGAAAAAGCGAATCAAGGAAACTGAAACAAAGATAAAGGAAACTGAAGACCAGCAGCAAGTTGAGACTTTCAGGCTAAAATCAGAAAGCGAAGCCAAAGTCAAAGAAGCCATGAAGAACGTCACCGAACTTGAAGCTGCCCGTGACGCTGAAACCCAAGTTCACACGCAAGAAATGGACAAACTGAAACAACCAACGTCGACAATAATCGAACAGATTGACAAGGACGCAAAGATGAGAGAAACAGATCTTGGAGGATTGGAAAAGTTAGGGATAAGACAAACGCACAAGAGCAATGCCTTAGTCTATGTGCCTTTCTATCTGGCCTGCTATCAATCTGAGTCTAAGAGACGCTATGCGCTATTCTCGCCGTCAGTTGCTGACAGTGTGGGTCTGTCGATCAAGCTCAAAGGAGCTTTGGGTAAGGCCAAAATCAAGGATTTCCTGACTCCGCGATTCAAAACGATGGTTTCTTTCTTGAACAAGTTTCCAGCTTTGCTTGAGCAGAACGCCGTGCTTGAAAGAGAAACCTATGAGGCAGCAGCCAACGCTGACCTGTTGAAGTCAGAAGTCGCACTTGAATCCATAAAAAGTGGGCTGGAACAACTTAAGATGGAAGGTTGGTTCTCAGAGAAGGAGTATGAGGCTTTCAAGCAGATGCTGGCTTAGGTCGCTATTCCTATTTCTGCTTTATGAATTCCTTGTATTTCTCAATGGAGTAGTTCACTATTTTCCATGCTTGCTTGGCGTTTCTCCATTCTTTGAACTTGACCCATTTGTGAGGTTCCAGCCGCTTGTAGGTCTCAAAGAATTCTTGAATTTCCTTAATCAGGTGCGGGTGAACATCCGCTATATCATGGTAACCATCGAATCGGGCGTCATTCAAGGGCACCGAAAGCATCTTTGCGTCTTCACCCTCCTCATCCTCAACGATTAGAGCGCCGATGACGCGCACTTTGGCTATGCAGCCAACTTCAAGCGGCTCATAGGTCAGGGTCATTATGTCCAGCGGGTCGCCATCATCATACCACGTTTGCGGAACAAAGCCATAATCAACCGGGAAAACCACGGATGAAGGTATGATTCTGTCAAGCACGAAGGATTCCCATTGAATATTGTATTCGTACTTGTCGCGTGAACCCATGACAACCTCAATGACCATGTTAAGCAGTTCTGGCGGCTTGTCGCCAGCTGGAATGTCCTTCCAAACATTCAAAATCATCAACTTCTAAAGGTAGATGCTAACCTTTTTGATTCGTTGAGGCGCTTTCCGTTCTTTGAATAGTGTATCCTGCCCCATCAAGCGTCATATTGTCCCTCTCAATCACGATTCCGCTACTATCGATGGTGCCGATGTTGCCAGTTACCGTATAGATGTCTCCGTTCTGCTGTATCGGCGCTCCTGTAGGATCAATGCTTCCATCAGCCATGATGTAAACCGGGCCATCCAATGCCTTGGTAGGCTGAACAATAAGCATCAGAGTCAAGAATGCAGGTAGCAGTGGCACAAGCGTCAGACGACAAACCTTCCTTCTAATCCTCTGCTCCCCCTCACAGTATTGTGGTCTCAGAACAGAATTAAAGGTTTGCCTGAGGCGTCCAATTGGACCGCTTTCATCTTCAAAGAAGAGCTCGTGGAAGCCGTAAGGTTCCTAGGTTTCTTTCGAAAACTCGGCGAGTTTCTTGTTTTCTGTCCGATTGAGCGTTTCAGCGCATTTTCTAGGATCCAGCGGCTTGAACTCTAGTCCAAGGGTGACGAGTAGTCTTTGAACATCCTTCGCGATACTTGGTGCCACAAGGATTCCTCTCACTTTCCTGTCTGCCTTGGTCTTTATCGCGTCTATGTATCTAGACAATTGTAGAGCTGCCTCTTTCCCTGCCATTTTGCGTTTGACTTCCACAACAACGAGACTTCCATTCCTGTCTACTGCGTAGATATCAACAAATCCAGGCTCAACCTTCTTCTCATAACTAATGGGTTTGAGTCCTTCTTCCAGAAGCGTGGGATTCAGTAGAATGGCTTTGTGCATGTCTTGCTCGCTGGCGTATAGCGAGAACTGGCCTGAATCCGCAAGGTTCAGAGCGGAGAGTATCTGGAGCCTGTCAAAGAATACCTCAATAGACTCTGCAGGCTTCTGTCGGATAGCGTGGATCTCCAAAATGTTACCCTTAGACTGAGTGTGAAAAACGCAGCCTGGTGGTTGCCAGTTGACAGGCTCGTATCCTATTGATCGATGAACAAGAAGAGAGCCGTCTTTCTTTACTATCAAGATGCGCTCGCCGGGCTCAAGCTTCGATTTTGCTCTTCCACGATAGTGTACCCAGCATCTGCCCACAATGATCAATGTCCTGTGCTGGGATACAGCTTCTTTTGCAGCATTTTCCGCTTCGGCAATTGTTGGAGTAACTAGCACCGTAAACGGTTTAGATTCTGGCATCGTTTTCTCAAATGCTTAATGAAGGCTTGCGCATACATAAGATTTCTGAAGGGTAGCCATGAGTGGTTGGAGAAAGAAGCGAGCCGTTGTGCGTCGCTATGATTTGACAGCGGATATGTATGATTCGCGCTATGCGGAGGAGCAGACTGCAAAGTACATAGTGGCTCTCGAGAGCCTAGGCGCCGAAAAGCTTGGCTCAGTTTTGGATGCAGGCTGCGGAACTGGGCTCCTGTTTTCACATGTTGCAGACAAAGCAGATGCAATCGTGGGTTTGGACATTTCTAGAAAAACTCTTCTCAGGGCGAAAGAACGTGCAAAAGGTTTTCAGAATGTCTATTTGGTTAACGCTGACTCTGACAAGATGCCCTTTCACAAAGAGGTTTTCGGCCATGTTTTTGCCATGACTATTGTTCAAAACGTTCCGAACCCCATTGATACGCTGAACGAAATCAGAAGAGTCTCAGAGAGCGATGCGGTCTTTGTAATAACTGGTCTGAAGAGAATATTCTCTATGAGGAGCTTTAGGAAGATGCTGGAGAACGCTGAACTGGAAATAGTCGACATGGATGATCGGGACAACCTCAAATGCTACGTGGCGACCTGTGCTAAAATGCATCATTAAGATTGGGCAATATTCTGACTAAACTATATATGAAGGTGAACATAAGCCTATTTTCAAATGCAGCTTTCGCATCTCACCGATGTGAATCTGGTGATTATTAGATGCCGTTAAAGACCATTAAGAAAGACACGGCTGACGCACTAACGCTAGAATGGGTTTTGCACGTAAAAGATTACAAACTTGTTCTTGACAGAAAGCGTTGCGTGTGTTGCCAGATTTGCACTCTCGCTTGCCCAAAAGAGGCCATCAAAACTGAGAAACAAGCGAAAGTCGTGGGCGAAAAGGCAAGGAAAGCCAAGGTTGACATTGATCTGGGAAAGTGCAATTTCTGCGGAATATGTGACTTGTTGTGTCCATACGGAGCGATAAGGGTAACGGCAGACGATAAGCATATTCTTTCCGTTGTTGAAAAGGAAAGTTTTCCTCAACTGATTCGTGATATTCAAGTCGATGCGAGCAAGTGTCCCTCCGATTGTACGGAATGCAGAGATGCCTGTCCTCTAGACTTGATCGCGGTTTCATGTCTCACACCTGAAGGGAAACCTCTTGAGAATCTTGGCTCCCTGACTGAACAAGAAAGGGCTAACCTCAAGGTCAAGATCGACATACAGAAGGAATACTGCCCCTGCTGCAGAGTCTGCGAAATCAAGTGTCCCGAAGGCGTCTTGCACGTTCGGAAATTCATTCACGGAAAGATCAGAATCAACCCTGAGAAGTGTCTTGAACACTGCAGAGACTGCTTAGACGTTTGCCCAATAGAAGGCGCGCTATACTTCTCAGATGAAGGCAAGAAAGTGCACGTGAACGAGATGTTCTGCATCTACTGCGGAGCGTGCAAGCTAGTTTGCCCTGTTGATGAAGCTCTTGAGCTTAAGAGAACAAAGATTTCACATTCACCTGTTCGTTCTGGTGCTTGGAACAAAGCCCTAGAAAGGCTGGCCTCACCTGTTGAAATGACCAAAGAACTGAAGACTAAGGGTTCAGTGAGGGCCAGAGAATCCGTGAAGAAGCGAGTTGGACTAAAGGAGGTTCAAAATGCCTAAACGAGCCGCTCGGAAGAAGTCAAAGGCTACGGGTTCGAGGATCAAGAGGGTTCCGAAGAGGAAAACCAAGCCTAAGGCCAAGGAACCTCGAATAGGCGTCTTCGTATGCCAGTGCGGTTCCAACATAGCATCCGTGATCAATGTTGATGAACTGACAAACTACGCCAGAACTCTGCCCAACGTTGTCTACGTTGAAAACATGAACTATCCATGCAGCAACCAAGGCCAAGACCAAATCAAAGCCGCAATCAAAAGCGAAAAACTCGACCGCGTCGTCGTAGCAGGCTGCTCACCAAGGCTCTATGAACCAACTTTCCAGAGATGCGTCTCGGAGGCTGATTTGAATCCCTGGCTTTTTGAGATGGCCAACATCCGCGAATTCTCATCGTATTGCCACCAAAGCTGCCCAAAAGAGGCAACTGAAAAAGCCAAGGATACACTCCGAATGGCTGTTTCTAAGGCAAGACTGCTTGAACCCTTGCAGCCTATTGAATTGCCCATGACGAAGAAAGTCATGGTAATCGGAGGCGGCATCGCGGGCATAAACGCTGCACTAGACTTGGCGGACATGGGTTTCAAGGTCTACGTGGTCGAGAAGACCGAAACCATAGGCGGTTACATGGCGCTTCTGGACAAGACCTTTCCAACGCTGGATTGCAGCATATGCATTGAAGGGCCAAAGATGGTCGATGTTGGCCGCCATCCAAACATCGAGATCATTTCCTATGCCGATGTGCTCAAAGTCGACGGAAACGTGGGCAACTTCAAGGTGAAGATTCGCAAAAACCCGCGTTACGTGATAGCCGGAAACTGCACAGGATGCGGAGAGTGCAAAGACGCTTGCCCCATTGAATATCCAAACTATGCAGACATGTATCTTGGTGTGCGAAAGGCCATTTCGGTTCCCTACGACCAGGCTGTTCCGCTCATTTACACAATCAACAAAGACTACTGCATCGAATGCTACAAATGCGTAGACGCTTGCGGAGCGCGTCAGGCCATAAACTTCGACCAGAAACCCGAGGAAATAGAAGTCAACGTCGGCGCGATAATAGTTTCAATCGGCTACGACATGTACAATCCGAAAGACTTAGAATGGACGGGCTACGGCAAGTTTGACAACGTTTTCACGGCGTTGGAGTTTGAAAGACTCATCTTGGCAGCTGGACCGACAGGCGGCAAGGTGGTTCGCGCTTCAGACGGACAGAAGCCGCATTCAATCGCTTTCATTCAATGCGTGGGCTCACGTGACATCAATCGTTATGAGTATTGCTCCAGCTTCTGTTGTATGTACACGTTGAAACATGCGGTCATGCTGAAGGAAAAATACAGAGACGGCATCGAGGTCTACGTGTTCTACAACGATATGCGGAGCAATTTCAAAGGTTATGAAGAATTCTATAACCGGGCACTGAAGTCCGGGGTGAAGTTCATCCGAGTGAAGCTTGAGAATCGCAAAGTGACAGAAGAGACTGAAACCAAAAACCTGACCGTTTACGGCGAAATCGAAGACGGCAAGCCTATCTCAGCAAAAGTCGAAATGGTCGTGCTGGCAAACGCCGCCATTCCACAGCAGACTGCACCTGAACTGGCAAAGATCCTCAATGTACCATTGGGCAAAGATGGCTTTTTCGCAGAATGCCAACCGAAGATAAGACCCACGGACACGGACACACCTGGAATCTTCCTAGCTGGAGCCTGCCAAGGCTTGAAGGACATTCCCTATAGCGTGTCTCAAGGCAGCGGTGCAGCGGCACAGGCAGCAGCAGTGCTCAGAAGAGACTTATGGTCTGTGGAGCCTATCGTTGCGAGAGTTGACGAAAACTTGTGCAGCGGTTGCAAGGTTTGTGAGTCTGCCTGTGGCTACAAAGCGATTAACGTTGAGAAGGTCGGCGACAAGGAGCTGGCCAAGATCACTGAAGGTTTGTGCCGCGGTTGCGGAATCTGCGCTTCAGCCTGCCCAACGGATGCGATTACTATGCCCAACTATTCGGACAATCAGATCGTGGCTCAGGTCAAAGCGGTCTTGGAAAGGGAGGTAAAGGCATGAGCCAACTGCAGACTGTTGCAGAGACCGAGGCGAAGCCTGAGGAGATTCGGATTGGAGTTTTCATCTGCTACTGTGGGCTTAACATAGCAGGAACTGTGGACGTTGAAGAAGTGGCGAGCTATGCCCGAACTTTGCCTAATGTGGCTTACGTCAAGACTAATCGTTACACGTGCGCTGACCCAGGTCAAGAGGAGATAAGGAAGGGCGTCAGAGAATACAAGCTGAACCGTGTAGTAGTCGCTGCTTGCTCTCCAAGAATGCACGAGCCTACCTTTAGGCGAACCGTGTCTGAAGCTGGCTTGAACCAGTTCCTGTACGAGATGGCTAACATTCGAGAGTTCTCATCTTGGTGTCATCAAAGCACGCCTAAGGAAGCAACAGAGAAAGCCAAGGAAATCGTAAAAATGGCTGTGGCAAAGGTTCGATTGCTTGAGCCTTTGGAAGTGTTTGAGGTTCCCGTTACCAACAGGGCCCTGGTGGTCGGTGCTGGAGTGGCTGGCGCAAGTGCAGCCGTAGACTTGGCGGACATGGGCTATCAGGTGTATCTAGTCGACAAATCCGAGATCATCGGCGGTCACATGGCACAATTGGGCAAGACGTTTCCAGTTTTTGAGTGCTCCAACTGTCCGCAGCAGATTCATTGTCCACGATTTTCATGTGTTGCGACGCGAATCGGAGCGGTTGCTGTTCATCCCAACATAAAGTTGCTCACAAGCTCGGAAGTCAAGAAAGTGGAAGGCGTGATCGGAAGCTACAAGGCTGAGATCGCCACGAAGCCCAGATATGTCGATGAGAACAAGTGCACCGCCTGCGGCAAATGCTCTGAAGTCTGCCCTGTCTTGGTACCTAGCAAGTTTGATGCCGGTGTGAGAACGCGCAAAGCCATTTACACTCCGTTCCCAAACGCAACTCCGAACGCCTACGCTATTGACAAGGAGTCTTGCCTGCACTTCAAGGATGGAAGCTGCTGCAAGTGCAAGGAGATCTGCCCCGTTGGCGCGGTGGATTTTGAACAGCAGCCCAGCCAGCAGTCATCCGAAGTTGGCTGCATTGTGGTTGCAACAGGCTACGACATCTATGAGCCCAATGATTTGGCGAACTATGGATATGGCAAATACAAAGACGTCATAACAGCTTTGCAGCTTGAGCGAATAATCGATTCGGGAACACAAGTCATCGGGGAGCTTTGGAAGCCTTCTGACGGCAAAATGCCCGACAGCATCACTTACATCCAGTGCGTTGGTTCGAGAGACATCAACAAATACGAATATTGCTCAGGATTCTGCTGCATGCTCACGTTGAAGAGTGCAGTTTTTCTCAAAGAGAAATACGGCAACAAACTGAGAATCGACGTCCTGTACACTGATATGAGGGCTAACAGAAAGGGCTACGAGGAACTTTTCAGGAAAGCCCAGAAGCTCGGCGTCAACTTCATTCGCGTAAAACTGACGAAAAGGAAAGTCACAGAAGACCATGCTACGAAGAAGCTTTCAGTCACTGCTGAAAAGGAAAACGGCGAACTGATCCAAGTCAATACTGACATGATTGTGCTAGCCACTGCCGCCATTGCAGCACAAGGCTCAGACGAGGTCGCCAGAGTCTTCAACATCAGCCGCGGCGGCGACGGCTTCTTCATGGAAAGCCACCCCAAACTAAAGCCTATTGACACACCTGCTGACGGAGTCTTCATAGCCGGCGGCTGTCAAGGCCCAAAAGACGTGCCCTACAGCGTTTCGCAAGGTATGGGGGCAGCTTCTCGTGCAGCTACCATCTTGTCTCAGCCTAAATGGAAGATTCAGCCTATCGTGGCGGTTGTTGACGCTTCAAAATGCCGCAACACCAAAGTGAAATGCGGAGTCTGCGTGAAAGCTTGTCCTTACGGCGCGATCAGAGCCTTAGAGGGACAGCCAGCTGAAGCATTGTCAGCTATGTGTCACGGATGTGGCACTTGCGTTGCGGAATGTCCTGCTGACGCCATCACGCAGAAGCATTTCACTGATTTGCAAATTATGTCTCAGATCAGAGCTGCGTTGGAGACTGATGCTGAAGACAAGATTCTGGGTTTTCTCTGCAACTGGTGCAGTTATGCTGGTGCAGATTTGGCTGGGACTAGCAGGTTTGAGTATCCGCCCGTGATCAGACCGATTCGCGTGATGTGTTCCGGAAGGGTTGACAGAGATTTCGTGCTTGAAGCTTTCAGACAAGGTGCTGGAATGGTGTTAGTCGGTGCTTGCCACTTGCCCTACGATTGCCACTACATCAGCGGCAATTACAAGATGAAGGCTAGGATGGACGCGTTGGCGCCGATGTTGCAGAAGCTTGGAATGAGTCCTGAACGTTTCAGAGTGGAATATGTTTCAGCTGCAGAAGGCGTGAAATTCGCGGAAATAATCAGAGAAATGACAGCTCAAATGCAGGCTTTGGGCAAAGAGAAGATCAAGGCTGAAAACGCCAAAATGAAACCAATCTTGGAAAACATGCTGAAAAGGAAGCAGCAATAGTTCATCTTTCCCCTGTGGTTACGGTTTAGCTACACGTTTTTTATGATCATGTTTATGCCTGCAAGCATGAGAACTATACTGAAGATCAGGCTCAGGTTTCTGCCTGAAATTTTCTTTGATGTGTAAGCTCCTACTTGCGCGCCGAAGATTGTGCCGGCTGCGAGGAGCAGTGCGACTTGGAGGTTAATGTTGTTGCTCTGGTAGTATGTTATGTCTCCTACTATTGATGTGAATATCATCGTGAACATGGATGTGGCTGTGGCAATGTGGATGGGCATTCCGATGATTGTCGCCATTATCGGCACTACGAGTGTTCCTCCGCCTATTCCGAGGAGTCCCGAGGCAAAGCCGCCAAAGAAGCTTAAGCCGACGCCAATGCCGAAGGCTCTTCCAGATTTTATCAGCTCAGAATCTGTTTTGGCTGTTCGTGTCTTATCTTTGGCTTTCGTTCTAAGCAGGCTGATCATCATGCGTATGGAGACGAATATCAGAAAAAAGCCGAATATCAATGCTAGCTCTCGGGATTTTATGACGTGCGTTGCTACCCATGAGCCGAGTAATGCTCCTGGGGCGGTTGTCGCGATTAGACTGATTCCTGTCTTGTAGTAGATTCTTTTCTGTCTGGCGTAGTTGATGGCTGAAGCTATGGCGGTGAAGATGATTGTGGTTAGGCTTGTGCCCGTGGCGTCTTGCGTTACTGCGAAGCCATAAAGGAAAGTTAAGATTGGGACGATGAATATGCCGCCGCCGACGCCTGTCATGCTGGCGATTATGCCTATGAAGAAGCCGAATATGATTAGGAGCCACAGGTCCAACATGACGGTCACGGGTTGTTCTAAGTGTTGGGCTTGAATTTTCGTTTGGCAACGTAGTAAATTGCACCAATTAATAAGCTTGCAGTGCCGATTATCCAAGACTGCAATGATGCAAACAGTTCAAAAGCCAGCAGTGCGACACAGGAGACTGCTCCGACTGCTGGGAGGATTCTTGGGTAAGCTCTTTTTTCTGGTTTCAGGCGTAGGGCTGAGACGTTGGCCAGTGTGTAGAAGAAGAGCATGGCGAAGGTGCTTATGGCTACGACTTTTGAGAGGTCGATGAGCAGGACGAGCATGGTCATTATTAAACCTATTATCCATGTTGAGTAGATAGGCGTGTTTCGTTTCGGATCCAGCTTGGCTAGGGCTTGTGGAAGATCCTTTCTTCTTGCCATTGCATAGACCATGCGTGAAACTCCTAGAACGGATGTGAGGAGGACGCTTGCGGTTGCGAGCATGCCTCCGATCGTGATCGTAAAGGTTGCTGCTGAATTTCCTGTTGCCTTCATGGCTTCTTCTAAGGGCGAGTTTGAGCCTGCGAGCCTATTTGGCCCTACAAGTCCGACAGCTACGGTGCCGATGAGTACGTAGAGAATTGCTGATATGGCGAGCGCTATTAGCATGGCCCGTGGGACATTGCGTTTTGCGTCTTTGACTTCTTCGGCGATGACTGCAGCTCTTGCGAATCCACCGTAGGCGAAAAAGAAGAAGACTGCTCCGCTGAACACTCCAGCCTCGAGAGGCTTGAACGGCGTGAAGTTTGCCGGATTTACGAAGAACAAGCCATAGATGATGAAGAAGGTAAGGATGAGCAGTTTTGCTGTGACGAGTATGTTGTTTAGCAGGGCTGATTCTCTGACGCTGAAGTAGTTGATTGCGGTGAAGGCTAGGCAGACGATAGCTGCAACGAGGTTTGGGTTGAGGCTTGGCACTAATGCAGTTAGGTAGTAGGCGAAGCCTAGAGAGACGGCTGCTCCAGCGAAGGTGTTGCTGAGTATCCACATCCAGCCTACGAGGAAGCCCGTGAACGGCGAGATTAGCTGGTAAGAGTATTCGTAGATGCTTCCTTCCCGTGGCTGCCAAGCTGTGAGTTCAGCGAAGCTTAATGCTGTTAATAGCGATATTAGTGCTGCGACGAGCATCGAGACTATAAGGGCTGAACCAGCCAAGCCAGCCGCAATACCCGTAACTACAAAAACCCCACCACCAATGATAGCACCAACGCTGACAGCAACAGCATCAAACAAACTCAAAGAAGGCTTCAACTTGCCCTCTTTGCTTTCTTCAAGAGCCATTGTCATCCCGATTGAAGAATGTGTTCTAAAGGCATTTGCTATTAAACTTTAATCCCAAACCCAAAAAAATCAAGAAGCAACTAAGGTTTGGTGTAACTTGAAAGAGGCAGAGAATTGCCAAAGAAAAAGTCATTGCCCAAGTCGCTGCGGAAAAACAAAGCCTTCGTTTCTAGCACGTTTTGACCATAGTTTTGTTCCTTCTTGCTTATTGCTTTCCCAACGTTATAGTAGTGATTCAAAAAGAAATCGTATATCGCACTCTGATGGGGCCAATTACAGAAACTGCTACCATGACTTTCACAGTGTCAACTACCGTTACGGTTAAAAGAACGAACGCGACTGCAGAAAACTCGACAATCAAACTTCCCTAAGAGAAAGTCAGATTTGCCATTCGAGGAATCCATGTTTCTCTCTCTTCTCGTAGGTACTTGGCAAAGAGCAAAGCTTCTTAGTTGATAAGAGTTTCAATCTAGCGTGCGTTCGTCTTGCGGAAAAGTTATAGCTGAACCGACTTAAACAGCTGGATTGGTGGTCAGATTTGCTTGAAGGCAAGACTGTGAATCTGAGAGTAGCTGAGAGAGATGACTTAGATTTTATGGTCGACTGTTTCAATAACATAGATTTCTGGGGAGAATACGACCCCATTGTTGAACAGAAATCGAAAACAGAACGGACGAAACAGTTTGACAATCCATCGAACCTTGCAATCTTGACGGAGAGAAAGCGATTCATCATTCAGAGGAAGGACGGAACGAGAATAGGGTTCATAGGCCACTGGACTACTCAGCCAAACAAGATGATGGAGATCGGCTACAATATTATCCCCGGCGAAAGGGGAAAAGGATATGGAACAGAAGCGATTCAGTTAATGATTGATTATCTATTTCTCTCCCAAAACATCTGTCGCATACAAGCAATAACGGATACGAGGAACAAAGCATCACAGAGCGTTCTGGAGAAAGCAGGCTTCAGAACAGAAGGGACAATACGAAAATCAGCTCTCGTGAGAGGAGTATGGACTAATGCCTATCTCTACAGTGTTCTGCGGGAAGAATGGAAGGAACCCAGAATTCTAACAGAGTCACCTTAATCTCAAGAACATTCTATTTTGTGTGTGAGGTAAAGTTTTATCCCCAAACCCAAACCCAACAACCGATGCACGTGATTTGTACAATGCGAGCAAAAAACAGATAAGCATGCTTGCCTTGGGAACATCAAAAGAGGGCATCGCATTGAAAGTGCTCGTCGCCTACTACAGTGAAACTAGAAACACGGAGAAAATCGCCAAGACGATTTATGAAGAAGCTTCGAAAGAACATGAAGCACACCTGAAGAGAGTAAAGGACATCACTGCAGATACGTTGAATGATTATGACCTAGTTTTTCTGGGTTCCGCTTGTCACTCGGCGGACTTGGCAGCTCCAGTCAAGGAAATCTTGAAGGCGCTTCCGGAATCACCAAAGTTCAAACTAGCAGGCTTCTTCACACACTCAACATGGACTCCTGAACAAAACGAACATGGTCAGACTCTTTTCGACGAGTGGGCGTCCAAATGCATAGATTCCTTCGTGAGCGTAAGCGAAGAAAAACGAATCGACTTCAGAGGATACTACCACTGTCAAGGTGCACCTAGCCTCCCGATTCAAGCATTCATACGCAGCGCAATAATCAAGTCGGATGATGAATGGGAGGAGTATATTCAGGAAGCTCGGAAGCATCCGAGTCAAGAGGATTTGGAGAAGGCTTCGGACTTCGCACGAAAGATAATGTCCATCCCGAATTGATGCAGGCTGCCGATGGTTTGGGGGTAAAGTTTTATCCCGATTTCTCAAGGTGTCCTTGTCAGTATTCTGGGTTCTTTCCATTCTTCTCTGAGAATACTGAAGAGGATGTCATCTGTCCATTTTCCCCTCGTGAAGCCTGCTGATCTGACAACTCCCTCCTTTTTGAATCCAACCTTCTCCAGAACCTTTTGTGATGGTCTGTTTCTTTCGTCAGTCGTCGCTTGGATTCGCATAATGTCTTTGCTTAAGAATAGGTAATCGACCAAAATTCGCACGGCTTCGGTGCCGTAACCTTTGCCCCTTTCTGTAGGCAACAGAGCATAACCAATTTCTATCCAACCTCTGGGCTGGTTGGCGAAATGAAGGATGAACCCTATCTTTTTTCCATCATGTTTCTCAATCAAGAACCATGTCCAATCAACATCAGTTTTTTCAGGGTTTTCGATTCTTTTTTCCGCCTCGGTTCTGGAGATCTGTGGTTGAATGGCTTCGTACTCGCCATAATAGTCTATGTTGTTCTTGAAATCGAAGAGGAAATCCAAATCCTCTCTATCTCTAAGCCTCAGACGGATGTTTTTGCCTTCAAGCAATCTGACCAACAATTTCAATAACTAGGTCAGTTCGGCTATAACTTTTCCGCAACGTCGTTAAGGTTGGTTGGGGTAAAGTTTTATCCAATGATCGACAGCTTCTAAAATCTTAAAAGCAAAACGATCACACAAGATGAGAGGTGATTTGGATGCCTATGGCGTACGTGTTAGTAAACACCGAGGAATATGACGTGCAGTTGATGAAGGCACTGAAAAAGATCAAGGGGGTCGAAGAGGCTTATCCTCTCTATGGCGTCTATGACATCATAGCAAAAACGAAGGCGGACACGATGGATGAGATTAAGGAAATACACAGCAAGATAAGGAAACTGGACAGGGTCAGACAAACGCTGACAATGATCGCACACGAAGGGTAGAAACGAATTCCTCTCGGCTCATTCGATTGCTCCCCGAGATTTGAACCCAGATCCAAGTGGCGAAATCTCCTGTATTCCCGATTGACATAGATATCACGCGCGCTAACATGCAATGATTTTCTCGAATAAATAGACGTTTTTTAGTCGAGCAGGACTAGCGCGCGTGACGCACAGAAGCTAGCAGAAAGTCTCTCGTATAGCTGCTAACAGTTCTTTCCTCTTTCGTGTCTGACATTTTCAAGCTGTTAACATAGGCCAGATGATGATACAATTCATGCAATACCGTTCGTTTCGTTAATCCTCTTGCGCTACTGTCGGCGAACTCGTCTTCATCAGGAAGCTTTCAGGCGACTCTCATCAAGATTACATTCACACATGCCGTAGGTTATATCTCCGAAAATATTATTAGCTAGATGAACAAGTATTGACTGGGAGAAGGGAATGCTGAGTAAGTCCACAGTTTATGGAACAGCTTTGACGTTTCTGCTAGTATGCCTACTTGCATTGAGGATGAACCCAAACCTAGGCATGTCGAAACCTGTCACAATAATCATTCCAGACAATTACCAAACAATTCAACAGGCCATAAATGCTGCAAGTCCAGGAGACACAATTCTGGTGAGACCTGGCGTTTATGCTGAAAACATAATTGTCGACGTGGATAACCTAACCATTGCATCGACAAATGGGCCGTTGGTTACCATCGTCGATGGCGCGCGCGCGACGGTTTTTTCTATCCTAGCTAGCAGTGTTGAGATTGGCGGATTTACCGTATTCAATGAGTTTGGTGGTATAGGCATAGACATGTCTTCATCAAGCAATGATACGCTCAAGAACAATATAATCGCAGGTCGCAATTCGACTAGTGGTCTAGGTTATGCAGGGATACTATTCGACTACTCCAACCACAATTCGATAGTTAACAACACGGTCTGTAACTACGACAGAGGAATACAAACACTTGGAGGCTCTGAATACAACTTGATTAAAAACAACAGAATCCAAGGCGTGTATGCAGCAGTACTGCTCATGCAATCAAGCGGCAACCAGATAATCAGCAATAACATGACAGCCGGGAGTCATGGAATGTGGATAGGAGGTTCGAGCCATAACAAGATCATTGGAAACAATATATCGACATGTGGAGACAGAAGCATAATGTTGAAAAACGCTCATTTCAACAGCATTTGCCGCAACATCATCTCAAATAACTACGCTTATGGAATGGTCATGAGCAATGCTGATGGAAACAGAATAGTTGAAAATCTCATATCAAACAACGACCAAGGGATAAACTGTAATGGAGAAGGCAATTGCTTCTATCGCAACAACATGCTAAGCAATCGCATCCAAGCATATAGCTTTGGAGGCAATTTCTGGGACAATGGCTACCCAGGGGCAGGCAATTATTGGAGCGACTACAGTGGGGTCGATGTTTACGGTGGTCCTTATCAAAACGAGACGGGTAGTGATGGAATAGGTGATGCACCGCACATCATTACTGCTGATGTGGACCACTATCCACTTATGAATCCATTGGCTCTTTCTCTCCCTCCCGCCCCCGTTCCTTTGCACACGCTCACTGTTGACAGTTCACCGCCGGGAGTTTCCTTTGCAGTCGAAGATCCAGTCTCTCATACTACTCCTTGGTCAGAGGCTTTCTTTGAATGCTCCTTCATCGATCTGACCATGCCAGAAACCCATGATGATGGCGAGGCAAGGTACTTCTGGGATCGTTGGAATGATGGAGAAACCAACAGGTCGAGAACCGTCAGAATAGACGGCGACGCAAATATGAAAGCCTACTACTCTGGGCCTCGCTATGAACTAGCTATCAACTCTTCACCCGTAACGGGAATACTCTTCGTGCTGAACGGAACGCAAGTGAGGACACCATACTCAGATTGGTTAGCTGGAGGATATTGTGTGATCGAGATGCCAGAAAACTTCAGCGGATTTCTCTGGTCGCATTGGCTTGAGGATGGAAGCACGAACAGAACCAAGACCGTTACTCTGCCTGGCACAACATATACAGCGATCTACGTGATACCGTCCGTGACGCCCGTGGGAGGCTACTCATTCTCAATGGAATATCCTGAGTGGAACACGCTCATGCCCCACCTGATCCTAGCGACGCTGTTGACAACGAGCTTGGCTTTTATCAAACTGAAAGCACGAAGACTTATGAAGACGTGAGCAGCCACACGAGCAGTCTCGACTCAAGTCGGCGATTTCTCATGGGATATTCCAGGTTGGACCAAATCCAAGAGCGAAGATACTAGACCGAACTGAGGTGCGGGGGTGGTGGATAAAACTTTACCCCAACTTGTCGTGTTTGTTCTTTTTTTCCCAGTATTGTCTTGTTTTTAGGTATTGTATTTTTGCTTTGAGTAGGTCCATGAAGAACTCCTCCTCCTTGATGTGCATTTTTCCCAGAATCCTTGACGCTGTCTCTGGACCAACACCCTTAACCTCCAAAGCCGTAATCGCCTTCTTTCCATAACTCAAAATCAAATCCGCCTTCCGCCTCGCACCAGTCAACTCCTTCAACTCCTCTTCGCTTAGTTCCTTGCCTTCTCGTCTCTTCTTCAAAACCTCCGCAAGTCGCTGTGCGTCTTGGCTGAAATACATGAGCGCCAACAACCTAGACCCACACTTGCCACACTCAGGCTCTTCTGGAAGGTTTCTTACCTTCCCTTCATGTATCCATTCTCCGCACTTTATGCACAGCAGCCTGGCTGTCCTCGCTCCTATCGCCATCTTCATCTTCTCAATATTGCCCATCAAAACCCGTTCAGGAGCCATCAACTCCGAAACATCACTGTACTGCTCCAAAATGTGAAACGCTAGAGGACTCGGCTTCTCAGCACGATAGACAGTGCTAACCTTAATCTTTCCATCCCTGACATCACGCATAATCTCCTTAGCCTTGTCCACGTCAACCTTCTCAACCATCGCCTCCCTGATAGTCTCATCCCAAATCGGCGTATCCCCAAAAATCTTCGGCAAACTCTCCATCCGCTCAGGACCCATAGTCTTACCACGAGGCAAAGCCCCAAACCTTTCAGCCACAAACTTCATCTTATAACTAAACGGAAACTTTGCCTCCAAATAATCATCAAAAGCCTTCTCAACATCCTCATCACTCAAACTAAACAAAGCCTTGCTGAGGCTCTCAAGCTCCTTAGAACTCTGTCTGTGCCTCGTTTCAATCAGAATCCTGTAACCATCCGTCCACCAACCCACAATAATCTCACGATCAGACAAAACAGTATCAAAAACCCCGCCCAACGTCCGATTCACAATCTCCCCAAAACAAGCATGCACAATCAAATACTTATCAAAACCCTCAACCACAATGTGTTTATCAGTCGGCAATGGCAAGCCTTGCTTAACGTGCTCCTCAACCTCTCTGGTAGCTTCAAGCAAGTCCTCTTTTCCAGCCGCAAACTCCTTCCCGACACTTTCAGCCGCAGCCTCAACACTAGCCGACTCCTTAAGCGATTCTCTCAGCTTCTCCCGCATCCTACCCGTCTGCTGCGCCAAGTCAAAGGGCACAGGAATCATCTCCCCATCCCAACCAGGAATCGCTGCAAGCGGGTCCTCGCTGGGCACCACGTGAACCACGCCCGTCTCTTCTTCGATCTGCACGATCCGCCAGACCTTGCCCTTCACAATCATGTTCAAACCGACGCGTGCGTCTAAAGCCATGAACTCGTCGCCCAATGTGCCAATCCGCCTATCCGTAATCACGTTGACAACTGGATAGCGTCTTTCGTCGGGAATCATGCTCAGATTCTCATAATAGTACGTGCGCGTCCGCCTTGCTTTTTTCAAAACTTTGTCAACCTCATCGTATCTGACCTCGTGAAGACTGTCCAAGAAGCCTACCACATCCAAAAGCTGCTCCTCACTCAAATTCCGATACGGATAAGCCCTTCTAAACAAAGCCAAAGCCTCACTCAGCTTCACTCCGCCCTTGTCCATGACCAAGCCGACAACCTGATGCGCCAAAACATCCAATGCACCCTCATGAATCATGACAGGCTCAATCTTCCCCTCAACCGCACTGCGCACCGAAGCCACACTTTCCAGCGTGTCATCAGGATAAGCAGTCACGATAACGCCTTCACTAAGCCTGTCCAAACTGTGACCGCTCCTGCCAACCCGCTGAACCAGGCTAGTCACCTGCCTAGGCGAAAGATACTGAATAACCAGGTCAACGTTGCCAATGTCAATACCCAGCTCAAGCGTGCTCGTGCAAACAAGCGCTTTCAGCCTTTCAGCCTTAAACTCGTCCTCAATTCCCGCCCGCTCCTCTTTCGAGAGCGAACCATGATGCACAGCAATATCCCCACGTTGAAGCTGAGTAAACTTGTACCCCAACATCTCCGCATTCTGACGGCTATTCACGAAAATCAATGTAGACCTGTGGCTGTCAACAAGCTCCAGAATCCGCCTAATCCGAGCAGCCGCCTCAGGAGCCGTATTAAGCCTTCCTGCCAAATCATAATCCGCATCAGTAGACGCTGGATTCTCCACGCGATACCTGTAACCCTTAGGCACAGAAGCCTGCACAACCTTGACATTTCGGTTCGACCCAACCACAAACTTCGCCACCTCGTTAGGATTCCCGACCGTGGCAGACAAGCCAATACGCTGAAACTCTCTTCCAGCAACCTCAAAAAGCCGCTCCAAAGCAACCGTAAGCTGAACACCGCGCTTGCTCTCCGCCAACTCATGAACCTCATCCACAACCACATAACGCACACTGCTCAAATGCTGCCGCATCCTCGACCCAGACAAAACAGCCTGCACCGTTTCAGGAGTCGTCACAAGCATGTCTGGCGGAGAAATGGCTTGTCTGCGCCTGAGCTTCATTTCCGTATCGCCATGCCTGACTTCGATCGAAATATCCAACCGTTCAGCCCAGAAACTCAACCGTTTCAGCATGTCACGGTTCAAAGCCCGAAGAGGCGTAACATAAATAATCGATATGCCCTTGTCCTGTCGTTGCTTCATAAAATCGGAGAAAATCGGCAACAAAACCGCTTCGGTCTTGCCGCTTCCCGTAGGCGCAATCAACAACACATTCTCTCCAGCCAGAATGGGTGGAAAAGCCAAAGTCTGCGGTAAAGTGGGCTCAGAAAAGCCAAGCTCCACTAACCCTTCCCGAATAGGCTTAGCAAGAAGCTCGAAGACGCCTGAACTCATTCCTAAACATCGCCAGAAAACTACAAGAGAGAGGCAACACTCTTATTCTTTGCTAAACCCGAACAATACACTTCAAACGCTACAAAATCGACTAATAAAACAAAACCATGTTGAACCTATGTAGCGTTAACTTACAACTTAACTCTTAATGCTGAATTTAGTATGAGAAAACAATGCTTTCTCTTACTTTCTTTCAGTTATCCCATTAGGTTGTTGTGTTTGTTGTAAGTAACTAAATGTCTCTTTTGACTATTCTGGTTCACTTTTTCTTTTGTAGACTATGACTGCCAGTAGTGTTGTCATCATGAATAGTGGCAGGATTATGGCTGTTGGAAATTCCGGTACCACCCATGTGCCTTTCACCACTATTGGTTGGATGCTGTGGTTATAAGGTATGCAGATGTAGGTGTAGTCTGCGTCTCGGTTTCTGTGGCAGTTGCCGCCTATGTCTGTGCCATTTGCGAAGATTACCCACTCGGTTAAGTTTGTGCAATCCACCAGGGTTCTTGGAATTGTTATGTTGCAGAATCCCGCTGTGCCCGACAGCCCAGTGACACTGAAGCTTATCATCTTTTGTCCTTGGCTGAAGTTAAAAGTCTGAGTGGGTATTGTTGAGTTGGTTACAACGGTAATGTTAAAGGTTTGGCTATCGGCAACTGCTTGAAAAACATATGTGCTTGGTCCAAGATAGACGTTCGTGTCAATGAGACTAAGTGTTTCTATATAGGCTTCATTGCCATCAACGGCCCAACCTTCGCTGATTGCTCCTAGAGGAATTCCAACATCTTTATCAGAGTACCAGTTCTCTGTATAGTTCCATGTGCCGTCAATTGATGGGGTTATGGGCATATGCAGTATCCAAGAAGCTTGCGGGTTACCGAGAGAGTTGACTATCTTTTCATCTTTAACCGTGTAAGTAGCGTTATCAATACTTGATGGCCAATCACATGTCCATGTGATGTTGACCCTGGCTCCGATGTTGAGGTTTGTGGGGAACCAACAATAGGTTTCCTCTCCGACATCACCGGCAAGTTGAGGGGTCCGATCTTCTATTTGGATTGTTAGAGATGTCATATTTACCCTATAGAATAAGCCAACCGCCCTCAGAATTTCTCTAGTATTTATATCCATGGTATAATTGTAGAATTGAATCCCCACAGATTCGAGCTCCTCAGCATCTCCCGCCTCAGAGATGTGTTCATACCAAAAGATTCTGTGGACTAGTGCCTCCGTGCCCGTGACGTCAGCCACCCACCACATAAAGAGCCCTTCGTTGAAGTAGGTGATATTTGTTGCACCACTCATGTACCAACCCTCTTCAAGGTAATACCATGTGTAGAATTTGCCAGTCATCGGGAAGCCTAGAGCTGTGGGAACGGTTAGAGTGTAGGTTGGCGACGGTTCGTCAGCTGATTCTGGTCCAAGGTCAATGTTCGTGTTGACCAGAACACCCTCATCCTTGTACCCGCTGGAGCCGTCAAGAGCCCACTGTTCACTGTAAAATTTCAGCGGAATTCCAGTGTCCTTGTCAACCCAATAGGTCTCCGTGCGTGCTCTAAGTCCGTCTACTGTAACCGACGGTGGCATACGCAACATCCAACAATCTTGCTTCTCGCCTATGACTTGAATAACATGGTCGTTCACAACCTCGTACAGCATGTCGTCAAGAAAATTCTTGTCATTAAGCCAGCCAACAAGAACATAGACTCCAATATGCAGATCTGTGGAGAACCATGCCCAAGTGTGCTCGCCAACATCCGCATCGACCCATCCTTCACTTGACCACACAAATCCAGCGGTAGTGAAAACCATATCGTTGAAATGCAGCGATAATATAGTTCGATTCGCGGCAATCTGGTAATCAAAGTCGTACGTCTCTGTGTAGTTCGCGCCTGTTTCAGGCTCGATTCTTGAATCCACTAATGTTCTGTTGACTAGAACCACGTCTCCAATGACGTCTTGCACACTCCACTTGTGGAGTTCTTCATTATGACCCGTTGTCACGTTCTTTCCACCAACAGATGCCCAATTATAGGTCCGACCTGCCAGCGTATAGAATTTGCCTGCCTGCGGGAATGAATCGCTACTGGTTGTTTTTTGGCAAGGTGCTTCAGTCATTAAGCTATTTCCAATTGTTGCAGATAGTAAGAAAACTGACACAAAAGCCAACAAAACAAATTTCCTATTCACGTTCATTTTATTCAATGCGAACCCTCAAATGTGGAAATTATATATATTACTAGTTCAGTTTTTATAATTTGTGGAAAAATCTTCGACTAAATTCCAACAAGTTCATCGTGTCTCGGTTTCTGAAGCTCAATGAACAGATGACCATAGTTCCTCTTCCAGCTTCTTCGTACTTCCCCTGCTTGCAATGGCATTGAAGTATTGTCCTTTTGCATTTTTGCATGGTGAACAGAAACTACTTCTCTCGATAGCCTTGTTATGAGCCGAAATATGTTCGTGTGGCGTTCTGCTTGATCTGTGGAGTCTTTCCGCTATTGCTGCATATCCCAATCCTTCTTCAACGTAGATTCTGATTATCTCTGAGTGTTCCTTATCACTCACTGCCAGATAGGTTCCTCTGTATTCTCCTTCATAAAGTGGCTCTCCATATTCCACTTTTGTGCCTATATGTAGGCGGGTCAAAATTCCTCTCCAGCGACAGAGCACATCACTTTCACTTCATCGGTACTGGATGAGACATCACCAAACCGACATCCTCACGCCACCCAACCTGAACCTTCCTCACAAACCCACCCTTACTGAGTAAGCTGCCAAATTCTTCCATCAAAGGCTTCTCCCTCGAACAGAAAACAAGCTCACCCTTCCGATTCGTCCAAATATGCAAACCCCTAGTCCTATTCCCCTTATGCACAAAATGCATGAAAGCTTCCTCCTCACCAACCTGCAAGAGAGCAATCGCACTATAGCCTCGCAGCCTGCAGAAAAGCTCATTCAACGCTTCACCCGCATTCTGCTTCCCGCTCAACAGTTCCTCAAAAACATGCGGAATAACCTCCGAATCAATCAACCCGACCTTCTCAGACTCAAAAACATGACCACTACCAAGCAAAGCCCTCAAATCCTCAAAATTGTCAACTTTCCCATTATGAACAGAAACAACCGTAACCTTCGGATCACGCTCAACCACATACGGCTGAGCAGCCTCACGGCAAGCCGCAGTACCCATGAACTCTGGACTTGGCCTCCGCACATGTCCAACCATAACAGAAGCTTCACTAGCATCAAAAGTCTCAGCCAAACGCTTCACCGAAGAAACATCACCTTCCTTCCCAACCTTCTCCCAAACGACACTCCCATCATCAATAAGAACAGCCACACCGGCACCAAAACCTCCAACAGGCGTTTCCTCACTGGGAAACTGATGGACTTCCAACTTTTCAAGCACCGCGAAGACTTTAGTTATAGCAATAGGCTTTTTCAACACAAAACCGAATATTCCACACACAACCAACACGTACCATCATACAAGTGCACCTCCTAAACATAAATAGTTTAATCAAATCCTCTACTAGTGGACGATGAAGAAATCGAGGTACGTAGACGCATTGCGGATGAATGCTTTTTCCGCTCCTGAGTCCACCTAAGCCTTGGTCTCCATCGCATATCGTTAACCTTGAAGGCGTGCTGAGTCTTCCAGCAAGTATCTTTCTCTTCACACACCAATAAAGCGGCCACTAGCACGAAAAATGGACGAGCATCTGAAAGTTGCTATCGCATAGTATGTGACCTATGAAAAATGAAGAGCGAAACAGCTGCTTTTTCTTGGAGAAAGAAAGGAAGGGGGAGGCTCTTATCTTTCTGGTGGTCCTGCTACATACGCCCAGACGCTGATCAAGACAAGCGTTAGACAAGCACCTGCGAATCCCGAGACCAAGAATCGTATTTGAACCAGTGCTGGAAGTACCTCTAGAAACCACGGAATGATGTAGTCAGCTGTCAGCTGGGCTATGATTCCCGCCATGAAACCCAAGAGCGCAACTATCGCGAAGATTCTGAACCTATCACTCATTTAATTCACCTTTGCTTACCATCTGCATTCTAAGCTTCTTTTTAGTCTAACTTACACAATTATGTCTATTATCCCAAAACCAGCCCCATCTTCTTTTAATTGGAAAATTAAAGGCAGAAACCTTTTCCGTTCAAGCATATAGCTCTACATATACACGTGCATGTTGTCACCATATTAACAATGTATAAGACGTTTCTGCGAGACTCTGCTTTTTCGGAGGTATTACACTTGTCAGAGAGATTTGCCAAAAAATGGGAAACGAAGAGAGACGAGCAACCCTTTGCAAACAAGATCAGAGAGGCAGTAAAGCCCCCAGGCCCGTTGAGGCCACGACTAGACTTCGCAGTCAGAAGAATCGAGCTTCAAGTTCAGAAATTGGATCAAGCCACCGACAGGTTCGGCCAAAGAGACAAAACGATATTCGCAAGAATAGTCGATGCCTACTCGAAGCATGACACGGCCCGCGCAAACGTCTTTGCCAACGAACTCGCCGAAATCCGCAAGATGGAAAAACTCATTATGAACGCGCGACTCGCCCTTGAGCAGATAGTATTAAGGTTACGCACTGTATCCGAACTTGGAGATGTAGTCTCCACATTAGGACCAGCAGTCGGCGTCTTAAGATCCGTTAGAGCCGGGCTGGTCAGTGTGTTCCCTGAAGCGGAAAACGAACTTGGCGAAATCGGCAACATGCTAAGCGGAATAATGATCGAAGCAGGACAAGGCTCAGGCATGACGCTGAACTTCGACGCAGTCAACGAAGATGCATCCAAGATTCTCACCGAAGCCGCCACAGTCGCAGAACAAAGAATCAAGGAAAAGTTCCCAGAGCTGCCGCCAGGAATGCCAGGAATCCCGAGCTCGCTGAACGAGAAATCAACGACCGAGACCTCCTAAGCATAAAGGAGGAAAACTATGTCACAAAACTCCAACCTTTTTCTTTCTGTCGGAAAGCCAGTCAAAGACGAATACGGTCGCATAATTGGCAAAGTAGCAACTTTCGCTGTGACCCCAAGCGGAAAATTCGAATCTGTTTTCATTGAACGGGGCGACGGACAATTCCTGAAACATTCAGTTGAGCACCTGAAAGTAGATCGTGCCGATATTATTCTCCTTTCCAAGATAAAATCTGACGCCAACACGTTCTATGACCAAATCCCACTCATCTGGCGCAAGGATCAAGCCCTAAAAGGACTATCTGATAAGAAGAAAATCTCACCCGAGCTTTACAAGGAACTGCACACAACCTTCGAAGGAGCATTAAACCAGCTAAAAAGCGACGCACAGAATCTGTCAGAAAGAGTCGCTGATGAAGTCGCAAGATGCGAAGAAGAAACGAAAACCCTCAACTATGCATTAGTGCATCTGGAAATTGAGCACGAAATAGGAAAAATCGACGATCAATGCTACGAGAAAGCTTTTACAATAACCCAAGACAACATCAAGCTGATCCACATCGAGAAAAGCGATCTGGAAGCAACAAGAATCAAGATTGCGAATATCCTGCTAGGCGACTCTCCAAGAACGTTCAATCTGGAGAGCAAAACAAAGACGGAAACTTCCAGAGAGTCGATTTACTCTTCTCCTGAACTCCCAGAACCACCTGTTGTCGTCTACGTGAAAGAAATCGGGAAAGCCGGAATATAGGCTGAGGCAAGGGTGTAGCGGGCGGAGGGAAAGAAAATCAAAAGCTTCATTCGCGTGAACCCTCCACCTTTCCGCGAAGTCGTAGGAAAATCAATCTACTCGCTAAGGGTTCAGCAAAACAAGATTGAACAGGCAAGCTACAGGCTTAGAGAAAGAGACAAAGTCCTTTTCCAATCGTGCATTACAGCAATAAAGGCTAACACAAAAGAGAGAGCAGCTATCTGCGCCAACGAAGTCGCAGAAATCCGAAAACTCATAAAGTTCCTCTACAACGTGCAGCTGGCCATTGAACGCGTAGTTCTCAGACTTGAAACAATAAAAGAACTCAGCGACATAGTTGTCGACCTCAAGCCTGCCTTGAGGCTTCTTCAAAGCGTCTCTAAGGAACTCTTCGAAGTTCTGCCAGACGTCTCAAGCGAACTAAACAATGTCAACGACGCAATAGCCGAAACGCTCTATTCGACTAAGATAACGGCAGACGCATCAATAATACCAGTAGACCGAAAGACACCCGGAGGACAGGAAATACTCAAAGAAGTCTCATGCTTCCTTGAACAAAGACTAAGCGAGAAACTTCCTGAACCGCCCGCAACCGTCCAATCTCCAGAAGCCGAGAAGACAACGATAAGAGAATTGATTGCTCTATCAGAAAGTTGCTCGCAGGTAATGGGGAACGAAGACACTGAGGAGACCGATCGAGAATCTTCCCAAACCCTCTTTTCTATTAAGAAATCCCAAATTCAAGAAATTTCCCTGAAAGTAGAAAAGCCATCGTTGGAAGATGTGCTTCTTGATTATGTTAAGAAAACTAATGGAGAAATCGACTTAACGCGTTGTTCTGATGATTTGAAAACATCTAATGAAGAAGTCCAGAGAGCCCTTGAAAGCTTAGGCACGAAGGGCAAGATCAGAATCGAGGTTAAGAGCGGATGAACAGGAGCAGGCACTCGTGAGCGCCTCACAAGAGCTTGAAAAACTAGCAACACAGTACGCCTTAGAAGCGGTGAAGCTAGACAAGCAAGGAGCAAGAGGCAGAGCCATAACCCTCTACCAAAAAGCCATAGAATACCTTCTACAACTTGCACAACTGTACCCTGACTACGGCTTAAACAAAGTTTACATACAGAGAGCCATGGCCTACCAAGAAAGAATCAAGATACTTCAAGGAGGAGTGATGTCCATTGAACCTCACGCCACAGAAGAAGGCGAAGAGACCACGTACAACGGCAAAACCACTGAAGGAGCAAAACCAGGCTCCGAAGAGCTAATAGTAACCGAGAAGCCGAGCGTGAAATGGGAGGAAGTCGTTGGACTCGATCCCGCCAAAAAAGCAGTAAAAGAAGCCATAGTCTACCCCGTTCAAAGACCCGACCTGTTTCCGTTAGGCTGGCCCAGAGGAATCCTTCTGTTCGGCCCGCCTGGTTGCGGAAAGACATTGTTGGCTGCTGCTGTCGCCACGGAAATTGACGCCACGTTCTTCTCCATTGACGCTGCATCAATAATGTCCAAATGGCTTGGCGAAGCTGAACAGAAAGTTGCAAAGCTTTTCGGCTCTGCAAGAAGGTGCGCCACAGACGGCAAACCAACCATAGTCTTCGTGGACGAGCTGGACTCTTTAATGGGCAAGCATTCAAACGAAGTCGGCGGCGAAATCCGCGTTCGCAATCAGTTCCTAAAAGAAATGGACGGAATAGTTGACAAGGGCAAGAAGATTCACGTCTACGTAATCGGCGCTACAAACAAGCCTTGGGACCTAGACTGGGCTTTTATCAGAAGATTCCAGAAACGCATCCTCGTGCCTCTTCCTGACCATCACACTCGTTTGATGATGCTCAAACTGTATATAAGCAATCTAAGCGTCGCTTCGGATGTTGATTTGCACGAGTTGGCTCGACTGTCAGAAGGCTTCTCGGGAAGCGACATAAGAGACGTGTGCCAATCAGCACAGCTCAAACTCATAGGCGAATTCTTCGAAACTGGTCAAGCAAACAACAAACAGGCCAAACCTCGACTACTCACAATGGACGATTTTAAACAGACACTGGAAGAGAGAAAACCAAGCGTCTCACTTGACATGCTTTCCTTGTATAATCGATGGTTCGAGGCCTTCAAGGCCTTATAGGAGGATGAAGTAACAAGACCGAAAAACGTTGGGTGGAAAGGTTTGGAGAAAATTTACTTTTTGAATAAGCTCTCCTTTCTCCCCCTCAAACATCAATCTCCAAACCCCACTCACCAACAAAAATCGCAAATCACGAACTACTTTTCATTGCCTTCTCAATAAGATCAGCCATCTTTTCTGGATTAGTCGCAACGTTAACGTACGGAGCTTTCAGGTTCAGATTCTCGGTTGAGCATGGTCCGGTAAAAGCCAATATCGGTGCGAAATCCTTCAAGGCTTTCAAGGCTTCTTCAGGGGACTTCACGGCCACGATTTTGAGTATATCTGGCTTCTGAGCTATGAGTTTTCTGAATCCTTCCAGAAAAACCACGTCTGCGTCTCCACACCTCTGCAGAATCTCTTCGATCGAAATGCTCCTTGTACCAATCTTTTCTATCGTGGCTATTTCGTCTGCGGAAAAACCGACGACCGTTTTAGCTCCTGATTGCGCAAACTTCCAAGTATCCTTGCCTTCTCTGTCCATTGTAAAGTCTGGTTCGGGAATGTGCTTTACGGCGGCAACCCTGTAACCTCTTTTTGCCAATTCCCTTATCAGTACTTCAATTGTCGTCGTCTTTCCAGATTTTTTGCCGCCGACGACAACAATCACGGTCGCTCTCAATGCTCAACCCTCTCTCATTTCATTTCTTCATTGAAAATGTCTTTCAAACATCGTTTGCTCACATTCAGCTTTTCCGAAAGGTCTTTGACCCATCGAACATAGGCTCTGAAAAGGTTCTGCAAGATCTCCGCTCTCTCACTGTCAGACAGGTCCTTCCGTTCTGCAAGTAATAATGCAAACCATCTCCCCGCGTCTGAAAGCTGATAAGCCTTGACCCACACCACGCGTCCTTCTTTCTGGCTCTTCTCCATATCCTCACTGAGAACAGCGAGCCTCGTAAGAGCCTTCAGATTCCCGATTACAGTCTTGTTTGAATAATCAAGCTTCTCAACAAGATCCTTCTGGTAAATCTTCCTTGAAACGCCCTGACTTAGAGAGTACCTGAGAATATCAACGGCCGCTTTGGAGCCGAAAATGGCACTCAAGATCTTCGTTTTCTCTTGAGGCGGAAGAAACACTACATAGGGATGTAAATCCTCTTGCAAGATGCTCACACTAATCTGGTCTACTGCAAGCTTATCTTAAATGTTACTCCCTCAAGCGCTAGACTTTTTAACGTTCCATTTCCACTCTAACAAGATGCTACTTGACGAATCCAAAGGACTGGCTCCCAAGAGACGGAGACACTTTCGCCACGAAAGATGGCTTCATATTCAACACGTTTGGCTATGAGCATCCAGAAGGACGAGTCTTTGCTTTCTTAAAATACATTCCATCAAAGTTCAAGAAGTTCTTCCACATCGAGTTCCTAGAGAGAACATGGACCTACGAAAAGGAGAAGCTTTTCCGAGCCGAAAAACTATACACCGCACAGAACTATCAAGCCTTTCTTGGAGCATTCACAGAAAACTTTCCTGACTATGCATATTCTGACCCTCTCAGAGGAAAAAAAGTAATCAGCGCACCCCTAAGCTCGATAAGAAAAGTCTACGTCCCAAGCGACTGTCTACTTTCTCTAGCTAGGCTCAAGAGAAAAGACGTTCTGCAACAGTTGACACTTAGCTTCATCAGGCTGCTGTCGTCTGAATCTGGCATCGATCTTAACGATTTCGGTGTCCACGGCTCAGTAGCTTTGAACATGCATTCGCCTAAATCAGACATTGACATCGTCGTATATGGTTCGCAGAATTTCAGGGTTCTCGAGAAAACTGTTGACAGACTCGTTGAGGCTGGAACGCTGAGCTATCAGTCCAACAATCGACTGGACTCTGCACGGAGGTTCAAAGGCAAATACAGTGGCAAGATATTCATGTATAACGCCATTCGCAAGTCAGAGGAGATCAAGACAAGATATGGGATGTTCAAGTATTCACCCCTCAGTCCAGTCAGGTTCACTTGCACGGTCAAATATGACGATGAAGCCATGTTCCGCCCCGCGATCTACAAAATTGAAGACTACAAACCAATAGACTCCGTCTCAAGTCTACTGAAGAGTGATATTCCAGAATTGGTGGTCTCCATGATTGGGTGCTACAGAAACGTGGCAAAAAAAGGCGATAGAATAAGGGTTTGTGGCATGCTGGAGCGAGTTGAAAGCCTTGAGACTGGCAAGACTTTTCGTCAAGTCGTTGTTGGAACGGGAACAAGCGAGGAAGAGCACATTTGGCCGCTCTGAGACTGAGAGACCGAGACGCAATAGTCACAAAGGAAGGCTTGATCTTCCGCGTCTTGGGCTACTCGCACCCCTCAGACGCATGGATCTACGATGCTGAGTACGCACCTGAAAAGCTTTTCAAATCAGACAAACCAAAAGCATACAGAAACAAGGAGCCTGACGTTTTCTACAAGTTCTATGGAGACGAAGGATGGAAGTTCATCCGAAGGAGCTTTCCACAATACATGATTTTTCATAAGATGCTCCAGATGAAAGTCTTGAGCATTGATCGGCATGACATAGCTGAAGTGCGAAAACCAGAAGTGAGGCTTCGAACACTGATTGAGTCGCAGTCAAAAGATGAACTCGTCTCAGCCATGGAAAATGTTGTAGAGATTGCGGGGAACCATTCTGGTTTGTCATGCGAGGATTTTGGCGTATTCGGTTCAATGCTTCATGGGTTTCATCACCCAAAGTTTTCAGACATAGATCTTGTCATCTATGGCAGAGAAAAACTGGCTGTGCTCCTTAGAACGCTAAAGGGATCGTATGAAGACGATTCTTCTCCGCTTAAAAACGAGTTTGAAACAGACCAACCGTTGAGAGGCAAGCGTTGGTTATTCCAAAACTTCAGCCCAGACGAGTTTCTGTGGCATCAACGCAGGAAAATGATATATGCGCTATTCAACGACGCGAAAAGCGGCCGGATCATCAAAACTGAATTTGAACCTGTAAAAGATTGGAAGGAAATTCTCAATGAATACGCTTCGGGCACAAGGATCATGCAGAAAGGTTGGGTCAAAATACAGGCTCGCATAACAGAAGACTCCGATGCACTATTCATCCCCTCAGTCTATCAGATTCAACCGTTGAGCATTCTGAACGGATCGAGAGAAGCCGCTGAAACCAAGCGAGTAGTTTCGTATATGGAAGAGTTTCGTCTACAAGCCCGTAAAGATGAAGCAGTCTACATTGAAGGAAACTTGGAAGAAGTGATGACGTCGACAAGCGCCTTCTATCAGATTGCTCTGACCTATTGTCCGAGGTATTATGAACAGGCTTTGAAAGTAGTGGCTGTCACAAGCTAAGCCAGCACCATGAAATCTGATGGTTTGTTCCCAAGCAGAATTCTATAGTATTCGTTCTGATGCGTGCTGTCTTTAGCATGCTCAACTTTTCCTTGTGCAACGATCTTCTCACCTTTCTGAGCATGCTCACAGAACCGACCGCGGAAAGATGCGATCTTCGAAATCGGAAATTCCGTACCTTCAACGACACGCACGTCGCCGATTCCATACTCGCATGGAGTGAAGATTGCTTCGGAATCATCCATTATTGCAGCCTTGATTCTTGCGTACCCAACATTCTTGTATCGAACATCACCATACGTTTCATCAACCTCATTCCAATCCTTCACAAAACGCATGAAATAATCAGTTCCCATAAACTTGCCCTGCATAACTTTTCTCGATTCAGTTCGAACAAAATCTGAAAAGCTCGACGCAGTGTCTTTCGAACGAAAATCGAACAGAATCTTTAAGTCTTCACGAGTATAGGGCTTGAAGGCTCCGTGCTCGTCATTCAGCAGACTCTTCAGTGCAATGTGCACTTTCAGACAGTTTTCAAAACCGTATACAATTGGATCAATATCAGAGCTTTCTGTGTGAAGTCCAACCAAGATCGATCCGGCCACTCCAATTGTATTCCATGGAATATTGGCATTTTCCTTCAGCATTTCTGTCAGTTGCAGAGCTTGGCTTTCAAGTCTGTTCAACTTCTTGGAACTGTGAAGCTGTCGAAGTCTTTCAACAGGTTCGTAATGCTTCTTCGCGTCGCAAACTGGGATTTCGCAGAGGGTCTCATCAAAAACTGAATCATGTATCAGATACTGTGGGAGGTTTTGTTCAAGAAATTTGTAACGTTCGGAAAGCGAGTAGACTTTCCCGTACAGAGTATTTCTGCGTCTCCGATTGCCTGTGGGGTCTGGAATGAAACGGGGAAACGCCACTATCCTGTCTTGTGGATGAACCAGTCCTTTCACGTCAAAGATGACTCGTCCAGCGTTTTCGATGAGGTCGCCCTCGCGGGCTCTATCAGTCATGCGTCCACCTGTAAAGGTTTATGCAGTGGTCTACAGCTTTCGTGTTAATAGATTTGCTCTGCGGAGGGCAAGAACCAAGCCGATCCCTATTATGGTCGCAACTATCGTCAGCATTATTCGCTCAACCGCTGAAACAGGAATCATGTACATGAAAAGTGCTGAAACGCTTGGCAATCCAAGTGGATTCAAGAAGAATTCTTCCACCACGGAAAGCGGAATAAAAACGTTGATGGAGGCTATGAAAGCCAAGTTTCCAAGCATATGATCCGCGATTACGCCGCAGTAGCTGGCCAGCGAAACCGCTAGAACAAAGGAGCTTCTGCCAATTCCGAACAGGCTGTAAACGATTATGATTCCTCCTATGAGAAACATCGGCAGCGAAAGATAAGGCAGAGTCCACACGTCCTGCGTGTATGGTCTTGTGAAGGTATAAGCCAGCACCATGAGCACTATTCCGCCGAGAAGATAGGCGGGGTTGACGTGCCATTTTTCTCCCCGAAGCTTTCCTTCCTTGAAAACCGTTGCGATCCAGCCACGACCTACAAGAATGACAGCGAGGCCGGCAAAATGAAGAACAGGATAGAACGGAGCCTGCTGGCCGACTCCAGTGGCATACCAGCCTAAGATCAGCAAACCTAGGACACCTGCCGCCGCCATCCAACCCTTAATCCTGCCTTCACCATTTCCTACACTCTTCTGCGTAAGAAATCCCGCAATCAAAGCTGAGACTGCTGGACTGAACGAAGTAAGAATGTCAAAAGGACTTCCCGCTGTAATAACTCCCCCAATAAGCGCAGCTGCAGACCCAAGATACGGGCCTATTACCAGCCCATAAATCGGTGCAAGTGCAGCATCGAATTTTATGTTTGCTCCGGATACTCCTACTATCGGGATGCCTGGGAAAACTTTGATCACGATGGCTGACAAAGCTGCGAGTATTGCCATGAAGGCTACGTCTTTGGTGGAAAGCTTCAACCGTTTCCCCTTGTACTTTTGTATATTGGTGTGTAGGTTTTTACACAATGTATTAATAAAGCTTGTCGCACCGATGGTTTCGCTAGAAGGCTGCACGGATGAATAATGATGAAAAGGCGAGGCATATCGCAAAGTGCCTGCAGTTGGCTGTGCTCTTGGAAGCCAGTGCCAACAAGCCTGGAAACGTGAACAGAACAAACGGCTTCGAACGCACCCGATACGAGCATTTTCTTGCTTCTGCGGTCGCCATAGTTTCATCTTTCGAAACGGCAGCTGAACGCGGAATTCTGGTCTCAGACGGAAAACTGCACATAAACAAAGTATCGCTTGGTGCCATCATAAAAGACTGCGTCACCAACATCAACAAGTGGCAACACGGTGGAAACACTCTGCTTGGAACCTCAATCTTGCTTTCTCCGCTTGCAGTATCCGCAGGAATGACTCAAACCAAAGACGGAACATTCAAGATCCGCGAACTCAGAGAGAACCTGAGACTTGTCACCGAATCAACGACGCCTGAGGATGCAGTCAACGTTTACGAAGCCATAAGAACCGCCAATCCCGGAGGACTCGGCAAGGCTTCGAACCTAGACGTGAACGATCCAGCATCAGCAGAAAAGATCCGCAGAGAGAAGGTATCCCTGTTTCAGGTTTTCAAAATGGCAGCAAGCTATGACATGATCTGCTCCGAATGGATCAACAACTATCCAATAACCTTTGACCTTGCCCATCCATCATTGCTGAAACAGCTAGGAAGAGGCAATGAATTGGAAAAAGCCATAATCTCAACTTTTCTATGCGTCCTTGCGGAACACCCAGACACACTGATCGCCCGGAAAACCAGCACCGAGAAAGCCCGCGAAATCTCTTCAATGACCCGAGAAATACTAAAGCTTGGTATTGAGACCTCTGCTGGAAAGAAACATCTCAGCAGATTCGACGAGAGGCTTAGGCAATCGGGGAATCTTTTGAATCCAGGCACGACTGCAGACATTATTGCGGCTGCTTTGGCGTTGTGTGTTCTCGGCGGTTACAGACCGTAGCTCTTCGTGTCTGGAGGAGCTTCTGTTGATCGCAAAGCACACACCAATCAAGTTAAATATCGTGTACTGGCCTTCAAATCTGTACAAGCTCCAGAACTTGGGAAAGGCTTAGGCCGACAAGCTGTGTTTGACGGATGGTCACTAATCCAAGACTTCGCGTTACTTTGATAACAGGAAGAACAATAGAGCAGGGCGTGGGGAAGGAACAGGGGAAAGCTTCTGAAGAGTACGTTAACAGCGTTTCAGTCTGCTACATTGACCCTGAGGATCTGAAAAAACTGGGAATGAAGGAAAAGACAAACGTTCAAATCTCAACCAAGTTGGGCTCAGTGGTCGTTAAAGCGCTCAAATCCATGCGGGCTCCGCATCAAGGCATAGTCTTTGTTCCCTATGGTCCTTGGGCTAATGTGGTTGTTGATCCTGAGACTGACAGTATTGGGATGCCTGGTTTGAAGGGGATTCCTGCGGATGTTGAGCCTGCAACTGACAAACAGGTTCTTGGCTTGACAGAACTTCTTAACATGCAGTTTGGGAAGAAGCAGAATGCCAGTTGTTAGAGCTGTGACTTGTCCAGTTTGCGGGTGTCTGTGCGATGACATAGAATTGACCCTTCAAAAGGGGAAAATAGTCAAGGTCAAAAATGGCTGTGCCATGAGCGAATCGAAATTCTTGGGCTATAGTGGGCATAGACTTTTGAAGCCGCTTGTCAGAAAAGGCGGAGAGCTTGTTGAGGCTTCATTCAGAGAAGCTGCGGAAAAGGCTGCCAAGATCCTTGCTGAGGCAAACTATCCACTCTTGTACGGTTGGAGTTCAACAAGCTGCGAAGCCATCCGTGTAGGTCTTGAACTGGCAGAGCATGTTGGTGGAGTGATTGACAACACTACGACGGTTTGTCATGGGCCGTCTGAGTTGAGTGTCCAGGAAGTGGGCATTTCGACTTGTACGCTTGGACAGGTTAGGCATAGAGCGGATCTGGTCATCTATTGGGGAAGTAACCCGTGGAGCGCTCATCCAAGGCATATTGAGAGATACACCAGCTTTTCTGAAGGAAGATTCGAGAAAAGTGAATGGAAGGGATACCTGAGCAAGGTTAAGGCTTCGACAGTTAAGAAGAAATTTGAAAGCGTGTTGAGACGAGTAGTGCTCAGAGAAGAGACGTCTGTTCCGCTACCTGTGAGGAGGGAGCCGTTTCCAGCGCTTTCGAAAGAAGGAAGAAAACTAATAGTCGTTGACGTTAGAAGAACAAGATCTGCTGAGATAGCTGACTACTTTATTCAAGTAGAGCCCAACAAGGATTATGAGCTTCTGCAGGCTTTCAGAGCCTTGGTTCGCGACGAAGAAATGGACACGAATGAAGTTGCTGGGATTCCAGTGGAACGTCTGGAAGAGGTTGCTGACGTGATGGTCAACTGCAACTTTGGCGTCCTGTTCTTCGGACTCGGGCTTACTATGAGCAGTGGTAAGTTGAGAAATGTGGATGCGGCGCTTTCATTGACTCGCGATTTGAACATGCGAACAAAGTTTATGATAATGCCGATGCGGGGGCACTTTAATGTCGCAGGAGCTGACATAGTTTTCACGTGGCAAACGGGTTATCCGTATGCTGTAGACTTTTCGATGGGCTATCCTCGGTATAATCCAGGCGAGACCTCCGCAGTTGATGTTCTTTTGCGTGAGGAATCTGATGCCGCTTTGATCGTTGCTTCAGACCCTATTGCCAACTTTCCAAGAAAAGCAGCTGAGCAATTGGCTAAGAATCCTTTGGTAGTTATTGACCCGCACATGAATGCAACGTCGCAAATCGCTGACGTTGTCTTTCCCTCAGCCTTTGTTGGAATAGAAGCTGAAGGAACAGCTTACCGCATGGATCGCGTGCCTCTTCCTCTCAGAAGAATTGTTGCACCTCCGAAGGGGATATTCTCAGACGAAGAAATATTGACGAGAATTCTTTTAGAGGTGAGAAAAGGGAAAACGGGCAAACGAGTGGAGGCGTCTTAGATGGAGCTTCTGATACAGAACGGCTTTGTCTATGACCCCCTCAACGGCATCAATGGCGAAAAAATGGACCTTGCGGTCAAAGACGGCAAGATCGTTGAAAAAGTCAGTGAAGGCAAAGCCCGAAAGATAGATGCTTCTGGCATGATTGTCATGCCCGGCGGCGTGGATATTCACTGTCATATTGCAGGTTCAGAAGTCAACGCTGGAAGGCTTCTCAGACCCGAAGACCACTTCAGGGATGTGGAATGCAAAACATCCGTTACAAGATCTGGGGTTGGGCATTCAATCCCGTCAACTTTCACTACTGGGTATCGCTATGCTAGAATGGGTTACACCACGATTATGAATCCTTCAATGCCTCCGCTCGAAGCTAAGCACACACACGAGGAGCTGAACGACACTCCTATGGTTGACAAAGCGACATATCCGCTTCTGGGCGATTGGTGGTTTGCACTTGAATATCTGAAGCAAGATCGAATCGAAGAGCTTGCAAGGCATGTCGCTTGGATGATGACTTCGACGAAAGGGTATGCCATTAAAATAGTTAACCCAGGCGGGCTGGAGGCTTGGGGCTTTGGAGAGAATGTCCACAGTTTGGATGATCAAGTTCCATATTTCTGCATAACCCCGCGAGAAATCATCCGTGGACTATGCAAAGCTAACAAGCTTCTGAACCTACCTCACACAATTCACGTTCACACCAACAATCTCGGACAACCCGGAAACTACGCTACGGCTTTAGAGACAATGGAGTGTGTTAAGGATTTAGCCGTAGGAGACAAGCCGGCAATTCACATAACACACTGTCAGTTCTGTGCTTTCAAAGGGGACGATTGGAGATCCTTGGGGTCAGGGGCGGAAGAGATCGCGAATTATGTGAACTGTCATACTCATGTGACTTTGGACATGGGTCAGGTCATATTTGGGGACACGACCACTATGACGGCTGATGGCCCATTTCAGTTCGGGCTTTCCGAGTTGACTGGAAACAAATGGGTAAACCATGATGTCGAGACTGAAACAAGCTCAGGCATCGTGCCTTTTCGTTATCGTCGCAAGAGCTACGTTCACGCAACGCAATGGTCAATTGGTTTGGAACTAGCTTTGCTTGTTGAGGACCCTTGGAAAATCTTCATGACCACAGACCATCCTAACGCTGGTCCATTCACCTATTATCCAAGGATCATCGCTTGGTTGATGAGCAGGAAAGCTAGGGAAGCCACAATGAAGAGAATCAATTCCCGAGCGAAGAGCAGGAGTCTTCTTCCTTCATTAGACCGTGAACTGGGATTCTATGAAATTGCAGTTGTGACGAGGGCTGGGCAAGCGAGGACTTTGGGGCTTGTGAACAAAGGGCATCTGGGGGTTGGAGCGGATGCGGACATAGCTGTCTACAATGTGAATCCTTATTCAGTTGACCCATCAAGAAAATACCGGACTGTACGAAGAGCGTTCAAGCATGCTGCGTACACGATCAAGGGCGGAGAAATCGTGGTCAAGGATGACGAGGTAGTGAAGCACGTTGACGGCAGCACGATCTGGCTCGATGTGCAGACTTCTGAGCTTGTGAAGATGACTGACGACATGAAAAGGAGATTCAGAGAGTATTGGACTGTTGAATATGAGAATTACCCTGTGACGGAAAACTATCTTAAAGTTTCGCATCCTGTGACGGTGAAGGCTGACGTCTGAATGATAAGCCTTTATCCTGTGAAGGAGTTCAAGCTTCCTGTAACTGCAGAATGCCTAACTCCAGATGTCTTAAAAGGCAAAAAGCGTGAAGAGATAGAAGCGTTGAAAGTTTGGGAAGGAAACAAACAGAAGGCGCTTGGAGAACTTTTCAAAGTTGAAGAATCTAAGGCTGATGAAATGACTCTTGCCGTCCACGGAGACGTGAGCGAAGTTCGAAGAATAGGCGTGCGCATGACAGACGGAGAAGTGCAAGTCAATGGGAACGTTGGCATGCACTTGGGTGAGGAAATGAAAGGCGGTAAAATAACGGTGCACGGCAATGCTGGAGGCTGGGTTGGCTCAATGATGAAAGAGGGCGAAATCGAGATTCACGGCAGTGCTGGCGACTATCTGGCTGCCCCATACCGAGGAAGCAAAGAGGGCATGAGCGGCGGAAGAATAACTGTCTATGGAAATGTTGGAAGTGAAGCAGGGACTCGCATGAGGAATGGTGTTATCAAGGTTTACGGCAATGCAGGTCAGTTTGCGGGTTTCCGCATGCGCGAAGGGATCATCTATATCGAAAATGATGCTGAAGCAAGGGCTGGAGCCTGCATGACTGGCGGCAAGATCGTTGTGGGCGGCTTTCTTGCCTCAGTCTTGCCAACCTTCACCGTAGACAGCATCAAGCCCAAAGTGAAAATTGAAGAAGCAGAGACGGTGGCTGGACCTTTCTACGTTTTTCTTGGAGACCTTGTCGAGAATGGAAATGGCAAACTCTATATTCGAAAAGAGAAAAACCCACAGCTCTGCTATTATGAAAAGCTGCTTAGAGGAGAAGAATCCACATGAAAAAAGCCTTAAGTGTAAACCGTTTGGCATGGAAACTACTTGAGAAACTGCTTGAAAACCCAGAATTCTATGAGGTCAAGGTTGAAAAATCAAAGTCTGGAACGACGATCGTGGACGCTGGAATGGAGGCCAAAGGTGGTTTTGAAGCAGGAAGACTCATAACTCAGATCTGCATGGGCGGTTGCGGAAAGGCAAAGATAGTCTGTAAACAATACGGAGAGCTAGAGCTTGCCTCGATATTCGTTTACACTGATCACCCCGTCATCGCTACTCTGGGTTCGCAGTATGCGGGTTGGCAGATAAGAGAAGGCGACTACTTCGCGATAGGCTCTGGACCTGCTCGGGCTTTGGCTCTGAAGCCGAAAGAAATCTACAAAGAAATCGAGTATCAGGATGATTTCGACAAAGCTATTGTGGTTTTAGAAACTGATAAGCGTCCGCCTGAGGCAGTAATAGAACGCTTTTTGAGAGATTGCAATGTCTCAACAGAAAACCTAGCTGTGATCCTGACGCCAACTGTCAGCCTAGCAGGTGCAACACAGGTTTCAGGCAGAACAGTTGAAACAGGAATTCACAAACTCAGAAGACTTGGACTAGACGTCAGTACGATTCTCTATTCCTGGGGGATTGCCCCAATACCCCCCATTCATCCCAAGTTTACGAAGGCAATGGCAAGAACAAACGACGCAATACTTTACGGCGGAACGGCCTACTACTCAATTGAATGCGATGATGAAGAAGAATTGAAGAAAATCGTCGAGAAAACTCCTTCGAAAGCCTCTAAAAGCTGCGGCAGGCCCTTCATGGAAATTCTCAAAGAGGCAAACTACGACTTCTATAAGATTGACCCGGACCTATTCGCCCCAGCAGTTATTGTCATCAATAACGCAACGACAGGCAACACGTTCCAGAACGGAGAGATCAATGTCAAAGCGTTGATAGAGTCATTTGGATTCAAAACCTACTGAGAACTAATCAGTATTCTCTCATGCTTTTCACGTCCTTTTCCAGTAATTCGAAGACAAGGGAAACCGAAAAAGAGAACGTTGAGCGCCTAGCGCGCGCGCGCGCGCGTTATATATTTGGTATACTGTAACAAGAATATGGTGGCGTATTGCATTGGTGTCCAACAGAAGGAACCACAGCCCCTTCTCAGTCCCCCCTCAGCTAAAGAGTCATATGAAGGTTCTACTGGTCAGAGTCATCGCTTTCGTCGTGGTCCTAGACGCTCTTCTAGGCTATTGATGGCTCAAAGACTTCAGGAGACCTTGGCTGTAAGAAGGAGCGTACGCCACCACTCAAGAACCATATGAAGCTGCATTGAACGCGACTCCTCACTTACCAATTACTTTGATCCTTTCGTTCTTGAATCCCGAAATCCAAGGGCAGATCCATGCATACAGGTTTTTTCGCAAGCGCATCGATGAATATTGACTATTCCTGTTCAAGCCGTAATCGACGTTTACATGAGCGCCTTCACGCTTGATTTCACTATTCTAGCCAATGAAAAGCCTATAGGAATCGTGTAGAGAGCTAAGGTGACATTGAAAATCGCCACAAGAGGCATCATCGCTATTATTGGGCCTTCGGGCATGCTGTAGCCAACGGGGGGCGGATATCGAAGCAATGCGTAGTTGACGAGTACCATAAATAGCGCTCTCAAGATTGTACCCGATGCCGTAAAAATGGACGCCATCACTGCTTCATGTTTTGGGGAGTGCTTGTCAAAGAAGAACTTCGTCAGACCTACTCCTGTGAGCATGCTCAGGACAGCAAGCATATTGTATAATGGGCCCGTAGGGAGCGCGCCGGGAAACAAAGCTATCAGAGCTAGAGTGTTTATCACGGTGATTAGAATGCCCACTCTGGCTCCGAAAAGCAGGAATGCCGCTACTATCGGTATCTCCCATATCTGGTATATGAGGAATGGTGCGTAAGGTGCTGGAATCTTGAATGGAGACAGATTGAGCATGATGGCAAGCGCAGCGAATACTACTATGGCTGCGATGACTCTGGCGTTCACTTCTGTCCCTCAAGTTGTGGCACTTTATGGATGAAGTAATTATTTAAGAGTAGCTACTCAGAAGGGAGTACGCCACACTAGAAAAATAAATATCGCTAATACACATCTTCTATTGGGAAGTCCTTTGTCTGAAATCCCAAAATTCTCCTCCGAAAACATACGAGGCTGGCTCGAACGTGAAACCAGTTCGATTTTTGTTCCAATCCATGGAAAAGCTGAAAAAGCACTCACTGAAACGCGCAAGGCGTTTGAGAACCTTTCGGACTCTAGCAAGATGCTTCTTGACGACAGCGCAAAAGAAGTGGTAAAAAGAAACATGAAGTCTTACAACAGAGCCAAAGCTCTGAACAAGCTTGCCCGCCTATTCCTCGATAGGCTGGGAAAGATCAAACCTCCAGATCAAGTCTCATACGAAAATCTCCGCAAGTACTCTCAAGAAACTCAACAGGCGATGGTAGTCACGGAAATTGACTTAAGAAACTGGTTTCCTAGGATCTCTCCATTCTTCATCTTGGACAGAAGAAAATTCCAAGTTACCTTTGAAAGGACGAAGGAACCAGTCAGGGAACTCAGCAACTTCGTGTCAAAAGAATATGTCAAGACCAAGACACTCGAAGAAACCTTTCAACTCATAACTAGGCTTCAAAGTCATGAGCAGCAACTCAGAAGCTTGAAGGAGCAAAAGATGAGGGTTGAAGGCGAGAAAGCTGTGATTGAAAAGGAAATCGCCGAAACAAAACAGAAAATGACCGAACTCAAAAGCAAGGGAACTATGAATCAACTTGCTCAGGCCGAAACAGAAATAGAAGCCCTAAGCTCTGAGCTGAAACAGAATTTGAAGCATCTTCAGAAGCCCTTCATAAAACTTCAGTCGCTCTCACTCCATGGCGAAGGAAGCGGTTTAACACCAGAGGAATTTGCGAAGCTTGGACAGTACCTAGAGGACCCGTTCGAAGCCTTTTCAATCGAAGTTAACAATTACCCAATACTGAAACAGATTCTGCAAAAACTGGGTAACGCAATGTCACAAGACAAGCTCAATTTGAAGCCAGAAAAGCAGCGAAAAGCCGAACTAGCAATAGGTAACGTCCTAAACAAGAATTCTTTGATGGCCCTGCATCAAAAGTGCGCCGAAACCGCACTGCGGAGAAAGCAGCTTTTGTCTTCGCCTGAATTGGAGGAGACGAAACGCGAGCTGGCTAAACTACAAACACGAGTGGAAGATCTAGAAAGAAAGAGGGGAATCCTCGAATCAGAAGCGCACTCAATTGACGGCAACCGCAATGAAACGGCTGAAAGGATTCGAACCAGCAAAGCCACAATTGAGAAAAATGTTTTTGATTTCATGGACAGAAGAATCAGTCTTCAATAGTTGAGGCACCGTACCATTGAGCGCTAATCTGTCCCAGATCGTGAAGCAAGCCTTGGAGACAAAATGCAGAGGTTTTCTGAAAACCGTTGAAGAGGCTGCACGACTGCTCAGTAACGAAAATGGAAAAACGGGAAATTTGGAAATAGTGGGAAGACTTGTCTATCTCAAACCTGAAGGCGAGGCTCTTGTCATCGGCGATCTTCATGGAGACCTAGAAAGCTTGGTCGACATTCTGAAAGACAGCAAGTTCATGCAGATAATGGATGAAAACGAACATGCCTTTCTGATCCTTCTTGGCGACTACGGGGACAGAGGACCATTTTCAGCGGAGGTGTACTACACAGTCCTTAAGCTGAAGCTTCTCTATCCACTGCAAGTCATCCTCATGCGTGGAAATCATGAAGGCCCAGAAGACCTAATCGCTGACCCCCATGACTTGCCAATGCAGTTTGAATCAAGGTTTGGGTCAGGCGGAGAACAGGCGTACGCTGAGACAAGGAAGCTTTTCCCACATCTATTCAACGCTGTGCTCGTCGAAAGGCGCTATTTGTTGATTCACGGTGGGTTGCCGCGGCAGGTTCGCGCCGTTGAGGACTTGGCATATGCTGACAGAAGACATCCAGAAGATTCATCCTTAGAGGAGATCTTATGGAGTGACCCCGACGAAGCGGTGGAAGGAACGCTTGCGTCGCCAAGGGGTGCAGGGAGACTGTTTGGAAAAGACATAACAGATGAGGTGCTGAAGAAGCTAGACGTCAGAATTCTGATAAGAGCGCATGAATCCTGTGAAGAGGGCTTCAAAATCAGCCATAACGGTAGGATCTTGACCCTATTCTCACGGAAAGGTCCACCTTACTTCAACACCTATGGCGCTTACCTGCACATTGACCTTTCTGAAAGACCTGAAAGCGCCGAACAGCTGATTCCTTATATCCATAAATTCTGACATTGCTTTCCTGCACAGAACCTTTAAGAACACAACCTCTTAGCTCTTTTCAAGGGTTCAGAAACCCGGAGAAGGGTTCACTTTTGAAGATCGGGATTGTAACAAGAAATGGGAACAGTTGGACCTCAACGGAACTCAGGAGAGCGCTGGATAGACGAGACATTCCACATGTATGCTTCAGTTTTCCGCGCATAGTGGCGCAAATCGGACACAAACCATATCTCGGGTTTGGCAACGCAGGTATTCTGGAAGATCTAAGCGCCTTGATAATTCGTCCGATTGGGCGCGGTTCGCTGGAAGAGATTGTTTTTAGAATGGATGTGCTTTACAGACTTCAGCGGCTGGGCTTGTACGTAGTAAACTCGGCCGAGGCGATCGAACATTGCGTCGACAAATATGACATACTTGCAATTCTGGAAGAAAACGGCGTACGTGTGCCCCGAACTGCAGCAACTGAAAACGTTAAATCCGCTTTGAAAGCCTTCCATGAACTAGGCGGAGATGTTGTTGTCAAACCGATCTTTGGCTCAAGAGGGATCGGAGCCACTAGAATAAACGATTCTGAAACTGCCCTCACCATTTTCAACGCCATAGCATTCTACCACGGAGTAATCTACCTTCAAGAGTTTATAGATCATGGCTTTTCCGACATACGTGCATTCGTCGTAGGCAACCATGTCGTGGCCGCAATGCGAAGAGTCGCAGACACGTGGAAAACCAACTACAGCCAAGGAGCCCGCCCGCTTTCAGTAAACTTGGACAATGCGCTTGAGGACTTGGCTGTCAAATCGGCAGAATCCGTGGGGTGCAAGATTGCTGGTGTGGACATTCTCGAAAGCCCAAAGGGTCCTCTGGTTGTCGAGGTCAATAGTCAGCCAGGATGGAAGGGACTGCAATCGATCACGCGATCTAACATTGCAGATGAGATTGTCGAGTTTGTGGTTTCGGAACTCAAACGATAAAGATGGGACAGTTGAAATGCATAGAATCGAAATCACGAGGATTGATGTCTCGGCTGAAAAGACTCGGAAAGTGACCGACTATGTGGCAGAAGAGAAACCGTTTCACGTTTTTCTGAACAAGGCTCATTATGCGACGATTTTTTGTTCCCCAACAAATCTGAAAGAATTGGCGATCGGGCATCTGCTTTCTGAAGGTATCATTAGAACGATCGAGGAGATAGAAGAGACGAACTTGATGGAAAAAGAGGTATGCCGAGTCAAGCTAAATCCCGATGTCGACTTGGAAAAAAGGCTTGAACGCTCGAAGCTTCATTCACGGGTGATTCTTTCAGCCTGCGGCAGCAGCCAACCTTATGAGTATTCTGAGAAGCTTCCCAAGGTCGAATCAGACCTGAAAGTTAAAGCTGAGATAGTCTTGGATTGCGTGAATCGCCTCAACTTCATTGCAGAGACTTTTAGGAAAACAGGCGGCGTGCACGCTGCCGCAATCTACAGGGCTGACGGAACGCTCGTTGCTTTTGCTGAGGATGTTGGAAGGCACAACGCCGTTGACAAAGCCATCGGCATTGCAGCTTTGGGCAAAACTGAGTTTGGCCAGTGTTTTCTTGCACTGTCTGGGCGGTTAACAGGTGACATGGTCTACAAAGCTGCAAGGGTTGGCTTGCCGATGATGGCATCTTTGGCTGCAGCCTTGGATTCTGGGATTGTGATTGCAGAACGTGCTGGCTTGACTTTAGTCGGATTTGTTAGAGGAAAG
>Ga0315279_10000963_pt1 | contig 50643 bp, 40 predicted proteins | sample YL17G06_20_MG_FD_203694 | JGI IMG/M metagenome (GOLD analysis project Ga0315279, IMG submission 203694) | Sediment microbial communities from Yellowstone Lake, YNP, Wyoming, USA - YL17G06_20 | ecosystem: Environmental > Aquatic > Freshwater > Lake > Sediment | place: USA: Wyoming | collected... | reverse complement strand
GAATCCTTGTGAATCCAATAGGATAGCTTTTTCCCCCGGAAAAATCAAAGAAGGGTCGCCTTGACTTGGCCGCCCCTCCTGTGAAACTATACCTCCGCATTTGTGCGGCAGCAGATAAGTTTTTTTCGGCCCGCACTCAAACTGAATCCGTTTTGACCGGAAGACCGGTTTTGTTGGAAAGGAGGGCCGCGCCATGGCAGGAATCGTTGGCTACGGGGCCTATATCCCCCGCAACCGCATCCGCGTGGAGGACATCGCCAAAGTCTGGGGCGCGGACGCTCCGAGTTACAAGAAAGGCCTGATGCTCGAGGAGAAATCCGTTCCCTCGCCCGATCAGGATACGATCACCATGGCCGTGGAGGCCTCGAAGAACGCCTTGAAGCGGGCGGGTATCGACCCGCGCGAGATCGGGGCGGTCTATGTCGGCTCGGAGTCGCATCCTTACGCCGTCAAGCCCAGCGGAACGGTCCTGGCCGAGGCCTTGGGGGCCACCCCCGAGGTTCATACGGCTGACCTTGAATTTGCCTGTAAGGCGGGCTCGGAGGGCATGTTCATCGCCCTGAAGCTGGTCGAGGCCGGGGCCGTCAAGTACGGCCTGGCCGTCGGCGCGGACACGTCCCAGGGGGCGCCCGGCGACGCGCTCGAATACTCGACGGCCGCCGGCGCGGCCGCTTATCTCTTCGGGAAGGACGGCGTCCTGGCCGAGGTCCTCGAAACGTATTCCTACACAACGGACACGCCCGATTTCTGGCGTCGCGAGTACCAGTACTACCCGCTCCATGGCGGCCGCTTCACCGGCGACCCGGCCTACTTTAAACATGTCCTCGGCGCGGCCAAGGGGATCATGTCCAGGGCCGGGGCCAAGCCGGGCGATTTCCAATACGTCGTCTTCCACCAGCCCAACGGCAAGTTCCCGCTGCGCGCCGGCGAGATGCTCGGATTCACCCGGAAGCAGATCGAGACCGGCTGGCTGGTGCCCAAGCTGGGGAACACCTACTCGGGCTCATCGCCGCTCGGCCTGACCGCCGTCCTCGACGCGGCCGCGCCGGGCGACCGGATCCTGATGGTCTCCTACGGGTCGGGAGCGGGCAGCGATGGGTTCATTTTCCGCGTCACCGACCGTTTGGCGGCCGTCCGCGGACGGGCCGTCTCCACGCGGGCGCTCCTCGACAACAACAAGGTTTATCTCGACTACGGCGTCTATGCCAAGTACCGCCGCAAAATCCGGAAGGCGGAGTAGGAGGCGGCCATGAGAGACGTTGCCGTTATTGGCGTGGGCATGACCAAGTGGGGCGAACTCTGGGAAAAATCCCTCCGCAACAATTTCGTCGAGACCGCCCTCCTGGCCATCGAGGACGCGGGCGTCGACCATATCGATTCGCTGGTCGTCGGTTGCATGTCCTCGGGATTGTTCACCGGCCAGGAGCACCTGGCCTCGCTTCTGTCCGATTACCTGGGCCGGGTTCCCATGCCCGCTACCCGGGTCGAATCCGCCTGCTCCTCGGGCGGACTGGCTTTCCGCCAGGGCTTCCTGGAGGTCGCCTCCGGCCTGAGCGACATCGTCCTCGTCGGCGGGGTCGAAAAGATGACCGACGTCACCGGATGCGAGGCGACCTTCGCCCTGGGCACGGCGGCCGACCAGGAGTACGAGAGCTTCCACGGGGCGACCTTCCCGGCGCTCTATGCCATGATGGCCGTCGCCCACATGCATCGCTATGGCACGACCAGGGAGCAGCTGGCCATGGTCGCGGTCAAGAACCACGAGAACGGTTCGAAGAATCCCCTAGCCCAGTTCCCGTTCAAGATCTCGGTCGACGCCGTCCTTTCGTCCGTCCTCGTGGCCGATCCTCTCCACATCCTCGACTGCTCGCCCATCACGGACGGCGCGGCGGCCGTCGTCCTCTGTTCCCTGGAGACGGCCAAAAAGCTGAAAAAGCCCGCCGTCCGGATCGCCGGAAGCGGCCAGGCCACGGATACGATCGCCCTGAGCTCGCGGAAGGACATCGCCTGGATCGAATCCACCCACATCGCCGCCCAAAAGGCCCTGGCTATGGCCGGCCGGACCGTCGCCGATATGCATCTCTTCGAGGTCCATGACTGTTTCACCATCGCCGAGATCATGGTTATGGAGGCGCTCGGGCTGGTGGAAAAGGGACGGGGCGGGAAAGCCGTCGAGGACGGTTTGACGGCGATCGGCGGCCGTTTCCCGGTCAATCCGAGCGGGGGCCTCAAATCCAAGGGCCATCCGGTCGGGGCGACGGGCGTCGCCCAGGTCGTCGAAGTCGTGAAGCAGTTGCGGGGGGAGGCGGGAGCGCGCCAGATCAAGGGCGCCCGTCGCGGCCTGACCCAGAACATGGGCGGGACGGGCGGCAGCACCCTCGTCCACGTCCTCGAAGCGGAGTGAGAGGAGGAGAGGCCATGCCGACACCATCGCGAAATTGGCGGGAAATCCCCCAGCGCTACCGGCTCGAGGCGGAGAAATGCGGCTCTTGCGGGGCCATCGCTTTTCCCCCGCGCCCGATTTGCCCGGACTGCGGCGGACGGAATTTCGCCCCCATCCGGCTGGCGGAAAGCGGACGGCTCCTGACCTATACGATCATCCGCGTCCCTCCCGCGGGATTCGAGGACCAATCCCCCTACGCTCTCGGCATCGCCGAGCTCGACGACGGGGCCAAGCTGACGGCTCAAGTCGTGGATTGCGATTTTGCCGCCCTCCAAGTCGGGATGCGTGTTCGGCTGGAGTTCCGCAGGATCTCCGAAGACGGCCCGGCCGGCATCATCCACTACGGCTACAAGTTCGTTCCCGCTTGAGCGCGCTTTCCGGGGCGAGGCGCGGGCCAAGACATCTTTCGGCGAAAAGGGGAGGGCGATGAGGAGCCGTCATGGATAGGATCGAATCCAAGGTCGATACCCAAAGCGCCGAATTCCGCTTGAATGCCGAATCCATGGCCCGGACGGCGGCCGAATACCGGGAACGTCTGGCCGGAATCCGGGAAGGCGGCCCGCCGAAATCCCGCGAACTCCATCAATCCCGCAAGAAACTCCTGGTGCGGGAGCGGCTCGATCGCCTGTTCGACCGCAACACCCCGTTCCTCGAGCTCAGCCCCCTGGCCGCCTTCGGGCTTTACAATGACGAAGCCCCGGCCGCGGGGATGGTCACCGGCGTCGGCGTCGTCCACGGCCGGGAGGTCCTGGTCGTGGCCAACGACGCCACGGTCAAGGGCGGGACGTATTTTCCGATGACCATCAAGAAGCACCTCCGGGCCCAGGAGATCGCCCTGGAAAACCGCCTGCCGTGCATCTATCTTGTCGATTCGGGCGGGATCTTTCTTCCCCACCAGTCGGGGACATTCCCCGACAAGGAGCATTTCGGCCGCATCTTTTACAACCAGGCCCGGCTGTCCGCGCTGGGCATCCCCCAGATCTCGATCGTCATGGGGTCGTGCACGGCCGGCGGCGCCTATGTCCCGGCTATGAGCGATGAGACGGTCATCGTCCGCCGCCAGGGGACGATCTTCATCGGCGGTCCGCCCCTGGTCAAGGCCGCCACGGGAGAAGACGTCACGGACGAGGACCTGGGCGGCGCGGACGTGCATTGCCGCATCTCGGGTGTTTCCGACTATTGCGCCCGGGACGACTCGCAGGCCCTGGAGATCGCCCGGAACATCGTCGAAACGCTTGATCCGCCCCGCCGTTTCGAGCTCGCGCGGGCTTCTTCCGAGGAGCCGCATTACGACCCGGCCGAGATTGCGGGCATCGTCCCCCGGGATCTGCGCAAAGCGTTCGACGTCAGGGAAATCATCGCCCGGATCGTCGACGGCAGCCGCTTCCAGGAATTCAAGGCGCTCTACGGCCAGACGCTCGTTTGCGGTTTCGCCCGGATCATGGGCTACCCGGTCGGCATCCTGGCCAACAACGGCGTCCTCTTCTCGGAGAGCTCGCTCAAGGGGGCCCACTTCGTGTCCCTTTGCGCCTTGCGCAAGATTCCGCTCGTCTTCCTCCAGAACATCACCGGCTTCATCGTCGGCAAACAGTACGAACATCGCGGCATCGCCAAGGACGGGGCCAAGCTCGTCCACGCCGTGGCCAACGCCGGCGTTCCCAAATTCACCGTCATCGTCGGCGGTTCCTATGGAGCGGGCAACTATGCCATGTGCGGCCGGGCTTACGCTCCGCGCCTGCTTTGGATGTGGCCCAACGCCCGGATCGGCGTCATGGGCGGAGAACAGGCGGCCAACGTCCTGGTCACGGTCAAAATCAAGCGGCTCCAGGAACAGGGCGCCCGCATGACGGCGGAGGAAAAAGCCGACCTGATGAAACCCATCCTGGAGGCCTACGAGGCGGAAGCCAGCCCCTACTACAGCACGGCCCGCCTGTGGGATGACGGCATCCTCGAACCGCTCGAAACCCGGACGGCCCTCGGCTTGGGCCTGGCCATGAGCCTGAATGCGCCCATTCCCGATTACAAGGTCGGCATCTTTCGCATGTGAGGACCCCGCCGATGAACGCGCGCGCCGACAAAACGATCGCCGTCGAAACCGCCGACCGGGTGGCCCGCGTCTGGCTCAACAGGCCGGACGTGCACAACGCGTTCAACGCGGCGATGATCCGGGAGCTCCTCGAGGCCCTGCACGCGGCCGCCGCGGACGAATCCGTCCGCGTCCTCGTCCTCTCGGGCCGGGGCCCGTCGTTCTGCGCCGGGGCCGATCTGAACTGGATGCGCGAGATCATCCGCTATTCCTATGAGCAGAACCTGGAGGAATCGCTGGCCATCGCCGATTTCCACGAGGAGCTCTATGCCTTCCCCAAGCCGACCATCGCCCGGGTCAACGGGACGGCCATCGGAGGCGGGATCGGTTTCCTCTCCGCCTGCGATATCGTCGTCGCCTCGGCCGGGGCGAAGTTCGGCCTGAGCGAGGTCAAGATCGGCCTCGTCCCGGCGATCATCTCGCCCTATGTCGTGCGGAGAATCGGCGAGAGCCGGGCCCGTCAATACTTCCTGACCGGCGAGCGGATCGACGCCCGGAGGGCGGAGGAGATCGGCCTGGTCAACGTCATCGCCGAACCGGGCGAGCTGGACGGCAAAACCGATGAGCTCATCGGCCTCCTCCTCGGCTCCGGACCGGAAGCCTTGAGAAACGCCAAGGAGCTTCTGCGGCGCGTCCCCGGGATGAGCCCCGAGGAGGCCCGGATCTATGCGGCTCGCCTGATCGCCGGGCTGCGGATCGGCCCCGAAGGCCAGGAGGGCATGGCCGCCTTCCTGGAAAAACGCCGGCCGAAGTGGCAAGTCTGAGATGTTCGGAAAGATTCTGATCGCCAACCGCGGGGAAATCGCCGTCCGCGTCATCAAAACGTGCCGGGAGATGGGGATCCTGGCGACGGCCGTCTATTCCGAAGCCGACCGGACGAGTCTGCATGTCGGGCTGGCCGACGAAGCCGTCTTCATCGGGCCGCCGCCGGCCCGGGAAAGCTATCTTGACATGGGCCGGATCATCCGGGCGGCCAAGGAGACGGGCGCGGAGGCCATCCATCCGGGATACGGGTTCCTGTCCGAAAATGCGGATTTCGCCCGTCTCTGTGAAAAAGAGAAGATCATCTTCATCGGCCCGGATTCGCGGGCCCTCGAATTGGTGGGGGATAAGATCCGGGCCCGGCGGACGATGGAAAAAGCCGGCGTTCCGATCGTCCCCGGGATGCGGGACATTCCGGGTCCCGGGGAATTTCCGGCCGCGGCCGAAGCGCTCGGCTATCCGGTCATGGTCAAGGCCTCGGCCGGCGGCGGCGGCAAAGGCATGCGCGTCGTTAGGCGTCCCGAGGACCTCGGGACGGCCCTGGAAGCCGGCCGGCGGGAAGCGCAATCCGCCTTCGGCGACGCATCGATTTATCTTGAACGCTGCCTTGAAGATCCGCGCCACGTCGAAGTCCAGGTCCTGGCCGACCGGCACGGCCATATGGTCCATCTCGGCGAGCGCGAATGCTCGATCCAGAGGCGCCACCAGAAGATCGTCGAGGAATCCCCCTCGCCCGCCCTCGACGACGCCTTGCGGGCGGAAATGGGCCGGACGGCGGTCGAGGCGATGCGCGCCGCGGGCTATACCAGCGCCGGCACGGTCGAATTTCTCCTCGACAAGGACCGCCGCTATTATTTTCTCGAGGTCAACGCCCGCCTCCAGGTCGAACACCCGGTGACCGAGTTGGTCACGGGCGTCGACCTCGTCCGCCAGCAGATCCTCATCGCCTCGGGAGAGAGCCTGGAGTTCGGCCAAGCGGACATTCTCCGCCGCGGCCACGCCATCGAGTGCCGCATCTACGCCGAGGATCCGGCCGCGAACTTCCTCCCCTCGGCCGGGACGATCCTGTTTTTCAAGGAGCCGCAAGGCCCGGGCGTGCGGCACGACGGGGGAATCTATTCCGGATGGAACGTGCCGATCTTCTACGATCCGATCCTGGCCAAGCTGATCGTCTGGGCCGAGAACCGCGACCGGGCCTGCCGCCGCCTGGAAGCCGCCCTGGGAGAATATGTCCTCCTTGGGATCCACACGACCGCCGCTTTCCTCAAAGACGTGGTCGCCCATCCGGAGTTTCGGGCGGGCCGGACGGACACGGGATTCATCCCCAGATATTTCGAGGATTGGACGCCCGGCCCGGCCCGGGACGAAGATGTCCGCCTGGCCCTGGCCGCGGCCGCCTTTCGGGATCAGGGAGGTTCGGGGCGCCCTGAAAAGGGATCGGGCCGGGAAACGCGGGAGCGCCCGGATTCGCCATGGACTTCGATCGGCCGGTGGCGGTCGGGGGGAGCCTGAGCCCATGGAATTCGAATACCTCGTCGAAGGCGGGCTCCGCAGGGTCCGGCTCGAAAAAAAGGACGGCGGTTTTACGGTCCGGGTCGGGGAGTCCGTTTTCGACGCCGAAATCCGGATGATTGCCGAGCACGAAATCCTTCTTTTCGTCGGCCGCCGGGCCGTTCGGGCTTTTTTCGCCCAGGAGGGCGACCGCCTTCATGTCTTCCTCGGCGGCCGGGAGCACATCTTGAGCCCGCCGGCGCGGGAGCGGGCCTCCGGGGGCGGGGACGACCCGGCTCACGAAGACGGCTGCCGGATCAAAGCTCCCATGCCGGGCAAGGTCATCAAGGTCCTGGTGGCCGAGGGTGAAACCGTCCGGCGGAACCAGACGCTGGCCATCCTCGAGGCGATGAAAATGGAAAACGAAATCAAGTCGGCCGGCGAAGGCGTCATCCGGAAAATTCATGTCGCGGAGGGGGATCTCGTCGACGCCGAGCGTATTCTCTTGGAAATCGAACCCAAAACTTGAGGGAGGCGGCCATGGCCCAAGATTGTTCGGATACGATCCGGGAATGCCGGGAAGCGGTCCGCGATTTCGCCCGGACCGAAATCGGCCCGCACGTCCGCGAATGGGACGAGAAGGCCTATTTTCCCCTGGAGATCCTGCATCGGCTGGGAGAGCTGGGCTTGATGGGGATCATCATCCCCGAGGAATGGGGCGGCGCGGGGATGACCTACCGCCATTACATCGCCGTCCTCGAAGAGCTGGGCGCGGTCGAAGGCGGGATCGGCCTCTCCGTCGCGGCCCATAATTCCCTGTGCACGAATCATGTTTTCTTGTTCGGCTCCGCCGAAGCCCGCCGGAGATGGCTTCCTCCGCTGAGCCGCGGGGAGACGATCGGCGCCTGGGGTTTGACCGAACCCGAAGCCGGTTCCGATTCGGGCGCGACCAAGACCACCGCCGTTCGGAGCGACCGCGGATGGGTCCTCAACGGCTCGAAAAATTTCATCACCCATGCCGGAGCCGGCGGCGTCGCCGTGGTCATGGCCCGGACCAAGCCGGGCTCCGATCACCACGGGATTTCCGCTTTTCTCGTTCCCTTGGATACCCCGGGGGTTACGGTCGGTAAACACGAGGACAAGGTCGGGATGCGGATCTCGGACACGGCGTCCCTCATCTTCGAGGACTGTCAGGTGGGGGAGGACGCTCTCTTGGGCCGGGAAGGCGACGGTTTCATCCAGGCCATGGAGGTCCTCGACGGAGGGCGCATCTCGATCGCGGCCCTGGCCGTCGGCATCGGCCGGGGCGCCCTGGACGCGGCGGTGGCCTATGCTCAACAGCGCCGCCAGTTCGGCCGCCCTATTGCCGCCTTCCAGGCCATCCGTTTCAAGCTGGCCGATATGTCCACCCAGCTTCAGGCCGCCCGCTTGCTGACCGAAGCTGCCGCCGACGAAAAAGACGCCGGCCGGAAGACCACGCTTCTCTCGGCCCAGGCGAAGCTCTACGCTTCCGAAGTCGCGGTGCGCGTGGCCGAGGAGAGCGTCCAGATTCATGGCGGATACGGTTACTGCAAGGACTATCCGGCCGAGAAATTCTGGCGCGATGCCAAGCTGTGTACGATCGGCGAGGGGACCAGCGAGATCCAGCGCCTGGTCATCGCCCGCGAACTCATCGGAGCCTGACGGCTGGCCCAGGACCGGCGCCGCGGAGGGTGTCAGTCCCCGCGCCCGCGGAGCGCCCCTTCGATCCGCGGGAGGATGTCGCCGGCCCGTCCGCGCAGGGAGACGTCGGCGCGCGGGCTCAGGGGTGTCTCGTCGGGATTGATCTCGATAAGCCGGGCGCCGGTTTCGACGGCCAGAAGAGGAAGGGATGCGGCCGGGTGAACGAGGGCCGATGTGCCGACGACCAGCAGGACATCGCAGGCCCGCACGGCCGCGATCGCCCGGTCCAGGACGACCGGATCGAGGGACTCCCCGAACCAGACGATGTGGGGGCGCAGCAGCGAGCCGCACTCGGGGCACCGCGGCGGGAGCGGCGCCAGGGGATGCTGGCGATTTTCGCGGATCGTCCCCTCCCGGGTGCAGCGCGTCTTCCAGATGTTCCCGTGGAGCTCGAGGATTTTCCGCGATCCGGCCAGGGGATGCAAGCCGTCCACGTTCTGGGTGATGAGGTGGAAATCGGCGAACGTTTTTTCCCAACGGGCCAGGGTCTCGTGCCCGGGGTTGGGCCGGGCCCGGCCGATGAGGCCTCTCCGCCAATCGTACCACTCCCAGACGAGCTTGGGGTCGCGGGCGAACGCTTCCGGCGTGGCCAGGTCCGAGGCCCGGAAATTCCGCCACAAGCCGTCCGCTCCGCGGAAGGTCGGGATCCCGGATTCGGCCGAGATGCCGGCCCCGGTGAGCACGGCCACCCGGCCGCCGCCCGAGAGGAGTCGGGCGGCTTTTTGCAGGGCCGGGGCGGCCGTGTTTCTCTCTTCCCGCTCCATGGGCCCATTATCCCTTTTTGGGGCGGCCGATCAACAGCTTTTCCGGCCGGTCCTGTTCAGTTGGCAGAACCGGTATTTTTCGGTATATTACTACGGGGAGCAGCAAATATATTACATAATCCTTACTGCTCCCCGAGTACTAGCCGGGCGACAAAGACATCCGGGGTCAATTATATTCCGCCCGGCTTAGTAACGTTTCCCGTCCGAGGAGGAATCATGCCCGCGAAGAAAAATGTCCGTGCCAAAACCAAGCCGAAGCTGCCCCGGGCCGAGATCGGGATTCTCGGCGGGACGGGACTGTACGAGATCGAAGGGATCCGGAAAATCAAAGAGTACACGCTGAAGACGCCCTGGGGCGATCCGTCCGACGCCTATGTCGTCGGCGAACTCGAAGGCCGGACCGTGGCCTTCCTCAGCCGCCACAGCCGCGGGCATCGCCTTCTCCCGTCCGATATCAACTACCGGGCCAACGTCTACGGCTTCAAGATGCTGGGCGTCGAACGGCTCATTTCGGTCAACTCGGTCGGTTCGCTGAGAGAGGAGATCCATCCGCGCGACTTTGTCTTCGCCGACCAGTTCATCGACAAGACCCCCCGCCGATCCTCGTTTTTCGGCGAGGGGATCGCCGCCCATATCGCCCTGGCCGAGCCGGTCTGCCGGGCGCTTTCCAAGCGCCTCTACGACGCCGCCGTGGCCCTGGGCGTGCGGGCCCACCTGGGCGGGACCTACGTCTGCATGGAAGGCCCGGCCTTTTCGACCAAAGCCGAGTCGCTCATGCACCGGGGCTGGGGGGGGGCGGTCATCGGCATGACCGGGGCGACCGAGGCCAAGCTCTTCCGCGAGGCCGAGATCTGCTACGCGACCATGAACCTGGCCACCGATTACGACTGCTGGCACGAGGATGAGGAGGGCGTTTCGGTCGAAATGATCCTCGAGAACCTCCGCCTCAACATCGCCAACGCCAAGGCGGTCATCAAGAAGGCCCTGGCCGCCCTGCCGCCCCACGAAGAGACGGACTGCGGCTGCCGGCGGGCCTTGGCCGGGGCCATCGTCACCGATCCCCAACTGATCGCTCCGGCGGTGCGGAAACGGCTCGACCTGATCATCCGCAAATACGTGAAGTGAGCCGGACATGAGTCTCGTGATCGTCGGTTCCATGGCCTTCGACACTATTGAAACGCCCTGGGAACGCCGGGAAAAAATCATCGGCGGATCGTGCACCTACTGCGCGCTGGCGGCCGGCTATTTCACCCGCCCCGGCGTCGTGGCCGTGGTGGGCGAAGATTTCCCCGCCGCTGTCCTGGCCTTCCTCAGGAAACGGCGCGTCGATCTGAAAGGGCTCAAGATCGTGCCCGGCGGCAAGACCTTCCATTGGCAGGGCCGCTACGGCTACGATCCCAACCAGCGCGAAACCGTCCGCACCGACTTGAACGTTTTCGAAAGCTTCCGCCCGGAGATCCCGCCGTCCTATAAAAAAGCCGACATTCTTTTCCTGGCCAACATCGATCCGGACCTTCAGGACAGCGTCCTCCGGCAGGTGGAAAAACCCCGCTTGACGGCCATGGACACGATCGGCCTCTGGATCCAGAGCAAGCGTGAAGCCCTGATGCGGATCCTGCGCCGCGTCGACATCTATTTCGGCAATGACGAGGAAATCCGAATGCTGACGGACGAGCACAACTTGATCAAGGCCGGAAAGATGATCCAGGCCCTGGGCCCGCGCCTGGTCATCGTCAAGAAAGGCGAGCACGGCGCACTCGTTTTCGGACCGGACATGATTTTCGGCCTGCCCGCCCGGCCCGCCGAAATCGTCACCGATCCGACCGGGGCGGGCGACGCCTTCGCCGGCGGCTTCCTGGGCTACCTGGACCAAGCCCGGAGTTTCAGCCAGAGGGCCATCCGCCGGGCCGCCGTGTACGGCAGCGTCATGGCTTCGTTCACCATCGAAGGTTTCGGGATCGATCGCTACCGGACCCTCCGGCCGTGCGACGTCGCCGCCCGCTACCAGGAATTCAAGAGCCTTGTTTCTTTTTGATCGGTCCCCAGGGAGTCTCTCATGCCCGCTATCAAACTGTTCGTCGAACCGTATCGCATCAAGGTCGTGGAGGGCATCCGCCGGCCGACCCGGCCGGAGCGCGAGCGCGCCCTGCGCGAGGCCGGGTTTAACATCTTCGGCCTCCCCGCGGAGAAGGTCTTCATCGACCTGCTGACCGACTCCGGCACCTCGGCCATGAGCGATGCGCAGTGGGCCGGGATCATGCGCGGCGACGAATCCTACGCCGGCTCGCGGAGCTTCTTCCGCTTCGAAAAAGCCGTCCGCGGCCTGTTTGGGTTCGCCCATGTCATCCCCACGCACCAGGGGCGGGCCGCCGAGCGCATCCTCTTCGAAGGGCTGGTCCGCAAGGGCGACTCCGTCCCCAACAATATCCATTTCGACACCACCCGGGCCAACGTCGAAGTCCGCGGCGCCGCGGCCGTCGATCTGGTCATCGACGAGGCCTACGATCCGGCTTCCGCTTTCCCCTTCAAGGGCAACATGGACATCACCAAGCTGGAGCGATTCATCGCCCGCCGGGGGCGGGCCCGTATCCCGCTCGTCATGCTGACCGTCACCAACAACAGCGGCGGGGGCCAGCCCGCGTCGATGGAGAACATCCGCCGCGTCAGCGCCGTCTGCCGCAAGGCCAAGATCCCCTTCTTTTTCGATGCTTGCCGATTCGCTGAGAACGCCTATTTCATCCAGCAGCGGGAGAAGGGGTACGGGAAGAAATCCGTGGCCTCTATCGCCCGGGAGATGTTCTCCCATGCCGACGGGGCCACGATGAGCGCCAAGAAGGACGCCCTGGTCAACATCGGCGGCTTCATCGCCCTCAACGACGGCGGGCTGGTCAAGAGCTTGAAAAATATCTTGATCATCGGCGAAGGGTTCCCGACGTACGGCGGGCTGGCCGGGCGGGACCTGGAGGCCATCGCCCAGGGGCTGAGCGAAGGGGTCGAGGAGGATTACCTCGCCCACCGCACCGGCCAGGCGGCCTATCTCGGCGCCCTGCTGGACCGGGCCGGCGTCCCTTATTTCAAGCCGGTCGGCGGACACGCCGTTTATCTCCTGGCCGACCGCCTGCTGCCGGCCATTCCCCGGGAGCATTTTCCCGCCTGGGCCTTGACCGTCGCCCTCTATCGTGAGGCCGGCGTGCGGGCCGTCGAAATCGGAGGCGTCATGTTCGGTCAAACGAACCCGCGCACGGGGAAGCCGATCTTTCCCAAGCTGGAAATGGTCCGGCTGGCCATCCCCCGGCGCGTCTATACGGCCTCCCACCTCGGCTACGTGGCCGAGGCCCTGGGCTCCATTGCCGCCAAAAAAGACAAGGTCCGGGGCTTGAGGATCGTCGACGAGCCGCGTTTCCTGCGCCACTTCACGGCCCGCTTCGAGGAGATTTGAGACGCCCGGCCGCCCGGGCCTGACGTTCCGATCGATCAGCGCACGGCGCAGTCCACCACCGTGACCGACAGGGCCGGCAAACGGACCGCCCGCCCGGTTGCCGCGGCCGCCGCCACCCGGACGCGGTCCGGATGGTCCCAGAAATTGATGACGTCCGGCTGGCGGCGGTCCTGCGTATCGCCCAGGCATTGGGCGCCGATGACGGCCAGGCCCGGGGCCAGAGAGCCGGCGTCGATTTCCAGGTCGACCGCTTCCTGGCGCGTGTTGACGGCGAAAATGGTCATCGAGCGCCGGTCTTCGGCGGCGCAGGCCGTGACGTCCAGGCCCGCGGGCGGCTCGCTGATCCGCAGGGGGACCGGCTTGGAATGTCCGGCATAGAGGGCCATGACGTAGAAGGCCGGGATGCGGAAGAGCCCCGCCGCGTTCGTTTGAATCGTTCCGCCGCAAAAGCTGTTGCAGAGATTGGACCGGGTGGCGGCGGCGATGATGTCCGAGCGGCGATGAAGGATGTTGAGGAAGCGGGCTTCGAACAGGGCGCAGTTCAGCGTATCGAGTTTTCCGCGTCCCAGGCCCCAAGCCCCGGCGTCGATATTCCACTCGGTCACGGCCAGCTTGGCGGAACGGCCCGGGATTTTCCGGCCCAGAAGGGCCTGCAGTCGGGTGATATCCTCGTCGATGCCCTGCAGATCTGAGCGGTAATAATGGGGGCAGTAAATATCGGCCAGGTCCTTGACCTGGTCGATCAATTCTGGGGTCGGAAAGGACGTTAGAATCACGGCCTGGGGATCGGCGGCCTTGACCACGCGACAGAATTCGGCGCAGCGGGCCGGATAGCCGGGTTCATCGACCTCGTTGCCCACTTGCCAGTATTTCACGCCGTAGGGGGCGGGGTGTCCGTTGGCGGCGCGCTTTCGGCCCCAGGGGGTATCGGCGGCTCCATTGATGTACTCGACCATGTCCCGGGCGCTGGCGGGGCCGTCGCCGAACGAAACACAGAGGAGCGGTTCGGCGCCGACGGCTTGGCGGAAGGACAGGATTTCTTCGATTCCCACGTCCATCATGTCCAGCCGGCCCCAGACCGGGTTGCGGAAGGGAAGGCGGCGGTCGCGCTCGCCGATCCCGTCCTTCCATTTGTATCCGCCGGGGTCGACCGTCGACCCACCCCAGCGCAGGATGGCCGGCCGCATTTCGCGGGTCGCCTCGACGACGTCCTTGCGCCAGCCGTCGACGGCGTCGCCGGGCATCAGCGAAAGTTTGTCGGCCCAGAGGCGACCGGCCCCCCGGACCGAAAGCTCGAAGACGGCCCGGTCGGTCGTTCCGGAGGAGAGGAAGCGGCCTTCCGTTTTGGCCCACTCGGTTCCGGCCGGCGGAAGATCGAGCCTGCCCAAATTCATCCAGCGGCCGTCCGGAAGCTCGGCCTTAATGGTCACGACCGTTTTTAATCCGGATCTATCTGAACGGAACCAGCCGGAGAATCGGTAGGTCATTCCTTTTTTGACGGCCAGGCCGCCTTGCGTGAGCCGGCCCGGCCTGGCCGGGGAGGCCGTCAAGCGGGCGGAGCGCAGGGCGTTGAACGGTTCATGGGCATCGAGGGCCCAGGTTGGATCGGCATCCCAATCGCGGTCGCTGAGGTTCAGCGCGCCCTGATGGTAGACCCAGTTCGCGGTCGGTTCGACGCCTTCGAATCCGCGATTGCCCAGCATTTCGGCCCACATGCCGGGGATGACGTCGTCGAGAAGTTCGATGAAGTTCCCATAGAAAAACGGGGTGATACGACCGGCGTGCAGGGCCTCGGGGTAGACCTTCAAGGTCACCGGTCCCGCGGCCTGAGGAGCGGCGGCGAGGCCGGACAGGACGAAAACGAGCGCAGCGATCAGGGACTTTCGGACGCGGTTGGTCATGCGGCCCTCCATGAATCCCATTCATATCAGATTCGCTGAGACCGCTCAACCGCCTCCGCAGCATCGATAGGGAATATTTTAACGACAGATAAAATTTTTTCTTGACAAAATGACAACTGTCATGCATATTGTAAATGACAAGTGTCATGATAAGGGAAGATAGGAGATCGGACGCCCATGAAAACAGAGCGAAAATTATCGGACGCCAATTTGGAAATTATGAAGGCGATCTGGCAAAAGGGCGGAGAAGTCACGATCAATGACATATTCGAAGCCGTCAATGCCGGACGGCGAAAAAAGGTCAAACGGGCGACGATTCAGGTTCAGATGCGCCGGCTTGAAGCTTACGGTTGGTTGAAGCATCGAGTTCAAGAACGCGAGTTTGTTTACATCCCACGGCGCGAAGAAGAAGAGGCCAAGCGGGGTATTTTGGACGGCATCCGCGACCGCGTCTTCGGCGGATCGACAACTGAGCTGGTCAAGTGTTTGTTTGAAAACAGCGCCGTATCGGCCGAGGAGCTTCGGAGAATCCAAGAGATCCTGGATAAAGAGAGGGGGAGCTGATCATGTCCTTCCCAACCATATTGGCCAACACCCGAACGGCGGAAATTATCCTTAACTTGGCTGCGCAGTCCCTGTTCATCTTTGTCCTGGGCTGGATTATTTCCTTTCTTTTTAAAAGGGGATCGGCCCCTTGGCGGAGCGGAGGGATGCTGATTCTGATTTTAATTCTGGCCTTCTGGCCGTTGAAAATCGCGTTTTTTCCGGCGGCGCAGGGTGGGCTTTATCGAATACCCGTCGAATCCCCTGTTTCCCTCTCGACCGAGTCCCTGGCGCGAGACTCGGCCGGGCTTCGGAACAACGTCCAGACTGGCGAGCGCCTCGATGCGGTTTCAAACAACTCTCGTAGAACTGAGCCAAACGACGGTTTTTCTTTTGTCCGATCCACTCCCTTGGCCATAGTCATACTGAACATTCTCGGGTTGATTTGGTTGGCCGGGACGCTCTTCTTTCTCGGTCGGATCTTCTATGGAATGGCCTATCTAGCCGGATTCCGCGGCAGTCTTAAGGAGATCGCTGACCGGCGGCTTGGCGGGATCCTCGCCGAAATCAAATCCGAATTTCCCGAAACGAAAATCCCTCCCATTTATTCCTCTCCGGCCGTGGCCAGCCCTCTGGCGTTCGGATTGAGAAAGCCGAGGATCGTTCTTCCCGAAATCCTCATTTCGAGCTTGAGCCGATCGGAATGGCGGAGCATTTTGATGCACGAAACGGCGCATCTTCGTCATCGCGACCAGTTGACGGGGCTCGTTCAGAGGCTCGTGACGGCCATTTATTGGTGGAATCCGATGGTCTACTCTCTGAGCGCCCAATTTTCCATCGTCAGGGAAGAGATCAGCGACAACTATGGGATCTTGAAAAACGGCGCCCTCCCTTATGCGGAATGCTTGGTCGATCTGGCGCAAAAAACAAGCCTGATCACCAGGCTCCCTTCCGCCGTCGGGATGGCCACGCCGCACATCTCTTTGGAGGAGAGAATCATGGACATCGTTTCAAGCAAAAGGAGCCTGAAAACAAAGCTGGCCCTGCCCGTCTTGCTGGGTTTGATCTGCACCGCGTTTGCGGGGGTCGGCCTCTTGGGTCGATTTGGGTTCGCCTTGGACGTTTTCGATTTGCGTGCGCCGAGCCAGGCCAAGATCGTGCCCCTGCCGATGGTCCAACGAGCGATGGCTTTGGCCGTGGGGAAGGACAGGATTTATCTGTGGGACGCCGATCTGGCCAAGGCCGATTATTCCATCAAGATCCTGTCGGCGTCGGATTATTCCTTGATTCGATCGTTCGGCAAGAAAGGCAAGGGACCTGGCGAATTTTTGACCGCGGCCGGATGGCCCCATCTGGCCGGGACCGATGTTTGGAGCGAAGATATCCGCAAAATCGTCGTCTTTAATTCCGAAGGCGAATTTAAGAAAGAAATTCCCTTTCCTCCCGGATTTCGCGGGATGTTCCACTCCATCCTTCCCCTTGGCGATCACTTTGCCGCCCTGGCCACGGATTGGACCCCGAATCCGAGCGGCCAGCTGCTCTGGCAGGGTCGGGTTTTTGATAAGGAATTTAAGAACGTAAAACAATTTGTTTCCGATATCCCCTCTCTTTACCCGCCTCCTCCACCTCCTCCGCCCCCTCCGCCGGGCCAAAAGGAACCCGCTTTGAAAGAATCGAAGCCCGAGCCGAAAACCATTTATGAAGCCATTCCCGAGTGCACCGATTTCGCCGTCGCCGACGACAAGATCTTCGTGGCTGACACTCGTACAGGGTTCCATATCTCTGTGTTTGACGATCAAGGCCGTCCTCTTTATGAAATCACGAAGAGTTACGAAAAACTGAAGGTCCCCGGCGATTTCCGGGCGCCCTATCTTCAGTTTCTCAAACAGAAGAACGCCTGGCTTTTGAACCAGGCGGACATCAAATTCCGGGAATATTATCCCGCTTTTTATTTCTTCAAAATTGCCGATGACAAAATTTATATCGCCACTTATGCCAAAAAAGACGGGCTGAATGAGTTGTATGTCCTGGACCTTAAGGGCAATATCCTGAAGCGTTCTTTCAGTTTCCCTCTCGATCAGACGTTCGATTCCAATTACCAGAATTTCTCCGTGGCCAAGATTCGCTGCGATATTCGCGGCGGAAAAATTTACTTTTTAATGAAGAACGAGAAGACAGATTCGTACGAACTGCATATTCAGGACATCGAGTAAAAAGATAAAAAAAGGGGGACGCCTCCGGGCGTCCCCCAGTTCGGATTGAGCGACTTTACTTCTTGGGATAGGCCGGCACCGGCGGGAACGCCGGCGGGTTCTTCTTGATTTTTTCCAGCATGACTTCGATGGCCTTCTCCAGTTGTAGATCGCGTCCGGCCATGACCGATCCGGGATCGTTGTCCACCAGGACGTCGGGGTCGGCGCCGTGGTTTTCGACGATCCACTTGCCGTCGCGCCCGTAGAAGGCGTTGTTGGACTGCTCGACCGTGCCGTTGTCGATGGTCAGCTGCTGGTTGAGGATGCCCACCAGGCCGCCCCAGGAGGTCACGCCCACGACCGTCCCCAGCTTGCGGGATTTGAAGTCGTCGACGAAAGCCTCGCCGTCCGAGCCGTTGTTCTCGTTGGAGATGACGACATAATTGCCGTTGCCGGCCGAGCCGGGGTAGCGGAAGGGGACCATGCCGCGCAGGACGTTCTGGGAGGTCATGGCCCGCTCCAGCTTGTCGATGAGGAAGTATTCCGTCCAGCCGCCCGAGTTGCGGCGGACGTCGATGATGACCCCGTCCTTGTAGCGGTAGGCGCGCCAGTACTTGTCGAACTCGCCGATCCCGCCCGAGCCCATGGCGTTGATGTGCATGTAGCCGATCCGGCCATTGCCGGCCTTCTCGATGGCGTTGATATTGTTCTGGATCCAGCGGAAGTAGCGGAGCTGGTTGTCGCTGCGGAGGGGCTCGATCTCGTAAGATTTGGCCCCCTCCAGCCCCGGCTTGGCGTTGACCGTGATCTTGATTTTCCGGCCGGCCGTGGTTTGGAGGAGCTTGAAATAGTCGTCGCCGGCCTTGAGCGTGACGCCGTTGATGGCCAACAGGTAATCGCCCTCTTTGACGGCGACGTCGGGGCGGACGAGCGGACCGGTCAGGTTCAGGTTGATGACCGTGGGTCCGTAGATCCTGTCCAGCTTATAAAGGCCGGTGGCCGCTTCGGGCACGAGGTCCGCGCCCAGCAGGCCGGTGAAGACCGGGGAACCGGGCGCGCCGGCCGGGCCGAAGTCGCCGCCGCCGATGTAGGTGTGCGAGACGCACAACTCGCCGACCATCTGGGAAAGGACCCAGTTCAGCTCGGCCCGCGACGACAGGAAGGGGATGTAAGCCCGGTACTTGTCGCCCATGGCCTTCCAGTCGCGGCCGTGGAACCCGGCGTCGTAGAAGAAGTCCCGGTACCAGCGCCAGGCGTCGTTGAAGATCTGGTTCCATTCCTTCTGCAGGTCGACGATGTAGACGAGTCCGGAGAGGTTGAGGCGCTCGCCGGAGGCCTTGGAACCGTAGGCCCGGTCGATGCCGGTGGTGAAGATGTCGTTGTCCCTGCGGATGATGAGCTGTTCCTGGTTGGCCGAGACGCCGAAATCGCGGACCTTGTCGCTGAGGACGGTCTCCTTCTTCTCGGCCATGTCGAAGATGTGCAGGGACCACTTGGTCGCTCCCTGCTTGGGCTTGAAGATCTCCTCGTATTCGTCCTCGCTGAAGGCGTCGACGGAGGCCCACAGGACCTTGCCCTTGCCGGCCTTGAGGTAGAAATCATTTCCGGCCGGGACGGGGAGCGGCCAGGTCCGTTTCATCAAGCCGTCGGTGTCGATGCGGAACGGCTCGGGCTCGGCTTTCTTGTCGGTCTTGACCCCGACCTCGGCCTTGATTCCGGCCTCGGTCGGGACGAAGGGCGGCTTCTCGCCATCGCGCAGCTGGACGGCCATGATCTGCTGGGGTGTGGCCAGGACGTGGTTGTCCTCGTAGAAGTCCATCTGGACGTCGAAGTTGCGGCTGGAGACGTAGTAAAGATACTTGCCGTTGGCGTCGAAGGCCGGATAGAGGTTGTCGTAGAAATCGTTCGTCACCGCGTACTTTTTACCCGTCTCCAAATTGTAGAGGAAGATCTGGCTGTTGCGGTTGTACTGGACGAAGCTGTAGGCGATCCACTTGGAATCGGGGGACCACGTGTAATCGGCCATCTCCCAGAAGAACTCGTCGTTCTTCATCTGGTTGGAGGAATCGACCTTGACCGTCTTCTTCGTCGCGACGTCGATGGTGAACAGGGCGTAGTCCTTATTGCCGAAGAGGATCTTCCTGCCGTCCGGGGACCAGACCAGCTTGTAGACGGTCTTGTCCAGGTCCGTCGTCAGGGCCGTCCATTCGCCGCCGGCGACGCTTTGCGTGTAAAGCTGGTAGTCGCCCGTTTTGTCGCTGAAGAAAGCGACGGTCTTGCCGTCGGGAGAAAGGGCCGGGTGCATCTCCCGCGTGCCCGGAGTATTGGACAGGTTGTCGGCGGGCTCGCGGCCGGTGGGCACGCGAAAGACATCGCCGCGGGCTTCGAGGATGACCGTTTTGCCGTCGTCGGCCAGGTTGACGCTATGGATGTAATCGCGCGGGTTGATGACCCGGTTGCGCAGGGCCCAGCGGTCGGAGGGGACCTGCACGGCCAGCCGGCGGTCCTGGTTGGTCTTGGCGTCGAAGACGTGGATATGGCCGTCCTGCAGGTAGGCGATCGAGCGGCCGTCGGTGTTCGGCATCATGACGTCGAAATCGGCGTAAGCCGTGACCGGCTTGACCTCTTTCGTGCCGAGCTTCTGGGTGTAGAGGTTGGAGACGCCGTTGCCGCGATCGGAGACGAAGTACATCAGCCCGCCGATCCACATCGGGTAGCTGTTCTTGCCGACGTAATCGGAGACCGGGGTGTAGGTCTTGGCCACGGCGTCGTACAGCCAGATGTCCTGGTATTGCCCGCCCTTATAGCGCTTCCAATAATATTCCTCGTTGCCCTTGCGGGTATAAAGGAACTTGTGTTGTTCGGGGATGAAGCTGATCAGCCCGCCCCGGTCGAGCGGGAGCCTTCGGGAAGCGCCGCCCTTGACGCTTACGGAAAAAAGGTTGGGGTCGCGCCCGACCACGTTTTCGAACATCGAGCGAAAGATCACTTCCGTTCCGTCCGGCGTCCAGGCGATGACTTGGGCCCCGCCGGGATTGTAGGTCAGGCGGGTCGGCGCGCCGCCCTCGGCGGGCATGAGGTAGACGGCCTGGGCGCCGTCGTAGGACGCGGAGAAGGCCAGCCACTTCCCGTCGGGCGAGAACTTGGCGAAGGACTCCGTCCCGGGGTAGGTCGTCAGGCGCGTCGCCGTGCCGCCCTGGGCGTTCACGACCCAGAGATCGGCTTCGTAGGTGAAGGCGATCTTATCGTTGTGGATGGTCGGGTAAGTGAAGAAACGGCCTTCCTCCGCGGCCGCGGCCAAGGCGGCGGCGAAAAGAAGGATGAGAATCATCGAGAAGAGCTTTTTCATATAAAAACCTCCTCCTGTTGAATCAAAATCCCATTTCCTTGATCAGGTGGGTTGCCCCGGAAAATTTCTCGGTCACAAACAGGACGTAGCGGATGTCGACGGAGATCGAACGCTGGAGCTCGGGGATGATGTAGTAGTCCCCGATGACGCTTTCATAGGTCATATCGAAGATGATGCCGACCTGCTCGCCCTTGGCGTTGAAGGTGGGCGAGCCCGAGTTGCCGCCCGTCACGTTGGTCGTGTTCAGGAAGCAGGCCGGGACGTCGCCCAGCCGGGCGTCCTTGTACCGGCCGTAGTCCTTGTCCGCGGCCAGCTTCTTAATCTTGTCCGGGACGACGAAGGGGAAGGTCCCGGTTTCCTTCTCCAGGACCCCCTTGAGCGTTGTCTGGGGCAGATAATAGACGGCGTCCCTGGGGGCATAACCCAGGACCGGACCGAATGTGAAGCGGATCGTCCCGTTGGCGTCGGGGGCGTAATTCGCGCCTTTCCAGGCCAGGACCGCCTCTTCAAAGGCTTTCTTGAGGTCGGCCCGCTCCTGGCCCACGGCCTTGGCCTCCTCGCGGACGATCTTGAGCTCCTTTTCCAACTCGGCGGCCAGCCGGATGAACGGGTCGTCCAGCTTGGCCAGGGCCGCAGGCTTGAGCGCGAGAAGCTCCAGGCGCTTCTCGGGGGCGGCCAGGACGGTCTTGGCATAAAGGCCGTCGACGTACTCGTCGATGGCCTTTTCCGATTTCTGGGCCATCAGCCCGCGCAGGGCGGCCGGCAGCTGTTCGGCCGGGACCGCCAGCAGCTTCTTAAGCGTGTATTTGAAGAAGGCCCGGTCGGTGTCCAGGACATAGCCGCGCTCGGCCAGTTGGATGCCCATCTTGATCTGGGGAACGTTTCGTTCTTGAAACGGGCCTTCGCGGTCCTTGTCGGGTTTCTGGAATTCCGGAACGGCCCGGACGATGGTCAGGGCCTGGCCGAGCAGGGTCGATCCGCCCGTGACCGCGTTGAGCCGGACGCCGCGGTTGGAGAAGGCCTCATTTTTCTTCAGGAAGGCGGCCAAGGCATCCACCGCCGCGCCGTATTTTTTCTGCCGGTCGGGGGAGGCGGCGGCCCAGTCCAGGAAGGTCTGCTCCTGGGCCTTTTTCTTGTCGAGCAGCCCGAATTTCTCCAGGCCTTCGAGCTTGCCCTGAAAATTCTTGAGGGCGTTGTAGTAGCCTTTGATCCGGCCGGCGTAGCGGATCTCGACTTCCTTGTTGGACTTGCCGGCGGCCTCGAAGAAGGCGATCCAGTCGGAGAAATCCTTGATCCGGCGGCTCAGGGCGTCCATGTCCAGCCGCAGTTCGGCCAGGGTGTAGTTGCGGAACGTCGCGCCGGGATAGCCCATGACAAAGGTGAGCTCGTCGGGCGAGACGCCGTCGAGCGAGATCGTGCAGACGGATTTCGGTCGGTAGGGGATATTGCCGGCGCTGTAGTCGGCGCCCGTTCCGTCCTTGGCCACGTAGGCCCGGAGGAAGGAGAAATCGCACGTATGGCGCGGCCACATCCAGTTGTCCGTTTCTCCGCCGAAATTGCCCAAGTCCTGGGGCGGGGCCAGCACGAGGCGGATGTCCTTGATGCGCTTGAATGTGTAAAGGTAATACTGGTTGCCGCTGTACATCGAGGCGAGCGTGCAGCGCAGGTCCTGGCCGCCCTTCTCGCCCAGGGCAATGAGCTCCTTGTTCACTTTCTCCAGGGCGTCGTAGCGCTGGCGGGGCATCATCTTGGGCTTGAGCACGGCCAGGACCTTGGCCGTGACGTCTTCATAGCCCGTCAGGACGTCGGCGTTGTAGCCCTGGGCCGGGATTTCCTCGGCCTTGGTCAGGGCCAGGAAACCGTTCTTGATATAGTCCTTGTCCTTGCTCGAAGCGCGCTGGATGGCCCCGAAAGCGACGTGGTGGTTGGTCAGGATAAGCCCCTCGGAGCTCACGAATTCCCCTGTTCCGCCGCCGAGGTTGACGACGGCGCTCATCAGTCCCGTGCCGTCTTTTTTGTAAAGGTTTTCGGGGTCCATGCGGAGCCCGAGGGCCCTGAGGTTCAGGGCTTTCATCTGGTGGGGCATCCACATTCCGTCGTCGGCGTAGGCGAAAAAGGCCAGGCCGGCGGCGCAGAGGACGATCCCCAGGATTCGCAATTTCCGATTCATGAATTCCTCCCGGAATCGAGTCTGATTCGCCGAAAATCGATCATTTTCGGATAGAGACTATCTTAGCGCAGATGGACGGGAATTGGAAAGCGGCCTATTTGACGCGGTAGAACCACATCAAGGGGATCCACAGCTGTTGGCCGTAGGGGAGCCGCTTGTGGTTGACCAGGATCTCGGTCGTCTCCCAGTCGTGGACGAGGTTGAACAGCTCGAAGAGCTCTTCCACAATGTCGGGGGTATAGACGGCGGAGTGGCGGAGCCAGTCGCCGGCGCCTTCCTCTTTGTAAGTCGGATTCCGTTTGGCCAGAGCCACCGCTTTGTCGTAATTCGGGTTCACCCGGGGGCCGAAGACAACGGTGATTCGAAACGATTTGGCGGTCGTGCTCGGATGAAGGATGTCGTCGAGCTGGTCTTGTGCGGCCGGATCCGGATTCATGGGGAAAGTCTACCACAATTTCAATTCGGGGTCGCGTCTACAATCGGCTCGAAAACAAATCCTGCTCGACATAATCCAGGACGTTTTTGACGACGACATTCCAGGCCAAGTTATTTTTCATTTTCCGCGAGATACAGCCGACGGTGGATGGGCTAAGGGCATAGAACGCTGCGATTTCCTTCAACGAGTAATCGATTTTGGCGTGAGTCAGGTAGATTGCGGCGTTTCTGGTAAACCGGTTTTTCTGTCCCAAGGCCTGTTCAACGGCGTTGCGGACTTCCTCCAATGCCGGCTTGACATTCAGGGTCTTCAAAGCGGGGATTTCCCGGCTTGCCGCTTTTGCCTTCATGATGAAACGCTCCAGGATAGGCGATGCTCGATGGCCGGTCGGCGAACCGTTTCATGGCGACCATATCACGGGTGCGTCCGTTCATAGAACTAGACGAGCCGGGAGTGTTGAATTCTCAGGAAAGGCAAAAAATCAGCAGATTGTAGACGCGACCCCGTTCTTCAGCGCAGGACTTTGACCGACCGGTCCGTGTCCAGGGCCATGTCGGCCGACATTCCGTTCATCAACTCATGGGCCTTCCACTGTTTCTGGTTCACTTTCAGCCGCTGGAGGATGGCCCGCAGGGTCTCTCCCCGCTTCCCGGGCTGGAGTCCGACCCGCCAGGCCCGGCGGTTCAGCTTGTCCGGTTCGGTCAGCGTCCGGAAGGACCGGATAGCCCCGTCGATCGTCGGCTCGTAGCCCCGGAAATCCGCCGACGTAGTCGTGCTTAAAAAAGTGAAAATCTGGCCGCCCTTGCGGATGCAGTGGATGTCTACGGTCATCGGGGTCCCCTGATCGGCCTGCTGGTTCTCCTGGGCCTTGGGCCGGATGTCATAAATGCCGCGGAAGGCGCTCAAGCCGTTGATCCAGAGCGACCCCCGGCTGAGCTCCTGGATCTGGGCCTCTTTGTAGGAGGCCAGCTTGTCCTTCATATATTCCGCCAAATCCCTGGCGCTCTGTTCCGCGGACAGGAGCACGGCCGCTTTTTCGTCCTGGGGCGCCATGACGAATTGGCTGGCCGAGTTCTGGCATTTCCAGCCCTGCGGAATGCGGATCATGAATTGGAGGTCGGGATGATAAAAGGCCCCGCCCTCGACGAAACCCTGGCGCGGATTTTCCCCGTAGACCAGGCCGTTGATGCGGCCGAGATAATCGCTGCGGGCCACGCGCCGGCCGGGGTCCGCGGGCAGGAGCATCTTGTTGATCTCTTCGATCCGGCGGGTGGTCAGGGGATGGGTGGAGAGGAAATTGGGAAGCGACGGCCCTTCTCCGGACTTCTCCATGCGGAGGAAGGTCGTGAACAGGGGCACAACCTGGCCGGGGGCCCAACCGGCCTGGCGGGAATATTGGATGCCCAGGCTATCGGCCTGGTATTCATCGTCGCGGCTGAATTTGAGGAACAGAACCTCAAGCCCGATCATGGCGAACGGCGCGATCTTGGCGATGTCCTTGTTCAGGGCGCTGGCGACGAGCAGGCCGCCCAGCAAGAGAAGCTGGCGGCTCATGGCCCGGGCCGTGTGCCGGGCGTTGACGTGGCCCAGCTCATGGCCGATGATGGCGGCCTCGTCGTTCATGATGGCCAGCATACCCCGGGTGATGTAGATGTAGCCGCCGGGGGCGGCGAAGGCGTTCTCCACGGGCGTGTCCAGGACGGCGAAGTGATACGGCAGGTTCGGCCGATGGGTGATCGGGACCATGCGGCGTCCGATCGTCTCGACGTAGGCGTTGAGGGCCTGGTCGTCGTAGATTCCATAATCCCTTCGGATGCTGACGTCCGTCTCCTGCCCCATCTGGATTTCCATCGCTTCGGAGATGATGTTGAATTCTTTCCGGCCGGTGACGGGGTTGACGACACAGCTCGAGAGAGTGAGCAGGAGAAAAAGGGCGGTGAGGCCGCTTATCCGGGCTTGGTGTTTTCTCATGTCCGATCTCCTTTTCGCCGGGGCTGACTTACACTAACCATAGAAAAATATCACGGTCAACGCGCCCGGCACTCATCCGCGATTTACTAAGCCGGGCGGAATATAGTTGACCCCGGATGTCTTTGTCGCCCGGCTAGTACTCGGGGAGCAGTAAGGATTATGTAACATATTTACTGCTCCCCGTAGTAAGGCGCGTCTGAGTGCGGCGGAACCGGATCCCCAGGCCGAGCCTGGGGCCCTGCGGCCGCCCGGATCATGGCTGGCAGGTTGGCCGGCGGTGCTTCGGACGGAATGGCGCAGCCGGCGTTGAGGATGAAGCCGGGATGGCCGGAGAAAATCTCGACGAGCTCGCGGGCGGCCTTTTCCACATCCGCCGGAGTGCCCCAGGGCGGCCAGGACGCGTGTCCTTCCGTTCACTTGTATTCCCGCTCCAGCGTCTGGATCTTGTCCTGGACCTTGCGCATCAATTCACCGTCTTTTTCCGGGGTCAGCGCTTTTTTGAATTCCTGGTATTCGGCCAGGGTTACGCCGATTTTCTCATAGACTTTTTCCATTTCGGGATCGATCTTGTCCGGCTCGTCCTTGTATTCATCGCGGATCAGGGCGGAACGGGCCGTGATTTCGATGTAGGCCTCGTCGTTCATTTTCGACTCGACCTTGGGGGCGGGCTTATTGGCCTCCTCCTCGGCCGCGGCGGCCTCGTCTATGATGGCCTTGGCCTCGGCCGCGGCCTTTTCCGCAGGGCTCATCGGCGCATCCGTCTTCTTGCAGGCGGCCCCGGCGCCCAAGAGGGCCACCGCGAGCAAGGCGATCGGAACGGGTAGTCGAATCATTTTCGGACGATGAAACGGATGAGGGGCGAGCGCGCCACGCCGAAATTGTCGACGAAGAGGACCGCTTGGGCCAGGAGGTTGGTTGCCCGCTGTTGGTACACGTTGCCTTGCGGGGTTGCCTCCCAGTGGCCGACGGGCGCCGCCAGGGCGGCGTAGGGGATCCAGGCGAGCCAGGTGTTGCGCAGCCCCTCCGCGGGGACGGGGTAGAGTTGCGTGCCGCAGGCGGCGTATCCGTTGCGATCGGCAAAACGGGCGTCGTTGCTCGGGACGGCCGCGCCCGGCGTGCCGTTGCCGTTGTCATAATAGAAATAGACGCCGATTTGGTCGTTGCGTCCCAAGCCCGCCGGAATATCGAGCGAGCCGTCGAAGCGCATATAAAAGACATTGGGCTCGTTCGGAAAGGTCGCATTATGGGAAATATTGGCGATGGCCAGGGAGGCGCTCGCCGTCGGCTGTAGGGGCGGAGTGATCAGCGGTTTGGGTTCGTCCGGCTTCGGCTGGGGACGGTCGGGCTCGGCCGGCGCGGGACCGTTGCGGGCGTCCTTGGCCACATAACCCTCGTTGACGATCTTGCGGAAGAGATCGTAATCCATCCAGCAGAAGCCGTTGTCGCCCCATTGGCTGCCCCACGAATTCATCAGCCGAAAGGCCCGCCGGGCATCATCGTAACCGACCACGACCATGGCGTGGCCGCCGATGGCCGTGCCGATCGCGTTCCACGTCTGTCCCGCGGGCAACTTGACGAAGGCCTCGTCCACGCTGGCCCCGATGAGGACCGGGTAGCCGGCGTGGAGGTGCGATTTGACTTCCTTGATGTCCTGGATGTTGACCTGGCGCCAAAAATCGATTTTATAACGGGCCGCCCGCTTGATGACGTCGGGGCCGGGCTTGGAGACGAAATCATCGACTTTGTAGGGCATGTCGGCCCAGGTCGCGGCCCCTTCCTCGGACAGGATGTTGAAGGCGTCCATGTAGAGGATGGGCACGTTTTGTCCTTGATTGCACTGGTTATAGATGAAGCTCGGGCTGAAGACGCGGGCCGCGCTGACACGCCCGTTTGAAAGATAAAAATTCCATCCTTCATCGACCTTTTCCTGGTAACTTTTAAGGGCGTAGGCGATGGCCCAGCCGACGCACGAATTCTGCCCGCCCTGCTGGCCCGGCGGGGGCATGTTGGGCGAGAGATCGACCTTGGCCGGTAGCGCGTCGCCGGCATAGGGGGTGAAAGCCAGGGGCACGCCACGCAGGCGATCGGGGGAGGCCAAACGAAGGCCCAATCCGACGCCCAAGTCATTTTGGGCCGCCGGCCGGAGCGGTCCGACGGACAAGAAGGAAGCTAGGACCAGATTCCCGATCAAAAACCTTTTTCCGTTCATGGCTGACCCTATCGAAATGGCAGTGTGAACATCATGTTCTTATCCCTGCTTATAGCGCACGCGTCCTTTTCAGTCAAGGAAGTTTGGGATTTGACCGGCGAATCCTTTGATCACGGTTCTCCGGTCAGGCCCCATTCTTTTTGACGCGACCTCGTTTTTTATATACGATGAACCCAAATCCGTACTCCAGGAGGAGACCCATGACCGAAGCTCGAACCCTACCCCGGCTGTTTGAACAGAGCGCGGACCGCTTCGCGGGCAACGTCCAGATGTTGGAGAAGCGCGGCGACAAATACGAGGGCACGACGTATGCCGATATGCGCGTCCTGGTCCACCGCTTCGGCGCCGGGCTGATGAGCCTCGGCCTGGAGAAAGGCGACCGCGTCGCCCTCATCTCCGAGGGCCGCAACGACTGGGTCATCGGCGAGCTGGGCATCCTCTACTGCGGCGCCGTCGACGTCCCCATCTCAGTCAAGATCGACGAATTATCCGATCTCAAGTTCCGCCTTCTCCACTCGGGCTGCAAGATGGCCATCGTCTCGCAGGGCCAGGTCGGCAAGATCCGCCAGATCAAGAACGATCTGCCCGAGCTGAAGCTGACCATCGTCCTGGACACGCTCAAGGCCTTCGAGACGGACGAGATATCGGCCGCCACCGTGTCGAAAAAAGGGGAGGATTTCCTCCTCCACAACCGGCCCGCCTTCGAAGCCCGCTGGCAGTCCATTCTTGAGAGCGATTACGCCAATATCTGCTATACCTCGGGGACCACGGCCGATCCCAAGGGCATCATCCTGACCCACCGGAATTACACGGCCAACATCGAGCAGGGCGTGGCCATGATCGATCCCGCGTCAGACTGGGTTCTGCTCAATGTCCTGCCCTGGGACCACGCCTTCGGCCACACCTGCGGCATCTATATGATGATGACCTGCGGGGCGGCCACCGCTTCCGTCCAAGCGGGCAAGACCCTCATGGAGACGCTCAAGAACATTCCGCTTAACATCAAGGAGACGCGCCCCACCGTCTTCCTGAGCGTGCCGGCCCTGGCCAAGAACTTCCGCAAGAACATTGAAAAGGGCGTACGGGAGAAAGGACCCAAGGCCGCGGCGCTCTTCGCCAAGGCCCTCAAGACCGCTTACGCCTACAATGCCGAGGGCTGGAACAGGGGCGGGGGTTCCCTCAAGCTGAAAAAGCCGCTCCTGGCCCTGTACGACAAGCTCCTCTTTTCCAAGATCCGGGCCAATTTCGGCGGCCGCCTCAAATTCTTCGTCGGCGGCGGAGCGCTCCTTGACATCGAGCTGCAGCGCTTCTTCTACGCCGTCGGCATCCCCATGCTCCAGGGCTACGGGTTGACCGAGGCAGCGCCCGTCATCTCGGCCAACACGCTGGCCCATCACAAGCTGGGCTCGTCCGGGCGGAGACTTCCGGACCTGGAGGTCCAGATCCGCGACGCGGATGGAAACCCCCTGCCCGCCGGGGCCCAGGGCGAGATCGTCGTCCGGGGCGAGAACGTCATGGCCGGCTACTGGCGGAACGAGAAGGCCACCGCCGAGGCGCTTCGCGGCGGCTGGCTGTACACGGGCGATTTGGGTTATTTCGACAAGGACGGCTATCTCTTCGTCCTGGGACGGGTCAAAAGCCTGCTCATCGCCGACGATGGCGAGAAATACAGCCCCGAGCTCATCGAAGAAGCGGTCACCGATAACTCTCCCTACATCGAGCAGCTGATGCTCTACAACGACCAGTCGCCTTACACCACTGCCCTCCTCGTCCCCGACAGGGCCTCCGTCCTGGGTTGGCTGAAGAAGAAAGGTCTCTCGGTGAAGACCTCCGAGGGGCAGGAAGCCTCTCTGCGCCTGCTGGAAGGCGAGCTGGCCAAGTATCGCGAAGGCGGCGAATTCGCCGGGGCGTTTCCCGGCCGCTGGCTGCCGTCCGCCGTGGCTGTTTTGGGCGAGGGCTTCAGCGAGCAGAACCACATGCTCAATTCGACTATGAAGATGGTCCGGAGCAAGATCGTCCAGTTTTATCGAAACCGGATCGATTACATGTACACGCCCGAGGCCAAATCCATCCTCAACGAGCAGAACCGGGCCATCGTCGCACGTTTTGAATAAAAAATTGTTTTTGGGATGGGGGTCGATGCTATGTTTGATTCAATATTTTACTGGCTAAAAAATAACTATTCTTTACCGAGCGGACTTTTTATTGGGATATTTTTTATTTTTTTTACAATTATTTTACTTTTAGATCCTTTCCTGCAGGGATTATCGATAAGCAATATCTATAGGCTTTCAATATATTTTCTTTTAGAAATACTTTGGCTATGTTCTTGGTATTTTTTAAGAAATCATTACCCTAAAAACGAAAAAGGCAAAATCGGCATAATAATCTCAATTCGAACGGAGAATGATAAGCAGGCAAAAAGAATAAGTATAGATTTAGTCGAAAAAATTAATCAGGAACTAATTCGCGCGGGCTTAGAAAAGGAAATTAAGACACTGATAATTGGAGAAAATAAAGTAAAAAGATTAAATGTTGCGATTGAGAAATTTGTGTCCGGGAGCGAATCCGAGAGCGATGGAGTATTAGAATTATCAAAAAGGACTTCGGTAAGGAAAGAAATATTCAAGAAGCTTTCTAAACGAATAAGGGGGCACTTCTATATATTCGGAGATATTCGCGAAAGAAAAGACGAAGAGCAGAAATATTACCTAAATATTATTGGATTGGTAGTGCATAGCGAAATCTCAATTGATGTATCAAATAAAATAGCTGAGGAATTTCGAAATATATGGCCAAAAAATATCAATTTTCCTGAAAAATATGAGATGAAAGGCTTCGAAATAGTTGGAATAAGTATCTTAATACCGGCCAGATATATTACGGGGGTGGCGGCTCTTGTTTCAAAGGACGTTTTTACAGCCATCAAGCTGCATGAGGGATTGGCAGAAAGAATTGAATCTCTCATGAATCCGATCCCGCCGAATTATGCGAAAATGATTTCAAATCTTCGACGGACGCTTATGTTTGAATATGCTCGAGCAGCTGATTATTTTTATAAAATAAAAAATAACCTTAGTCAAGCTCGAGAATATGCGAAAAAAGCCGGCCTGCTTAATATTCCGGATTATTCAATTTATTTATTGAATTCTATTTTATGTTTTATTATTGATAGGGATCCAATTTCTTCATTGGGTTGGATTAAAAAGGCGCGCAAAATATCCGGGAAAAACTATATATGGCTATACAATAAGGCATTTATTTTAATGTATATGGAAAAATTTGCTCTGGCTATAAATGATTATAAAAAATTGCAACAAAGCAAGTTTGAGGGAGAGGAAGAGATTGTCGAACAATGTATTTCTTTTAATAACAATTTATTGAGGGAAGAACCAGAAAAAATACAATTTCTTTTTGTAATCGGGTTTTTACAATATCAGAAAAAGAATAATTTGCCCTTGGCATTAGAATATTTCGAAAAATATATACAAAAAGCGAGGCCGTTAAATAAATATAGCGAATTGACAGAAAGGGCTACGACCTATTTAGTGGAAATAAAAAAAAGTATGGGATTAAGATAATTAATTTCGATGGAAAGTCTTGCTAGTATTGATTTAATATTCTATTCATGATTAAAAAAACATTTCTTTGTATCCTGGTATTATTCTATTTTGGATTAGAAATTCTAGTAGCCCAGGACCTCGCCGGACTGGCCCAGATCAAGCCCGGGAAGTCGCGGGCCATCACCTCGGCCGATCCCAATCCGGCCAGCAACGCCGACCGGCTCAAGTACATCGCCCCCGGCGAGACTAAAGTACTGGCCGACATCAAGGGGCCGGCCGTGATCAACCACATCTGGCTGACCTTTAACGAGGCCCGGCCCAACTGGCTGGAGGCCGGCGGCTCGGCCCGGCCCGACGAGATTGTTCTGCGCATGTATTGGGACGACGCCACGGAACCGGCCGTCGAAGCGCCACTGGGCGATTTCTTCGCCGCCGGCTTCGGCCTGCGCAAGGAGATCAATTCCCTTCCCATGATGGTCGAGGGCGGGGACGGCTACAACCTGTATTTCCCCATGCCGTTCTATAAACACGGCGTCATCACCGTGACCAACGAGAGCGCCAAGAACGTTCGCTCATTCTACTATCATATCGATTTCACCGAGCAGCCCGTCCAGCCCCGGACGGGCTATTTCTGCGCCCAGTACCGCAACGAATTTCCGGAGAAAACGGGTCACGATTATCTGATCCTCGACGCCGAAGGCGAGGGCCACTATGTGGGCACCGTTTTGTCCATCCGCTCGCGCAGCCCCTTCTGGTTCGGCGAGGGCGACGCCAAATTTTACGTGGATGGGGACGCCAAGCCGACGATCCAGGGAACGGGCACCGAGGATTACTTCCTCATGGCCTGGGGCCTGAACGAGGCGCTTTATCCCTATTTCGGCTGCACTTTCATGAGCGTCGATTTCGAAGACCTCGGGGCTCAGTACACGCTTTACCGCTGGCACATCCCCGATCCCGTCCGGTTCACGAAGTCGCTCCGCTTCGAGATCGAGCACAACGGCTGGATCAGCGCAGACGAGACCGAGAGCGGCAAGGTCGAGGGGCACGTCGAGCGCGAGGACGACATCGCCTCCGTCGCTTTCTGGTATCAGATCGGACAGCCCAAGCGCTTCACCGCTCTACCGCCGCTTCTCCAACGCCTCCTCCCCAACCTCGACCGGGTCAGCGAAGGAAAAACGATGCTCCCGACGGCCAAGCATTCTCCCGGCGTCGTCGAGCTCCAGAAGGGCTATGACTGGACGGGCGAGGGGCAGATCCTCTTCCAGCCCGCCTCCGATCAGCCGGTGATCGAAGTCGAGTTCAACGTGGAGAAGGACGAATATCGCGGACTCATAATCCGGCTGACTCATGCCGAGGATTACGGGATCTGGCGGATTTTCCTCGACGGCAAGAACGCCCGCCAGCCCGACGACTACATGGCTGGCCAGAAGATCCAGGACTTCGATCTCTTCTCCAAGGACCTTGTGGTCAAGGACCATTACCTGGGGAGCTTCGCCCTCAAGCCGGGCCGACACATCCTGCGGTTTGAATGCGTCGGCCGCAACCCCCTGTCCAAGGGATCCTATTTTGGCTTGGACAGCGTCCGCTTGCGCGAACGCTGGCTGAAGAAGAGGAAATTGTTGGGGTGAAGGCCGCTCCGGAGATTCTGATCCTCGAGACGGCCTCGCGGAATATCCCTCTCCACATCGAGCAAGGAAAGGGACGGAGGCTGCGGATCACCGTCCTTTCCGACGGACGCGTCCGCGTGATCGTTCCCCGGCGGGCTGGCCTGGACCAGGTCCTGGCCTTCGCACGGGAGAAGTCCGGCTGGATCGAGCGCACAGTCCGCAAGGTCGAAACCTATATCCGTCTGACCTCGCCGGAGAAGTCCTTGGAGACGGGAATAATCTCCATTTTGGGCCAATCGTATCCCGTGAAGATCGAACGGGGCCGGGGGCGGCGGGCGGCGTTCGCGGACGGGGTTCTCGTCGTACCGGTCACGGACCCGGACGACGCGGACGCCGTCCGCCGGAGGATCGAGGCCTGGCTCAAACGGCGGGCGGAGCAGGTCTTTGCCATGGTCCTGCGCCGGGCCTCGGAGACGGCCTCTGCCCACGGCGTCGCCGCCCCGTCCTGGTCCGTTCGCTGGATGAAACGGCGTTGGGGGAGTTGCGGCCGCGACGGCCGGGTGGTTTTCAATGTCCGGCTGGTCCAAACGCCTCTTCGATTGATTGAATACGTGGTTATGCACGAACTCTGCCATCTGAAGCACCACAGTCATGGGAAGGCATTTTACGCCTTTCTCTCCCAGTGCCAGCCGGATTGGAAGGAGCGGCGCAAGGCCCTTAACGCCATCGTCGTCGATTGATTTCATTTGCGGAAATTGGGTATAAATGAGGCGAAAACGCCATTTTCTTCGCGGAGGACTTATGAGCGATGAACCGAAAAACACCACCCGCCGGGATTTCCTGAAGACGGGCGCCGCCGCCGGCGTGGGGACGGCCCTGGCCGGCCTGGTTTTGGCCTCGCCGGCCGAGGCGCGAGTCGGAGAGGCGCGTTCCCAATTCAAGACCAAGCCCATCGAGACCGTCCGCGTCGGGTTCGTCGGCGTCGGCGGCATGGGCTCGGCCCATGTCCAGAATTACCTCAACATCGACGGCTTGGAGATCAAGGCCGTCTGCGACATCGTCCCGGCCAAGGTTGAGCGCGTCCAGAAATGGTGCCAAGACGCCGGCCGGACAGTCCCGACGGGCTATTCGAAAGGCCCCCTGGATTTCAAGCGCATGTGCGAGACCGAGGACCTCGATTTGGTCATGACCGCGACGCCCTGGGAATGGCACGTCCCGGTCTGCCTGGCGGCCATGAAAAACGGCAAGCACGCCGTTACCGAAGTCCCCGCGGCCATGTCCCTGGACGATTGCTGGGAGCTCGTCGAGACGGCCGAGAAATACGCCAAGCATTGCCAGATGATGGAGAACTGCTGCTACGACCGCATCGAGCTCATGACCCTCAACCTCGTCCGCCAGGGCGTGCTGGGCGAGGTTCTCCACGCCGAAGCGGGCTATCTGCACGACCTGCGCGAAGTCAAATTCTCCAGCGAGGGCGAGGGGCTGTGGCGGCGGGCCTGGGCCCAGAAGCTCAACGGCAACCTCTATCCCACCCACGGCCTCGGCCCGGTGGCCCAGTGCATGAACATCAACCGCGGCGATGCTTTCGATCTCCTCGTTTCCTTCAGCAGCCCGACCCGCGGCCTCCACGAATACGCCGTCGAGAAATTCGGCGCCGATTCGCCCCGGGCCCGCGAGAAATACGTCCTGGGCGATGTCAATACGAGCCTTATCCGGACCAAGCTGGGCAAGACGATCATCCTCATTCACGATACCAACCTGCCCCGCCCCTATACCCGCATCAACCTCGTCCAGGGGACGAAGGGCCTGGCCCACAAGTGGCCCGACCGGATCTACGTCGAAGGCAAGGCCGCCAAAGCCCACAACTGGGACGATTTCGAGATATTCGCCGCCGAGTACGAGCACCCTCTGTGGAAGGCCATCGCCTCGAAGGGCGAGGGGCGCGGCCACGGCGGCATGGATTACATCGAGGACTACCGTCTGATCTGGTCCTTGCGCAAGGGCGAGCCGCTCGACCAGGACGTCTATGACGCGGCGGCCTGGAGCGCGGTCGTCGGGGCCAGCTGCAAGAGCGTGGCCAAGAACGGGCGGCCGATCGAGATCCCCGATTTCACCCGCGGCTTGTGGAAGACCAATCCGCCGCTGGGGATCATCACTATTTAAAGGATCAGCATGCAGTCGCCATAGGAAAAGAAGCGGTAGCGCTCGCGGATGGCTTCCTGATAGGCGTCCAAAACCAAATCACGGTCGGCGAAGGCCGAAATAAGGGCCAGCAGGGTGGACTGCGGCAGGTGGAAATTGGTCAGCAGCCGGTCCACTACTCGGAATTCGAATCCGGGATAGATGAATAAGCTGGTCGATCCTTTCCCCGGACGCACAATGCCCGTCTCGACTCCTTCCCCTTTTGAAAATGGATGGACGGAGGGGATTCTCCCTATCGAAGAAGGGGAATTGCCGGGGATTTGTCCTTCGGCTCGAGAAACCCGGGCCGCGCTCTCCAGCGTTCGGACGACGGTCGTCCCGACGGCCAGGACCGGGCGGCGAGCGCACTTGGCCCCATTAATCGCCGCGGCCGCTTCCGGCGAAATCTCATAGGATTCCTCGCCCATCCGGTGGTCTTCCAGGTTTTCGACGCGGACGGGCTGGAACGTGGCCGGCCCGACGTTCAGGGTGACGCGGACCTCTTCGACGCCCGCCTCTCCCAAGCGCTCGAGCATGGCAGGCGTGAAATGAAGGCCGGCCGTGGGCGCGGCGATGGCCCCCGCGTGGGCGGCGAAGACGGTCTGGTAGCGGGCCAGGTCGGCTGGGCGGCGGGCGGCATCGAGCTTTTTGCGCTTGATATAGTGCGGCAGGGGCGCGTAGCCGATCTTGGAAAGCCGAGCCAATACGTCCGGCGCCTCGAACCGCAGGACGCGCCGTCCTTCGTCTCCGGTTTCGATCATCACGGCTTCGAAATCCGCTGCGAACACGACACGGTCTCCGATTCTGAGGCGCTTGGCCGGGCGGCAGATGACCTCCCATTCGCCCAAAGTCCGTTCCTTGATGAAAAGAAACTCGATCGAAGCGTCGCCCCTCCGTCCCCACGTCTTGGCCGGGATGACCTTAGTGTCGTTGAGGACGAGCAAGTCTCCTGCGGCCAGATAATCCGGCAAGTCCCGGAACGAGGCGTGGGCGAATCGCCCTTCCCGGCGGAAGACGACCATCATCCGCGAAGCGTCCCGCTCCGGCAGGGGGTCCTGGGCGATCAGCTCCGGCGGCAGGTCGAAATCGAAATCGGCGATCTTCAATCTAAAAAAGCTTCTTCTGCTTGGCCGCGGGCGCCGGCTTTTCGCCCGGCGGAGCGTAGCCGAGATGGCGGTAGGCCCGGGCCGTCAGCTTGCGGCCGCGCAGGGTCCGTTCCAGGTAGCCGATGCGCATCAGGAACGGCTCGTAGATGGACTCGATGGTGTCCTTGTCCTCGTCGATGGCCGCGGCGATCGTCGAGATGCCGACCGGGCCACCGCCGAAGTTTTCGATGATGGTCGTCAGGATCTTGCGGTCGACGTCGTCCAGCCCCATGGCATCGACCTCCATCATGTCCAAGGCGTACCGGGCTTCCTTTCCCGTGATCATCTCCCGGCCCCGGACGTCGACGTAGTCACGCACGCGCCGCAGCAGCCGGTTGGCCACGCGGGGGGTGCCGCGCGAGCGCAGGGCGATCTGGGCGGCGCCCTCGTCGTCGATCTTGACGTTCATCAGCCCGGCCGATCGGCAGATGACCTTCTTCAGGTCCTCGTCTTTGTAATAGTCGAGCCGATAGATGATGCCGAAGCGGCTGCGCAAAGGAGCGGTGATGCGGCCGGCCCGCGTCGTGGCTCCGACCAGGGTAAACTTCTTGAGGGCCAGCTTGTGGCTGCGGGCGGCCGGCCCCTGGCCGATGAGGATGTCCAGGCTGAAGTCCTCCATGGCCGAGTACATGATTTCCTCGACCGAGGGCTGGAGGCGGTGGATCTCGTCGATGAACAAGACTTCCTTGGACTGGAGGTTGGACAGGATGGCCGACAGGTCGCCGACTCGCTCGATGACCGGCCCGGACGTGGGCTTGATGCCGACGCCCAGCTCCTTGGCCAAAAGATAAGCCAGGCTCGTCTTGCCCAGCCCCGGCGGGCCGTAGAGCAGGACGTGGTCGAGGTGCTCATTGCGCTTCTTGGCCGCCTCGATGAAGATCTTGAGGTTGGCCTTGATCGTGTCCTGGCCGATGAATTCCTCGAACGTACGCGGCCGGAGGCTGTCCTCGAAAAGGAGGTCTTCCTTGGTCCGGACGGGGTTCAGGACGGCGGGCGCGGTCATGGTTTCACATCCTAGCCAGTTTCCTCAGGCATTCGCGGAGGAGCTTCTCGAAGCCGGCCTCTTTGTCTTTGTGGGCCCGGACGGTTTCCTCGACGACGCGTTCGATCTCCTTGCGGCGGAAGCCGAGGTTGAGGAGGGCGGAGACGAGGTCGTCGGTCTCCTGAGCGGCCTTGCCCTTGAGCAGGCTTTCCTTCTTCTCCAACTTGTCGGCCAGCTCCATGGCCAGGCGCAGGGCGGTCTTCTTGCCGATGCCCGGGACCTGGGAGATGCGGGCCACGTCGTTCGAGCGGACGGCTTCCGCGAACTCGTCCGTGCCGATGCCCGACAGCACGGCCATGGCCAGCTTGGGGCCGATGCCCGAGACGGCGATGAGCTTGAGGAAGAGGTCTTTTTCCTCGGGCGTTATGAAGCCGTAGAGGGTGAGGGCGGTATCGGTGAGATGGGTGTGGATGAAGAGCTCGACCGGCTGGCCTTCCTCGCCGAGATGGAAGAAAGTGGAGAGCGGGATGGTCACGGCATAGCCGACCCCGTGGCAGTCCACCACAACCTGGTGGGTCTGCTTGCGCCGGAGGACTCCCTGGAGATAACCGATCATGTTGATGGCATTTTAGAATAAACGCGCGGCCAAATCAAAAGCGCGTTTTTTCAGTTTGTTTTTCGGGTTGATTGTTCCCTCGGCCTTGACTATGATATCGCCAAAGGAGAGACCCATGAAAAAGATCGGTTTATTGGGATGGATCTGCCAGCTGATCGTCATCGTCGCCGGCATCGATTGGGGATTGGTCGGGATTTTCAAGTTCGATCTGGTGAGCAAGATCCCCGGTGGCACGGACGTTATGCGCATCGTTTATATCGTCGTCGGTGTCGCCGCGGCCTATCTCCTCCTCGACCTCATCTTCGCCAAAAGAAGAACCTAATCGACTTTTCGATCCTCGCTCCAACCGGGTTTTTCCCGCGAAGGGGGGTGTCTGTTCTAAAAGCGGCGAGGCCGGGATGACGATACGATTCGGAGCGCGTACGGCGGCGATAGTTTCAGCGGCCATTTTTATGGGCCTGGCCGGTGCGGCAGAACTTCCCGCTCAAACCGCGTTGCCCCGGACGCTCGTCGAAAACGGCCAGGCCCTTTTCAACATCGCTATTCCTCCGGGAGCAAACGAGATCGAACGCCGGGCGGCGGCGATACTCCAGGACGCGTTCTTCAAGATGAGCGGGACGCGCCTATCGATAGAAGAGAAGAACAAACCCGGCCGGACAAACGAAATCCTGATCGGCTTTCCCAAAACCCAATGGCCCCGTTCTTTCCAATCATCGTTGTTCAAACTCAAGGCGGATGGGTTTCTTGTAGCCCTGGGTCGCAACGTCTACATCGCCTCGGGCGGCGGCAAGGGCTCGATTTATGGAGTCGTGTATCTCTTGGAGAAATATTTCGGCTGCCGACGATATAGCCCCACCGCCGAAATCTTCCCCAAATTGGACAAGCTTATACTTCCGCCTCTTTTTGACCTTGAGAACCCCGTCAATGAGTTCCGCGCCGTCAACGGCGAATTCTCGCGCGACCCCGATTACCGGGACTGGAACCGGCTGAACCTGACCGAGGAGGCCTTCGCCCGGGGCTATTACGTCCACACGTTCAACAAGCTCGTGCCCTGGGAGACGTATTTCGCCGATCATCCCGAATATTACGCCTGGATGAATGGGAAGCGGATCAAGGACCAGCTCTGTCCGTCCAATCCCGAGGTCCTCCGCCTGGCCATCGAGAAGTTGCGGGCGGAAACGGCTGCCCAACCCGATAAAAAACTGTGGTCGGTCAGCCAGAACGACAATTTCTCCTTTTGCCAATGCCCCGCGTGTTCGCGGATCATCGAAGAGGAGGGCTCGCCGGCCGGGCCCGTCCTCCGCTTCGTCAACGCCGTAGCCGAGGCCTTCCCGGACAAGACGATTTCCACCCTGGCCTATCAATATTCGCGTCCGGCCCCGAAGAAGACCAAGCCCGCCGCGAACGTTCAGGTCATGCTCTGCACGATTGAGCTCAACCGCAGCCTGCCCATCGCCGACGATCCGGACAGCCGATCGTTTCTGCGCGACATCGTCGATTGGGGCAAGATCGCCAAAAACATCTATCTCTGGGACTACACCGTCGATTTCGCCCACCAGGTTTCGCCCTTTCCCAACTTGCACGTCCTCCAAGCCAATATCCTGCTGTTCGTCCGCAACGGGGTCCATCAGCACTTCCAACAGACGAACACCGCCTCCGGCCACGAGTTCTCCGAATTGAAGGGTTGGCTCCTGTCGCGCCTTCTTTGGAACCCGGACCTCGACTTCGAGGCGGCCCTGGACGATTTTTTAGGCGGCTTTTACGGCGGCGCGGCGCCCTGGATCCGCCGCTACATCGCTTCGCTCCAGGACGCCCTGCTCAAGTCCTCGGCCAAGCTCGACATCTACGAACCGCCCAATGCCCACGCCGACGATTATTTGTCCGCTTCCAACGCGGCCCTCTACAACCGCCTCTTCGACAGTGCCTTGGCCGCCGTGGCCGGAGATCCGATCCTCGTCGGACGCGTCCTGAACGCCCGCCTGCCGCTTCAATACGCCATCCTCGAGATCGGCAAAAACGACATGTTCGGCCCGCGCGGTTTCTACGAAGAGCGGAACGGCCGCTTCACGGCCCGTTCCGAGATGACTCAGCTCCTGAACGATTTCTATACGGCCTGCCTGGGAAGCGACGTGCGCACGCTCAACGAATCCGGCCTCACGCCCAAGGCCTATTACGACGCCTGCACCCGCTTCATCGACGTCCAGACCGAGGGCAACCTGGCCTTTCGCCAGCCGGTCCTGGCCGATCCGCCGCCCGCCGCGAAATACAGTCAAGGCAACCTGGCCCTTCTGACCAACGGTGTCCGCGGGGCCAACGATTTCAAGGTCCACTGGCTGGGTTGGGAGGGCGTCGATTTCCTCCTCGATCTCGATTTGGGCACCCCGGCCGCGCCCAAAACCATCGCTCTCAGCACGCTCTACGATCCCAAGAGCTGGATTCTCCACCCGCGCCGGGTGACGTGCCTGGTCTCGAGCGACGGCCGATCGTTTCAGCCGATCGGGACGACCGAGCTCGACGGCGACCAGCGCCGCGAAGACGTCACCCGGACCTGGACGTGGACAACGGCGTTGGTGAACGTGCGCTACGTGAGGTTTCAGGTCGAGGGGACAAAACGGCTGCCCGATTGGCATCCCTCGGCGGGCGGACTGTCCTGGGTCTTCGTCGATGAAATCGTCGTTCGCTGACCGGCGCATAAGCCGGTCCGGCCGTCGCTTATTCCCAGCGGAAGGTGCGGGCGGCGGTCAGGGAAAAGACGACCGTGAACCCGGCCAGGAAAAGAACGTCGCCGCCATGGCCGGTCCAACCTTCGCCGTTCCACAGCCCCCTCAAGAGATTGACGACCGGCGTCATGGGCAGGAACTTGGCCACGCTGTGCACCCCGGCCGGCAGGACTTCGCGGGGAATGGCCGCCCCGCTCAGGAACATCATCGGATAATAGAGGATCATGGCCGCCACCTGGGCCGAGCGGGCCGTGGGCATGATCCCGGCCAGGACGAAGCCCAGGGCGAAAAACGCCGCGCAGCTCAACGTAAAACCGGCCCAGACGTTGAGGACGTTGCCCGAGAAACGCAGATGGTAGAAGATCTTGCCGGTCAGGATGAGCAGGACCATGCCGCCCGCGGTCATGAGATAGAGGGTGATGACCTGGGCGCCGAGATAGGCCAAGGGGCTGAGGGGGGTGGCCTTGTAGCGGCGCAGAACACCCTTCTCCCTTTGCGAGGCCACCGAGATGGCCAATGACATCAGACCGGTCGTGCCGATGATGATGGCTGTGTAGGCCGGCACGCTGGTGTCGACGAAGCCCAGCCCGCCGAAAAAGGCGCTGGGCTTGTTTCCGTAGATGCCGCCGAACAGAAGCAGCAGCATGATGGGGAAAGCCAGGGTGAAGAAGGAGGCGATGGGCTCCCGGAGGTAAAGCTTCAGCTCGGTCAGGGCCAGTTTCCAGAATCCGCGCATGGTCTCGTCTCCTTAGTCCCTCATCTCCCGCCCGGTCAGGGCCAGAAAGACGTCCTCCAGGTCGGCCTGCTCCGTGCGCAGATCGCGGAATTTGATGCGCTTCGTGCTGAGGAAGTTGACGACTTCGACGGCCAGGCGGTCGTCCCTCCCATAGATGATCGTCCGCTCGCCGATCGGCTCGACGCGGGTGACGCCCGGCAGGGCCTTGAGCGCCGCCGTCTCCACGGAGGCGTCAGCGGTGAAGACCACGCGGTGCTCCGCGCCCAGGCCGCGGATGAGGTTTTCGGGCGTGTCCAGGGCGGCCAGCCGGCCGTGATCGATCACGGCCACGCGGTCGCAGAGGCGTTCCGCCTCCTCCATGTAGTGCGTGGTCAAAAAGACGGTCTTGCCCGCGGCGCGAATGACGCGGATGAAGTCCCACATCGAGCGGCGCGCTTGCGGATCGAGGCCCGTGCTGAGCTCGTCGAAAAAGACGAGGGCCGGGTCGTTGACCAGGGCCAGGGCGATGAACAGCCGCTGTTTCTGCCCGCCGGACAATTTGCCGAACGCGGCGTCGCGCTTCTTGACGAGGCCGAGCTGCTCGAGCAGCGGCTCCCAGGGGGCGGGATGGGCGTAGAACGAGGAGAAGAGGTCGAGCGCTTCCCAGACCCGAATGCGGTCAGGCAGGGCGCTTTCCTGGAGCTGGGCGCCGATCTTTTCGCGCAGGGCCGGGCCGTCGCGGCGCGGGTCCAGGCCGAGGACCCGTATGTCCCCGCCGTCCGCCTGGCGCAAGCCTTCCAGGCATTCGATGGTCGTCGTTTTGCCCGCGCCGTTGGGGCCGACGAGCCCGAAGATCTCTCCGGGGCGGACCTCGAAGGAAATGTCGTCAACGGCGGCCAGATCGCCGTACGTCTTGCGCAAGCCGGAGATGCGGATCACGGGGTGGTCGGTCATGGCCGGATTATAACAGAACGAGGGACGAAAGGGGCGGCGGAGCGTCGAAATCGCCTTGAATTCGAGGCCGAAAACCCGTATACTGTCGCTTCTTTCTTCGTCCGGAATCCCCCCGAAGGAAACGCCTGTGAAGATCTGTATCGTCGGACTGCCTCTCTCGGGCAAGAGCTCTTTATTCGGCTCCTTGACCGGCGCGTCTCCGGATGCGGCCGCGGCCAAGGGGGCCGACCCCCTGGCCGTGGTCAGGGTCCCCGACGGGCGCCTGGAGAAGCTGGCCGAACTCTTCCAGCCCAAGAAGAAAACCGCGGCCTCCATCGAGTTCATGGAGCTGGCCGGAATCGCCGCGGGCGAAAACAGGAAGACGGGATTTTCCGAGCAGTTCCTGGGCAAGCTGAGGACGGCGGACGCGTTGCTGGCCGTGGTCCGCACCTTCAAAGACCCGGCCGTTCCCCATCCCCTGGATTCCATCGATCCGGCGCGCGACCTGCGGGCCCTGGAGACGGAGTTCCTTCTCAGCGATCTGGCCATCATCGAAAACCGGATCGAGCGCCTGATCAAGCAGGTCGCGGCCAAGAAGAGCGACCGCGACGTCCGCGAGCTGGCCGCCCTGGAAAAATGCCGAGCTTTTCTCGAAGCGGAGACCCCGCTTCGCCGGGTCGAATTCAAGGCCGACGAGGAAGTCCTGCTCCGCGGCTTTCGTTTTCTGACCCAGAAGCCGCTCATCGCCGCCGTCAATCTGGACGAGGACGACATCCGCCGCGAAATCGAGATTCTGGCCCCTTTCGCCCCCTGGACGGAACAAGAAAAAACGGCCGTCATCGGACTGTCGGCCCGACTGGAGCAGGAGATCCGCCAGCTCTCCGAGGCCGAGGCCCGTCCATTCCGGGCCGATTTCGGCATCGAAACGTCCGCCCTGGACCGCCTCATCGCTTCGGCCTATCGGATGGTGGGGCTTGTCTCGTTCTTCACCGTCGGCAGCGACGAGGTCAAGGCCTGGACGGTCGGCCAGGGGACCGCGGCGCTTCACGCCGCAGGGGTCATCCATTCCGACATCGAGCGCGGATTCATCCGCGCGGAAGTCGTGTCCTACGATGATTTCGTCGACTTCGGGAACATCGCCCAATGCCGCAACGAGGGGACGCTCCGCCTGGAAGGCAAGGAATATCCCGTTCGCGACGGCGACATCATCAACTTCCGCTTCGCCGTCTGACGTCCGGGCCCCGCTCAGAACAACTGACCGAAATTGAAGTAAACCCCCGTCGAGTCCTTCCCCAGCCCGACGTCGAGCCGGACGATGAACGTCCTCATGGCCAGGCGCAGGCCGAACGTCGGATTGGAGGCCCAGCCCTTCAGGTCGAATCGGCCCAGGGACGGCCAAACCTTGCCGGCGTCCCAGCCGACGACCCCGCCCAATCGCCAGACGATCGGGAAACGGACCTCGGCGTTCAGAAGGAGGAAGGATTTGTCGAGATAGCGGTCCTGGGGCGAGCCGCGAAGCGTCTGGTTCCCGCCCAACGGAAAAAGGGCCTGGACCGGAAGTCCCTGGCCGAACAGGTTTTGGCCCCCGAACCTGAGGGCGAAGACGGTCTTGGGGTAGAACAGCACCGTATAGTATTGGAGCCATCCGCCGAGCCGCCTAAAATGGACGTTCGTCCCGCCGAGCTTCGGCGCGGCTTCGGCCTCGCCCTGGGCGACGAAGCCCTCGGACGGGTTGATATAGCTGTCGCGGCTGTCATACCGCAGGGCGGCGAACACGCTGCCGTAATCGGCCGTCCCGGCATTGAGGTCCGGCGGTTGATGGGCCAGGCCGCCGCCGGTCTGGAAATGGGAGTTCGTCACCGTCTTGTAGCGCAAGCCGATCTGGGCGACCAGACGTTTGGTCAACCCGCGGCTCAGGGTCAGTGCCATGTCGACGGGCTCGCGCGTGTAGATCTCGCGGTCGCTCCAGCGCGAGGCGTTCCCGAGGCCGAAATAATTGTTGCTGATCATCTTGTCGGTGTCGAACGTCAGATCGAGGGCGAACGGATAGATCTTGCCCTGGCGGGTCTCGAAATCGGGCAGGGAAAAGACGAAGCGGTACCAGCGCTCGCCCTTGGTGCTGTTGAAGAGGGTGATGTCGAACGATTCGGCCAGGCCGAGGGGATTCAGCAGAAACGACTTGAGCCCGTAGCCGAAGCCGATGTCCGTGTCCCACATGGCGATGGGCAGGAATTCGGGTGTGAATCCGGCCGGGCGCACGACCGTGCCCGGCTCGTGGGGGGCGGTCGCCGCCGCTTGGGCCAGGTCGACGTCCGCGGTGACACCGAAGTGATCGGAGGCGAAGACGCCGTTTTGCCGCTCATTGATCGCCAGCGACGCCGACAGCGCGTCCTCTTCCCGGAACGGCGGGCCGAGGAGAATGAAGTCAATCCGTTGGGGATAAATATTAGACAGGGCATCCAGGAGATCGTAGCCTTCCAGCTTTTCCCCCGAGGCGTTGACCGGCCGGCTGGAATAGCCGATGTTGTCATTGCGCGCCGGGTCCCAGGACCAAGCGGGCTCCCCGCGGCCGGACGACCGTTTAAGGGCTGCGTCCATCGTGTCGACGAGCTTCGAGGCGGCCATGAAATTCCGGAATTGGGCCGAATCCTGGCCGACGTTGAAATCGCCCCCGACGATGACGGGCGCGCCGGGGGGCAGGGTGGCGAGGTCCTTGATCAAAGCCTCCATCTCGTCGGCGCGCCTCCGCGTCCGCTCCTTCACCTGGACCAGGGCCCGGGCGAACTCGGCGTCGGTCAGGGCCTTTCCGTCGGGGATGTCGCGCAGTTTCCCCAGCGCGGCTTCGTCATCGGGCGGCGAGGAGACGAAATGGACGTTCACCAGGTAGACCGGCGTTTCTCCGACGACGATCTTCCCGGCCAGAGAGAAGATGGCCTCGCTGAAGTGGATCGTCAGCGTGTCGCCGAAGAACCCAAAGGGTCCGGAGAGTTTCCAATCGTCATGGCGGCGGAGGCCGAGGCCGGGCTTGGCCAGGATGGCGTTGCCTTCCTTGAGGTTGGAGGGCAGGCCGAGCGGCCCGAACTTGATGCCGCCGTTGACGACTTGGTGGATCTCGGTCAGGCCCAAAGCCGCGGCCAGGCGCCGCGCGTAGCCGCCGGCGAAATTGGCCTCCTGCAGGAAGATGACATCGGGGTCGAGGGCTTTGGCCTGGGCCGTGAATGCGGCGAAGCGGGCCTCGCGCCGGGAGGCGGGCTCGTATTCGCCGAACTTGGCGAAACCCGTATAATCCAGTCCGGACCATACATTGAATGTCAGGATTCGGAGCGGCGGTCGGTCCGCCGCATATCCCGCCGCCGCGAAGAAAAGGACCACAACGGCCAGCGCCGCCGCCCTCCGTGTCCGTATGGTGTTTTTCATGCCTGATCCTCCCTCGTGATCACGTTTAATTTAAACCATGACGGCGGCGGAGTCGTCAAGAAAATGTTAAAATTCTGTAAAAATACGGGAACCGTCCCCAATCTTCCGGCCGGCTTCGACTTGAACGATATTACTACGGGGAGCAGTAAATATGTTACATAATCCTTACTGCTCCCCGAGTACTAGCCGGGCGACAAAGACATCCGGGGTCAACTATATTCCGCCCGGCTTAGTAAAACCCTCGGCTTGCAGATCGTCAAACTGCTCGTCGGTCAGCTCGACGGCGGTCGGGGCAGTGGCAGGGGCCCCAGGCTTGGCCAGGGGATCCGTTCCCACAGTACCCGCGAGCGCGCCTAAACCGCTGGCGGGTGCCCCGGGCTTTGCCCGGGGGTCCACTTCCGCCGTACTCGCCCGTGGATACAAGCCACGGGCGAGTGGCGAGCTGAAGGCTCGTCCCTTGACGGAACGATCGAGCTCCGGCGCGAGGGGAGGACGGAATTCCGGATCAATTTCCCGGAATTGAAATATAAACGGCGCGTCTGAAGGCCCGGCGGACGCCGTCAGCGGATCTTCGATTCCTCGACCATCCGCAGGAAGAGACGGGTGTTGAGGTGGCAGAGTGCGCAGGCCAGGGCATCGGCGGCGTCCTCTCCCATGGCCGCGTCCTCGATCCCGAGCAGGGTTCGGATCATCGTGCCGACCTGTTCTTTCTCCGCTTGTCCGTACCCCGTGACCGCCTTTTTGATTTCCAGAGGGGAATATTCGAACAGAGACAGGCCTGCTTCGGCCACGGCGATGAGCACCGCGCCGCGGACCTGGCCGAGGATGAGGGCCGTTTTCGTGTTCTTGGCCAAAAACGGGTTTTCGACGGCGATCTCGTCCGGGCGATGCAAGGCGATCAGGCCGGCGATGCCGGACTTGATGTCGAGGAGCTTCTCCGGCAAGGCCGCCTTGGCCGACGGCTTGATGGCCCCATAGGCCAGGACGATATAATCTTGATTCTCGGATTCGAGGACGCCGTAGCCGGTGGCCCGGCTGCTGGGGTCGATCCCGAGGACCCGCATCGGAGCGGCGTCAGGCGCTTTCGTAAGCGGCGATCTCCTTCTCGTCGATGTCGAAGTTGGCCGCGACGGTCTGGACGTCGTCGTGGTCCTCGAGCTCCTCGACGAGCTTGAGCGCCTGCTGGGCCTGCTTGCCTTCCAGCTTGGTGTAATCCTGCGGGATGTAGCCGACGTTGGAATCGGCGATCTCGATCCCGGCGGCCTTGATGGCTTCGACGATCGCTTCGTATTTATCGGCGGTGGTGATGATCTCCCAGGTGTCGCCGTCATCTTTGATGTCCTCGGCGCCGGCGTTCAGGGCGATGTCCATCAGCTTGTCTTCGGCGGCTTTCTCTTTATCGATGTCGATGTAGCCGCCCCGCTTGAAGCGGAAGGCTACGCACCCCTGGGTGCCGATCTGGCCGCCGTTCTTGCTGAAGATGTGGCGGATTTCGGAGACGGTGCGGTTCTTATTGTCGGACAGGCCCGTGATATAGATGGCCACGCCGCCAGGGCCATATCCCTCGTAGATCACTTCTTCGTATTGGGCGCCTTCCAGCTGGCCGGTGCCCTTCTGGACGGCCCGCTTGACGTTGTCGGCGGGCATGTTGGCGTTCTTGGCGTCCTGAATGGCCTTGCGCAGGCGCGGATTCTTATCGGGATCGCCGCCGCCGCTGCGGGCGGCCACGGAGATCTCGCGGATGATCTTGGTGAAGACCTTGCCGCGCTTGGCGTCCGCGGCGCCTTTTTTATGTTTAATCGACGACCATTTGGAATGTCCGGACATGTGAGCTCCTTCGGGAATGTATGAGAGTTTCAAAATATTATCACAAAGCCCCCGTTCTGGCAAACGGCTTCCCGGCTAACTCGCGCATTCTAGGAAGATTAGGGTCGAACCTCGACGGCGGCCGGGGCAGTGGCAGGGGCCCCAAGCTTGGCCAGGGGATCCGTTCCCACAGTACCCGCGAGCGCGCTTAAACCGCTGGCGGGAGCCCCGGGCTTTGCCCGGGGGTCGGGCTTTGCCGTACCCACTGGCGAATTTAAAACGCCGGCGGGTGCCACTTCCGCCGCGAAGGCTCGTCCCTCGACCCATTCGGCCCGCCCCTCCGACATGGTCAGAAGAAAACTTTGAACCCCAGGCCGAAGCGGAGGCAGGAGAGGTCGAGGGAGAGATCGCCGAGCGGGGGGACGTCGGCCGCCGGGTCGAAGGCCACGATGGATGTGATCTCTCCGGTATTGAGGAACGTGACCCGCGGGGCGATCTTGGCGCAGCCGAAATAGCGGGCCTCGATCCAGAGGGCGGCGTTGATCCCGAGCGACCAGTTGATCGCCGCTCCGGCGTTCCAGCCGAGCTTGTCGACGGGAGCGAAGACCATCTGCAGGGCATACGTCTGGGAGAGAAGGGCCGCTTGGCCGTCCAGCCAGAATTTGGTGTATTCCGGGTAGCCGAGGTCGCCGTCGGCGTGAAACCAGCTTCCCCCGGCGGACAGGTCCAGGGCGAAACCCGCCGGCAGGGCGATCCGGACGAGGCCGTTCAGGCTGATGATGCGGTCGGTCCATTGTCCGCCCGTCGCGAACGGATCGTCGGAGAACGCCGCCGTCTCCGTCCTCGGCTCGTAATCGGGCGGCGCCATCGACGTGTAGGTCGCCGTCGTGTCGTGGGTCGAGGTCGTTCCCGTGATCTCGGTGTTGCAGGAGTCATACAGGAGCTGGAGGGCGAACCGCGGCGTAAAAAAGAAGGCCGCGCCGAAAACCATGACGGTGGCCGGTTGGGCCTTGAAGGCCAGGGTCTGGCGGCCGGTCGTCTGGGCCGAAGGATCATTCAGGAAACGGGGCGCATACCGGTGGACGTACGTTCCCTGCCAGGACGGCCAGAGCCGGCCCATCCCGACCTCGATTTCCAGATGCGATTGGGCGGCCAGGGGGACGAACATCGAGACGAGGAGGGCGGCCGCGGCCGCACTCGCTCGTGATTTTATGGCTCGAGCGAGTACGGTGGAACAGGAGCGGGCTAAGCCCGCTACCACCGCCGCCCGGTGTGATCGGGACATGTTTCTTCCCCCGATCGGCGCATGTTAGAATGACGCCGGACCTTTCTTATATACCATATCGTGCCATGCGGGAGAAATCGAGCGGACCGGACGGGATCGTGGCCGTGGCCATGAGCGGCGGAGTGGATTCGTCCGTGGCCGCGGCCCTGCTCCAGAAGGAGGGCCGCGACGTCGTCGGCGTGACGATGAATCTCTTTGCCCTCCCCCGGGCCGTCTGCAACTCGGACGAGCTGAGGAGCTGCTGCGGGGCCGGGGCGCGCCGGGACGCCGGAGGCGTGGCCGCCGTCCTGGGCATTCCTTATTACGTGGCTGATTTCCGGCGGACCTTCGAACGGGCGGTGATCGACGATTTCGTGGCCGAATACCGGCGGGGCCGGACTCCCAATCCCTGCCTGCGCTGCAACCGCTTCGTCAAATTCGGTCCGCTCCTGCGGCGCGCCTCGCGCCTCGGGGCGGAGCAAATCGCCACCGGCCATTACGCGCGCGTGGAACCGGATCGGGCCTCCGGACGCTGGCTCTTGAAGAAGGGCCTCGATCCGGACAAGGACCAGTCCTATTTTCTCTATCCGCTCTCCCAGGCCGAGCTGTCCCGGACGCTCTTTCCCGTCGGCGGCCTGCGCAAGACGGAGGTGCGGGCGCTGGCTGAAAAATTCGGCCTGCCCGTGGCGCGCAAGCCCGAGAGCCAGGAGATCTGCTTCGTCCCGGACGACGACTATGCCCGTTTCCTGCGCGAACGCATTCCGGAGGCGTTCGTCCCGGGACCGATCGTCGACCGCGCCGGGCGGAAGATCGGCCGGCACGCCGGTCTCCTGAATTTCACGATCGGCCAGCGCAAGGGGATGGGGATCGCCTCTCCGCGGCCCCTGTACGTCACGGCCATCGTCCCGGAAACGAACACCCTCGTCGCCGGGACGAACGAAGACCTCTTCCGGACCCGCCTGCGGGTGGCGGACGTGAACTGGGCGGCGATCGCCTCTCTGACCGCCCCCCTTCGGGTTTCGGTCAAGGTCCGTTACCGTCACGCCGAGGCGCGGGCCGTCCTCCATCCGGACGCCCCGGGCGGCGTGATCGTCGAATTCGAGAAGGGCCAGCGCGCGGTCACCCCCGGCCAGGCGGCCGTCTTTTATGACGGCGACATCGTCCTCGGCGGGGGGACGATCGAGTCCGACCGGTAATCGCGTCAGAGCAGGAGGGTGATCATCCCGATGCTCACCCCGGCCACGACCAGGGCGCCGATGAGGCCGACGACGAGGGGCTTCAGCCCGACCCCCTTGAACGTCTTGAACAGCGTGCTCAAGCCGATGCCGGCCATGGAGATGGTGATGAGAAAGCGGCCCATCCAGGTCAGGCCGTCGATTCCGGATTTAGTGAAGGTGCCGGCCGTGTTCAGGGCGGCCATGATGTAAAAGCCGAAGAGAAACCAGGGGAAGGCCTTGGCCGCGTTGACGCGCCGCTTATCCTGCCGGGCCGCGCGGAGCTCGGCCCGCGTCCACCAGGCGGCGATGATAAACGCCAGGGGGGCCATGAAGCAGTTGCGGACGAGCTTGACCGCCGTGGCCGTCTTGCCGGCCAGGTCGGAAAAAATGAAGCCGGCCCCGACCACCTGGGGCGTGGCGTGGATGGCCGTTCCGGCGAAGACGCCGAAGGCGACATCGCCGACTCCCAGCAGGCGGGCGATCCCGGGATACAGGAGGATGGCCAGCAGGCCCCACAGGGTGATCGTGCCGATGGCGTAGCTCGTCTCCTCCTCCTTGGCCTTGATAAGCGGCGCGGTGACGGCGATGGCCGAGCCGCCGCAGATCGTCGTGCCCACGGACAGGAGCGTGGACAGGGTGGCCGGAAGCTTGGACAGGCGGCCCAGGGCATAGATGATGAAATAGCTGACCGTCATGGTCACCAGGATGATGGCCAGCAAGCGCAGGCCATGGGCCAGGAAATCGTTGAAGTTGAGGGTCGCCCCGATGAGGATGACGCCCCCGATGAGGAACTTCTCGAACATTTTAACGCCCGGATGAAAGACCTTCGGGACGAGCCCGGTGTTGCGCAGGAGTAGGCCGAGGACGACGGCCACGGCCGTGGCTTCGAGCGGGTGTTTGCCGCCGGCGGTGATCGCGTTCTGGACGAGGAGCGAGACAAGCCCGAGGGCGATCATTAAAAGCCAGCCGGGAAGGTATTCTTTTTTCAATCCGCGATCA